>ENA-OWOZ01000056-OWOZ01000056.1-bioreactor-metagenome-genome-assembly--contig:-NODE-56-length-154764-cov-160.585641_pt1 | contig 154764 bp, 127 predicted proteins | sample MGYA00238140_ERZ651804 | MGnify/ENA primary metagenome ERZ651804 (study PRJEB26910, sample SAMN07631232) | bioreactor metagenome | isolation source: Switchgrass digestor | place: USA: Dartmouth...
ATATACATTATATCATATATTTAACATTATTGCACTACAAAAACCTGTTTTTGCCTAAACCCTTTCTGGACAGTCTGACCATAATTCGTTAAAAACCCTTTCGCAGAAAGGGTTTTTTATATTTTAACGACAGAAATTTTACATCATTTTGCAACTTGCTCTGACAGAGATGTAATGTCAAGCGCTGATGGAATCCTTGAGACAAGCTGGTATCCGGACCTCAATATAAAAACTGTTGGAGCTACGGGCGGATAAGCATATTTCTGTAATAGGAGAGTTTTTAGTCCGGTAACTAAAATTGAGAACAGGAGGTTTTCAGGATGGATTGGACACAGATCAAGGATTTTATCAGGCCGGAATTGTCTGTTCTTGTTGTTTTCTTATGGTGCCTGGGCCTGTTTCTTAAAAAAGTGCCCTGGTTTACTTCAGAATGGATGATTGCATTATTATTGCTTGCTGTCAGCTTGATTGTCACGGTAGTATATACGGCCGTTGTAGTTGGTGACGGATTTACTGCGGAGGTATTTATCATCGGAATCATACAGGGAGTTATTATAGCGGCTGTCGCTGTCTTTGGGAATGAATTGGTAAAACATGTCACGGCTAAACGCAACCGGGACAAGTGCAAGCCATGATATATTCATGGCAGCGGAAGAGAGGTGATAATTTTTACTTTTAAATCGTAAAAAATGAATATTGAGATCTTTCTGGATCGAACGGAGTAAAAGGCAGGCGGATATAATTCCGTCTGCTTTATATTTGTCAGTGCCTCTCAGATCCAATTCCTACAAACTATAGGAACACAGGAGAAGTAAATCCAATTATAATCTATCTAAGAACTACCATTAACTGGCGGGGGGCAGTAAAAATGGGACAACATATTGATACAAGCAAGCTCTGCATGGGATGTATGAAAAGTATTGAGAACAAAAAAGCTCCATGTCCCCATTGCGGCTGGCAGGATGATGCCGCTGAACGGGCACCTCATCATCTGCCTCTCTATACCATCCTCAACGGGAAGTACCTGGTTGGAAGAGTGTTGGGAGAAGGCGGTTTTGGAATTACCTATCTTGGCTGGGATCTGAACCTGGATATGAAGGTTGCCATCAAAGAATATTATCCATCAGGTTTTGTGACCCGCGAAACCACAGCTACCACGACAGTAACGCCTTTATCGGGAGAAAAGCGCGAAGCCTATTTCAACGGTCTTGAAAAGTTCGTAAATGAGGCAAAAAGCCTGGCGAAATTCTCAAGCCTGCCCGGCGTTGTCTCGGTCAAGGATTTTTTCAGGGAAAACGGTACCGGATATATCGTCATGGAATACGTGGAAGGCATCACCCTTAAACAGTACCTGAAAAAAGAGGGCGGGAGGCTGCCCATCAACCAGGTATTGCAGTTGGTAAAGCCTTTGATCAAATCCCTGACCCAGATGCATGAAATAGGGATTATCCACCGGGATATCAGCCCGGACAATATAATGCTCACTTCCGGCGGTGAAGTAAAACTGCTGGATTTCGGCGCAGCGAGGGATATATCAACAGATGGAGCTGACATACATATATCAGAGGTAAAATCAGGCTGTTTCGAAGCTTTTTTACTGTGTACCGACGGATTCTGGGAATATGTTTTTGAAAATGAAATGGAAATCGACCTGGCAAAATCGGACTCGCCTGAGAAATGGATAAGGTTTATGACATGGCGGCTCAGCAGACGCGTCAGCGGCACTAACGATAATTTTACCGCTCTTGCTGTGTTTATTGATACTACTGACTTAATGTACGAAATCTCATGCACACAGCTTTGAAGGCATCTGGCCGACCAGGTTGATTTTTGAACAATCAGCCGGCTTTCTGACAATGCCCGGTGAAACATCGTTAAGGAGTAACAAGATGGATGATATAATGATCATAGCGCTGTTATCAGGCCTTTTGGCTTTATTTTTGATTTTGCTTTTAATAAGCAGGCGAAGGAAAAAGAACCAACCAGCACCCAGGACAGAAATCCTGTCGCTGCTGAACCGGATAGATTCAACATTTGCTCATGTGGGAACGGCTTTTGTCAGGGAAGTTTGTTTCTTTATATGAAAAAAACGGCTATAATATTACACTCAGGATAGAAAAAATCATGTGGGGCGACCAGATGGGCTCCTTCGGGGTCAGCAAAAAGAACGGGACCCTCAAAATAATGACATTTAACGGATTTGATGAATCATCCGAGGAACTGGATCCCTATACGTTGGTACATGAATTTGGGCATATGGTTCATTATGCCTTCGACATAAAAAAGGGGTCAAATTATGTTAAAAAGAAGTGGGATGCCTGCGGTACCGGCGTTTACGTATCCGATTACGCGGCATCGGGTTTCAGGGAAGATTTCGCTGAAACCTTTGCCTGCATAGCAACAGATGATTACTCCCAGGCAGGGCTGCTGGAAGCTATCGATAATGATAAGACCGGTGTCCTGAAGAAGAAAGTGGAGTGTATCGACTCATTGCTCGGCGAGTTCGTAAATTTTACAACAATCCAGAAAATGTACGGTTTCGGGGGTATCGGCGCTTCCTGCGGCAGGGTCAGGGTATCGGTAAACGGCAAAATAACCGAGGTTTTCCCTTACAATATCAAAGGGAACAATTATTTCAAGATCCGAGACCTGGCAATGCTTCTGCGCGGTACAGAAAAGCAGTTTGAAGTTTCCTGGGATCCTGTTGACCAGGCAGTAGTTATCACATCAGGGGTCCCCTACACGGTAACGGGCGGTGAATTGTCAGGTTCCCCAGATTACAGGGCAAAAGCTAATCCTGCCACATCCATGGTTTATATAAACGGTGATATAATATCTCCGACAGTTTACAATATACATGGATACAACTATTTAAAACTCAGGGATATTGCGACTGCACTTGATTTCCGGGTTGACTGGGAATCAGAATCAATGACTATTATAATTGATACAACCGCCGGATATGTTGAATAAAAAAGGAGATTCGCATGATTACCTATAAGAGATGTACGGAAGCAAATGACGAAGCCATGTTTAAAGCTTTCCAGGCTGGTTTTTCAGATTATATTATAAAATTCAATCTGACAAAAGATACATTCATAAAGCATTTTTTCGGGCCGGAAGGGAACAGCCGGGAGTTTTCCGTTATAGCTTTTGATGAAGAAAGGCCAATCGGGCTAAACCTGGGCGGTATTAAAGTGTATGAAGGAGTAAAAACGCTTCGATGCGGCGCGCTTTGCGTCCACCCGGATTACAGGGGAACTGAAGTTGCCGGCAAACTGTTCAGCCTTCACAGGGAAATAGCCGTAGAGAATGGCTGCAGGCAGATGTTCCTGGAGGTCATTGTTGGTAATGACAGGGCTATAAACTTTTACCGGAAGCAAGGCTATGAAAAAGTATACGATTTGGTATACTACTCCCACAATAGCCCTTCGGAAATAAAAGCCGCCCTGCCTGATGATCTGGTCATAAAAAGAATGGACATGGCCGGATTGAAAAGCTTAGGCGGCAGAATCCGGGACATCCATATAAACTGGCAGAACGATTTTAGCTATATAAGCTATTTTGACAGCCAGGTCCATTATGGAGTCTTTGAGGATGAAAATTTAATAGGGGCGCTAAGCATCCATCCGTCGGGGAGAATCAATTTTTTATGGATCGATCCTGATTTCCGAAACAAAGGTATAGGGAGCGGGCTTGTCAGTCGTGCTGCAAAAGAGCTCAACAGTAAGAAGCTGACGATCAGTTTTCCCAACAATGCCGCTCTGACGGGCTTCGTAAAACGTCTGAACTTTACAAAAGACACGATTTCACAGTATGAAATGTATCTCACGCTTTAATGATATACGGTTTGGGGTTTATCGGGCCATAAGGTTAAGTTGACATTTTTAATGTTAGTGCTTAAAATGTCCGGTGTGAAACGACAAACCATGAATCTTACGGGAGGAATCAAGGCTGTCTCCAAACTATACTGATAGCATGCTGTTCAGATTATGGAGATATCCCGGAACCGGGAAGCTTCACAGGCAGACATTGCCAGATCAATGAATGTATCGGCTGCATCTGTGGCAGTATCATTAAAGAATCTGGAAAAGGGAGGATACATCACCAGAACGGTCGATGAGGGGGATAACAGGCTCAACCAGATAACCATTACCGAAAAAGGCCACAGGGTAGTGGAACAGAGCAAGCGAATATTCGCGTCAGCAGACAGTAAAATTTTTGAGGGCTTTAGTGAAGAGGAGAAGAAAACCCTGAATCTTCTTCTTCAAAAGCTGGATGCAAACCTTGATCTGATGGAAGAAGAGATAAAACAGAGAAAAGGAAGGACATAAAACTATGAAACGTTACTGGAAATATATAAAGCCATATTTGCCAGCCTTTATCATAGGGCCCATCCTCATGATCGTTGAGGTAATCGGTGAAGTCGTAATGCCCACGCTTCTGAAAAGAATAATCGACAATGGGATAGATGGCGGCAAAGGCACTTCATATATCATCATCATGGGTATAACGATGATAGTCACAGCCCTGCTCATGATGGCCGGAGGTGTCGGAGGAGCCTGGTTCGCCATAAAGGCATCCTCAGGATTCGCCAACGATCTGAGAAAGGATCTGTTCAGCAGGATACAGCAGTTTTCATTCAAGAACATCGACCATTACAGTACAGGCTCCCTGGTGACAAGACTTACCAACGACGTTACCCAGGTGCAGAATATTATCCAGATGATGATGCGGATGGCCTTAAGAGCGCCGGGCATGCTTATAGGCGCGCTTATCATGGCATTTTTGATGAACCCGAGGCTGGCGTTGGTTATCCTGTTCATAATGCCTGTGCTTTCAGTGACGATTTACTTTGTGCTGAAGACCGCTTTCCCGCGGTTCAGAAACATGCAGCAGAAACTGGACGCGCTCAATACTGTCACCCAGGAGAACCTGTCCAGTATCAGGGTAGTAAAATCCTTCGTCAGGGAGAGCCACGAGAAGGAGAAATTCTCAAGATCGAATGCTGAACTGAGAGACAGCACCTTAAGCGCGATGAACATAGTGATCTTTACCATGCCGCTCATGTTCCTGGCCATGAACCTTACGACCATGGCAATTGTATGGTTCGGAGGCCGGCAGATCATAGCAGGGGACATGACCACCGGTACGCTTACGGCGTTTGTGAATTATGTTGTCCAGATCCTCATATCGCTTGTCATGGTTTCGATCATCATCCTGAACAGCTCAAGAGCCCTGGCGTCTGCAAAGCGTATCAATGAAATCCTAAGTACCGAGATTGATCTTACCGACAGTGGCGCCATGAAAAAGGACGCGAAAGTCGAGCGCGGCAAGATAGAGTTCAGGAACGTATACTTCAAATACTACAAAAACAACGAAAAATGGGTCCTCGAGGATATAAACCTTGTGATAAACCCGGGCGAGACGGTTGGCATAATAGGTTCCACCGGTTCGGGGAAAACCAGCCTTGTGCAGCTGATACCCAGGCTCTATGACGCAGACCGGGGAGAAGTGCTGGTAGATGACGTTAACGTTAAAGACTATTCGCTGAAGAACCTCCGTGAGGGAGTCGGTATCGTGCTTCAGAAGAACACCCTGTTTTCGGGAAGCATCATGGAGAACCTCAGATGGGGCGACGAAGATGCGGATGAGGAAACAGTGCAGCGATTTGCCGGGTATGCCCAGGCTCACGGTTTCATAACTTCATTCAAGGATGGATATGACACTGAACTGGGACAGGGCGGCGTAAATGTGTCCGGCGGTCAGAAGCAACGGTTGTGCATTGCCAGAACCCTTCTGAAGAAACCAAAGATCCTGATCCTCGATGACAGCACCAGCGCTGTGGATACCGCTACAGAGGCGAAAATACGGGAAAGCTTCAAAAACGAGCTTAAAGGCATGACCAAGATAATCATCGCGCAAAGGATCTCTTCTGTTATCGATGCGGACAAGATAGTTGTCATCGATGACGGAAAGATCGTGGGCATGGGTACTCATGATGAGCTTATGCAAAGCTGCGAGACCTACACTGAGATCTACTATTCCCAGATGGACAAGAAGGTGACAGCATGAGCCATATAAGTGAAAAAAGAAAAGAAGAGTTACTGCGCAGATACGGGAGCAAAGCTGAGGCTGCCTTTGGAGCCCACGGCAGGAAAAGACCCGGCGGCGGACCAGGACCCAGGGGTCCCCGTGCCATGATGGGAGGAAAACCGAAGAACTTCAATGCCACCATCAACAGGATATTTTCATATATCGGACGTGACAAGGCCAAGATCCTGTTCGTTTTGGCATGCGTGCTGGGAAGCTCGGTGGCCAACCTGGGAGGCAGCTATATTTTAAGGCCAGTCATCAATAACCTGGTGTCGGACCAGACCGCCGCGGAGAAACTTAAGAATCTCGTTGCAGGCCTTGCTGTTATGGCCGGTATCTACCTGATCGGCATCATCTGCTCCTATTTGCAGCAGCGCATCATGATCCGGATTTCCCAGAAAGCATTGGTACGGGTCAGGGAAGAGCTGTTCGGAAAGATCCAGGGACTTCCTTTAAGATATCATGACACCCACACCCATGGAGATCTCATGAGCCGCTTTACCAATGATCTTGACGCGGTAGGCGAAATGCTCAACAACACCTTGCCGCAGATCTTTTCCGGGATCATCACGCTGGTGGGAACCGTTGTGCTGATGTTCGTCACCAACTGGATCCTGGCCATCGTAACTATCCTGACGGTGCCTTTGCTCATGTATACGGCCGGTTTGCTCGGGAAACTGAGCAGGAAATATTATAAAGACCAGCAGCAGGCCCTCGGCGCGGTGAACGGGTATATCGAGGAATCCGTTACTGGCCAGAAGGTAATCAAGGTATTCAACCATGAAGAAACAGCCATAGAAGAATTCAATTTCCTCAGCGATGACCTGCGGGGAAAACAGATAAAGGCCCAGTTCTTCGGCGGGATCATGGGGCCTGTCATGGGCAACCTGAGCCAGGTGAGCTATGCGCTGTCGGCCGCCATCGGCGGCATCCTGTGCCTGACATCGAACTTCGATATCGGCGGTCTTACCATATTCACCAACTACTCGAGACAGTTCTCAAGACCTGTAAGTGAGCTGTCCATGCAGATGAACACCATCTTTGCGGCATTGGCGGGAGCCGAAAGGGTATTTGAAGTGATGGACGAGCCGTCAGAGGTCACGGATCCTGAAGATGCAATTGAGATCTGCGCCGAATCGAACAGGGTCGAAGGCGCAAAAATGATAAAAGGGGAAGTGACTCTTAAGAATGTGACCTTTGGCTACACCCCCGACAAGATCGTACTGAAAAATATCAATGTGGAAGCGAAACCAGGCCAGAAAATAGCCTTTGTCGGATCGACAGGCGCCGGGAAGACTACCATTACCAACCTTATCAACAGGTTCTATGAAATAGGGGAAGGACAGATCCTGATAGACGGCATCGATATCAGGAAGATCAAAAAGGATTCGCTCAGAAGCAATATAGCGATGGTCCTGCAGGATACCCACCTGTTTTCGGGTACGGTAAGGGAAAACATACGTTATGGACGCCTTGACGCCACCGATGAGGAAGTCGTTACTGCAGCGAAGATGGCATGCGCCCATTCGTTCATTGAAAGACTGCCTGAGGGATATGACACTGTGCTGGAGGGCGACGGGGCCAACCTGAGCCAGGGCGAGCGCCAGCTTTTGAATATCGCACGGGCGGCCGTATCAAAGGCGCCGATATTGATCCTCGACGAAGCTACCAGCTCAGTCGACACCAGGACCGAAAAGTACATCGAACGCGGCATGGACCGGCTTATGAAGAACAGGACTACTTTTGTGATAGCCCACAGGCTGTCCACCGTTCGAAATGCGGACCTGATCATCGTGCTGGAACATGGCGAGATCATAGAGCAGGGAACCCATGAAGAGCTCCTGAAATTGGGCGGAAGATATTATCAACTTTATACCGGCGCCGCCGAACTGGATTAAGAAAATCATAATGTTCTCCTTTGTGCCGGAAGAGGGTATTTTAATCCTATACCCCCGAAAATGGCATGATTTTACCCTGAAGAGCAAACGATGTTTTATGTAGAATATTGTCGAATAATGTCAAATCATATATAATTCTAAAAAATTATTATGGCATTAATTGGCATACCCAGATAAAGCCTGTTACGAAAAGTTCATGAACAAGTAAATTCTATGGCAGACGGTTGCATTATGCCCCTATGTAACTAGTACATAGAGGCTTATATGTTATAGTTCAGTAAAACTTATTAAAACAGAACCTTTCAATACAACGGAAGAGGAGAGGTATGGAATGGGCTTTATTAACAATATTAAGACCAGGACGAAACTCATATTATCTTTTACATTAATCCTTATCATTTCATTACTGACAGGCGTCAATGAACTGTATACTGCCAGCGATCTTCAGAAGAGTCTTGAAAACTTTTACAATGATAACTATCTTGCAAACATGATGTCTTTCAAAGCAAATCGCCCATGATATCTATGATCAAAAGCAACAGGAAATAAAACAGGCCATCGATGAGATGAAGATCGTGGAGGAAGTAACAAGAATGGCTGATGTTATTACGCAAATAGCCGGGCAGACAAATCTCCTGGCTTTGAATGCGGCTATTGAGGCTTCCCATGCAGGAGAAAACGGGCGGGGTTTTGCAGTTGTCGCCGAGGAAGTACGCAAACTGGCAGAAAGTTCAGCTGTTACAGCCCGTGAAATACATCATATAATCCAGCAGGTGAAGTCTGCCGCTCTGAAACTTACATGCAATACTGAAGAAACACTTAAGTTTATCGATGACAAGGTTACGCCCGACTATGACATGCTGGAAAAGACCGGTGAGCAATATGCCGAAGATGCTGAATTTGTGGAAAGATTCGCTTCCGGATTCGCCGCTGCGGCATCCCGGATCGCTGCTATGATGGAAGATATCGGAAAGTCCATCGACAGCGTGGCCGCCACCGTTGAAGAAGCTGCCTCATCAACCGAAGAGATAAGTAATAGTACCATGGAAACAGCAAAAGCATTGGATGAAGTGGCAGGAACAGCTCAGTCACAAGCCGAAATGGCTGAAAAACTACAAAATTTGATATCAAAATTCAGGTTATAAAAAACAGGGGATTGCTTCAAGACAATCCCCTTTATATATACTCCGGATTTGTCATTCGGGAACAAGGCTGTACTCCCGCAGCCTTTTTTTCATATCCTCTGTTATGTAAAGTTCTTTTGCCAAGAAAGAATCAATGCTGCCATACTTTTCTGAAATGGCGTCAAGAGCCGCCTGCAGATAATTCCTGTCGGCTATGAAGGCTTTACGGACCTTTTGGGCCACTTCCCTGTTCCTGCTGTGCAGCAGGATAAGGCAGTAGTATTTCATGGCTTCAAGGTTTACTGCTCGGTTGGTCATCAGGTAATCCTCGAAAATCGTTTCGATATCTGCATCCAGCAAATACAGGAACAATGCCGATACGATCCCGCACCTGTCTTTGCCTACCGTGCAATGCCACAGTACAGGACCTTTTTCATATGCCCGGAAAATAGCTTGAAACACCTGCCTCAGGGCATTTACCGAGAAATCGTCCGTTACGATGCCGCGATACAGTTCTTCCATGTTCGGTATATGGAACTTCTGCCTCGTTTCCTCTTCGTGGGTTATTCCAAAAACACTGTCGTCAAATATGGGAATGCTTATATAATCTACATTATCCGGGACGATGTCCGGCTTCTCCGATATTTCCATTTTGGTCCGAAGATCGATAACCGTTTTCAGTTTATATTCATCGTACAGGATTTTGACATCTTTGGGAGCAAGGTCATGAAGAACACTGCTCCGGAAAAACAGGCCATTCTTTATTTTATAGCCGCTTCGGTTGACAATGTCGCTGAAATCCCTGATATTCCTTACAGACCTGAGCTTTATACGACCCATCAGCACACCTTTTGTTTCCTGATTCGATACATAAATATTCTATCATATAGTAGCTTAATGTACCACGGGGACGGCAGAGCGCGAAAACTGGCCGCTCCGCTATCCGTGCTCCGCTTAAATCGCATGCAGGCAAGCTGTTTAACGGCAAATGAGCTTTAAACTGATCGGACCGCCTGTTCCAGTTGGGCAAGGGCTTTTTCAAGAGTTGACCTGGGGCAGGCTATATTGATACGCTGGAACCCCTCGCCGCCAGCGCCGAACTTTGGTCCCGGATCCAGCCAAAGGCCCGCTTTGTTTACGATCAGGCTGTCAAGGGCGTTATCATCAAGCCCGAGAGCGCTGAAATCGAGCCACGCGAGATACGTGCCTTCCGGCTCCACAAGTTTGACCTGTGGTATTTTTTGATCAAGGAAGTTTCGCATGTAATTCAGGTTGTCAGTAAGATATTCCCTGAGTTCCATGAGCCATTCCCATCCGCCCTCATATGCGGCACGGCAGGCTACGATGCCCATGATGCCCGGGTCCCCGTAACCTATCCTTGACAACTCCCTTTTGAACTTATGTCTCATATCCCTGTTGGGAATGAAGATATTTGAAATCTGGAGACCGGCAAGGTTGAAGGTCTTGGTCGGCGCGGTGCAGGTAATGGTGTTTTCGCTGAATTCGGGCTTCAAATCGGAAAAAACGAAATGCCTGTGCCCGGGATATACAAAATCGGCATGGATCTCATCCGAAATAACCATGACGTTATGATACAGGCACAGTTCGCCAAGCCTTGTAAGCTCCTCCCTCGTCCATACCCTTCCCACAGGGTTGTGGGGACTGCACAGGATAAAAAGCTTTACTTTATTTCTGACTATTTTATCTTCAAAATCTTCGAAATCGATGGTATACCTGCCCTGCGAATAAACGAGCCGATTGATGACGAGTTTCCTGTTGTTGTTCAGGACTGACGATGAAAAGGGGTGATAGACCGGCTGCTGGATCAGGACCGCGTCGCCTTCGTTTGTGAGCGCACGGATGGCGACATTGATTGCAAAAACGACACCGGGAGTTTTCACAAGCCATTCCGGCCGGATGGTCCAGCCGAACTGTCTCAAGAACCAGTTTTTCAGCACTTCGAAATAATCGTCACGGGTCTGGGAATACCCGAATATTCCATGCCGGCTTTTCTCTGTCAGCGCTTCAATAACACAGGGCGGGGTCCTGAAATCCATGTCGGCTACCCATAAGGGCAGGACTCCCTCAGGCTTGCCCAGCTTTTTGGCAAAATCGTACTTGATAGAATCGGTATTCCTTCGGTCTATTACCTCGTCAAAATTGAATTTCAAGGCTATGCCTCCTTTTCTTGCGTATTGGCGGTGTTTGAAACAAGCAGCGCGTCTTGGCTGCAACTTATAGCGGAGCACCAGCTTCAGATAAAATACATTAATTCCCCGCCCTTTTTGTTCTCTTCGACCACGCTGACAAGGTCATACAGCGTTACTTTCTCCAATGAGTCTCTGACAGCGGAATCCATTGCATCAAAAACGGCAGATTTAATGGCTGATTCTATTTCAGGCGCTTTATCCTGAACTGTTGTCTCAGTCGGTTCAAAAAGGGATATCTCAACCGCCGACAGAACATCCAGCGCTGTTATCTGTCTGGGATTACGGGCAAGCTGGTAACCTCCCTGTGCGCCTTTTACCGAGTTCACAAGTCCTTCCTTTTTCAGCATCGCGAAGACCTGTTCAAGATATATTTTTGATATGCCAAGCTTTTCGGATATGCTTATGACAGTGATACATTCACCGCTTTCATGGTTTTCCGCCATGTATATCATTGCAGCCAGCGCATAACGGCCCTTCGCAGAAATTCTCATATGCATGTCCTCCTTTTCATGGATGATATCACGTATATGATAAATAATACATACTATTTATATATGTTAAAAAATAATGTCTGTCAATAACATATTATACATATATGAAATATATAAATATTTTTTCACCTAAACTATTGACAAAATCATCCTGCGGGAATATAATACATAGTAAACATATATGAATTATCGTTGATAGCTCTTAGAGGAGGTTATATCATGTCAAAAATCTATAAAAGCCTTACCGAACTTATCGGGAAAACCCCGCTTCTGGAACTGACCAATTATGAGAAAAAACACGGACTTAAAGCTAAAGTCATTGGCAAGCTTGAATACTACAATCCCGCGGGAAGCGTCAAGGACAGGATCGCAAAGGCGATGATCGATGACGCCGAGGCAAGAGGCATCTTAAAGCCTGATTCGGTCATCATCGAGCCAACAAGCGGCAATACCGGTATAGGCCTTGCATCTGTAGCGGCAGCCCGCGGTTACAGAATTATACTGACCATGCCTGAAACCATGAGCATTGAGCGCCGGAACCTGTTAAAAGCGTATGGCGCTGAACTGGTACTTACCGAAGGGGCAAAAGGCATGAGAGGAGCAATAGAAAAGGCAGAGGAACTTGCCAGGGAGATCCCCAATTCATTTATCCCAGGTCAGTTCACCAATCCGGCCAATCCGGCTATACATAAAGCGACCACCGGTCCGGAAATCTGGGAAGATACTGATGGAAAAATCGATATCTTCGTTTCAGGCATAGGTACAGGAGGAACAATCACGGGAGCTGGCGAATTCCTGAAATCCAGGAACCCCAACATAAAGATCGTGGCGGTAGAGCCGGCAGCCTCACCAGTACTTTCAAAAGGAACACCCGGTCCCCATAAGATCCAGGGTATCGGTGCCGGTTTCGTGCCCCAGGTGCTGAATACCAATATTTATGATGAAATCATTACAGTAGAAAACGAAGATGCTTTCTCGACCGGCAGGGAACTGGCCAAAACCGAAGGCCTGCTTGTTGGAATATCATCGGGAGCTGCGCTCTGGGCTGCCACCGAGGTAGCAAAACGGCCGGAGAATGCAGGAAAGAACATCGTCGTTATCCTGCCCGATACAGGAGAACGTTACCTTTCCACACCGCTGTTTTCCGAATGAGTATTGGGGACGGAGGTTTTTACTCATTTTGAGCATAGGGGACAGGTGAATCAAAAGTTTGCCTGTCCCTTAATCCTTGCTATATATCATACAGTGCAAACGAAGGATTTGGCTGAAATATACGGGAATTTGCCATGGATTATATGATAAAATAAAACAACCAATACACAAAGGAGAAGGATTTGTGACAAAACGTGAGCTGTATGAAAAAGCATACGCTATGCTCGATAAAACGACACCGCTTGTGACTGACTGCGGAAAGCTGTGCGAGAGGGCCTGCTGCGCCGCCGCGGATGAAAAAACAGGCATGTATCTCTTTCCGGGCGAGGAAGAAATGTTTGCTGGGGAACATCCCTGGCTTGCCATAGAAAAATCATCCCTGACCTATGGCAGAGGGAAACCTGTCTTCCTGGCGGTATGCGACGGCCATTGCCCCAGGGGAGCAAGGCCCCTGGCATGCAGGATCTTTCCGCTTACCCCATATATAGAGCCCAGAGGGTCGCTGGTTATAAGGACAGACCCGAGAGCCGTACCCATATGTCCCCTTGCAAGGGGATCATCACCGCAAAAGATGGAAGAGAATTTCATAGATACGGTTGCCGATGCGTTCAGGATTCTGATTAATGATAAAGAAATAATAAGCTTTATTTCTGAGATCTCCAGGCTGATAGATGAATACGAAGACCTGGTTTCGCGCATGACGGGAAACGGGACAGGATACAGGCGCGGCAGGGCTTTCAGAAGAAGATAGGAGGTCCTGCTAATATATAACATCCTGAAAAAGAGAACCAATCGGTCTCCCCGGCGTCTAATTGAATGAAACAAAAACAAAAAAACAACAGAGGGAGATTGATATGAAAAGACTTGTTTTGTTACTGCTTACTTTGACACTCGTATTCAGCTTTGCAGCCTGTGGGAAAAAACCTGCCGGCAATGATCCTGCAGAAGGCGGCAAAAAAACCGAAAACCTTGAGGGCAGCCTTGAGGATATCCTAAGCAAGATATATGAAAATGCTGATATAGAGGGAGATTTCGAGAGATTTGTCAATGAAGGCCTGATGGTTAACGAGATTAACTCGGAGAACTGCGCTTACCATCTTGGAAAAGAAGGAATAGAATTCAAGGAAGCCATCGCTTCGGTCCCCATGATTTCATCCGCTTATGAACTCAGCCTTGTCAGGGTAAAAGAAGGCGCGGATATTGAGAAGATAAAGAAAGAAATCAGGGAAAACCTCAATCCCATGAAGTGGATATGTATGGGAGTGGATGAGGAAAACATAGTCGTCGACAATATCGGGGATGTCATTATCGTAATCATGAGCAACGAGTACTCAAAAGAGCTGCACAACGCTTTTCTTGGACTGAAGGATTAATATGCTGTTTTCCAGTATCAGTTTTTTGTATTATTTCTTGCCCGCGGTACTGGTATTATATTTCCTGTCGCCATGGAAGATGAAGAACAATGTATTGCTTTTGGCAAGCCTTTTCTTCTACTTCTATGGCGAGCCGATGTATTCCGTTCTGATGGTCGTTTCCATTATTTCTGGATATCTTCACGGCTTATGGATAGACAGGGCGAGGGGAAGCCGGTATGCCAAAATACCGGTTATCTCCTCGGTAATAACCAGTATAGGCTTGTTGATGTACTTCAAGTACACCGATTTTTTCATCACGAATATCAACTGGATCTTTAAGAGCGATATACCGCCCGCCAACATATTGCTTCCGATAGGGATAAGTTTTTATACGTTCCAGATACTTTCCTACACCATCGATGTATACCGCGGAGAAGCCAGGGTGCAGAAAAACATTCTGAAGTTTGCCGCTTATGTTTCCCTGTTCCCGCAGCTGATTGCAGGCCCTATAGTCAGATACACGACCGTGGAGGAGGAGCTTGACTACAGGACCCATTCTGTATCCGATGCAGCCTATGGTATCAACAGGTTTGTCATCGGGCTGACGAAAAAGGTCCTGATTGCCAATACCCTGGGAGAGCTGGTTGAAATATTCAACAACACCGGGGAAAAGACGGTTTTGCTTTACTGGGTCATGGCGGCAGCCTATATGCTCCAGGTCTATTTTGACTTTTCCGCGTACAGCGATATGGCCATCGGGCTGGGAAGGATATTTGGATTCCATTTTCTTGAGAATTTCAACTATCCGTTCATATCCAAAACCGTATCGGAATTTTGGCGAAGATGGCATATGTCTCTTGGGACATGGTTCAGGGACTATGTTTATGTGCCCATGGGCGGAAACCGGGTCACCACACTCAAATGGATAAGGAACATAATTGTCGTATGGTTTCTGACCGGCTTCTGGCATGGTGCCCAGTGGAATTTCATCATCTGGGGCCTGTATTTTGCCGTGTTCCTTGTCTTGGAGAAGCTGTTTATAAAAAAACTGCTGGACAGGCTGCCGGCATTCATGAGCCATATTTATACGCTGCTTATCATCACTGTCAGCTTCGTCATATTCAAGGGAGAAGGCATGGGAGAAGCCATCGAAACCCTTAAGGGAATGTTCGGCCTGCTTGATGTTCCCCTGACCAATATGATAACCAACTATTATATAAAAAGCTATTCGGTGGTCCTGACAATCGGGGCCATAGGCGCCACGCCGCTGGTATCAGGCCTTGTCAAAAAGGCTGCTGCCAATAAGTTATGTGAAAGAATGATCAGCCTGCTTGAACCGGTTATGCATACGGTACTGCTTCTGCTCGTCACAGGATACCTGGTGGACGGCTCGTTCAACCCGTTTTTGTATTTCCGGTTTTAGCAAAGAGGTATTTTTATGGGGAAAAACTTAAAAAACATCGCGGTTATAATTTGCTTTGTTTCTGTTCTCGCAGGTATGACGGCCGCCAACATCATAAAAGCCGATGCGGATCTTTCATACAGTGAGAGAAGAAAGCTTGCGGTCTTACCGCAGTATTCCTTTCAGAAGCTCATATCAGGGGATCTCTTTGAAGAGTTCGAAAAATATTCGCTGGACCAGTTTGTTCTCAGGGATGGCTTCAGGAGCCTTAAAGCCGTGGGAACATATTACCTGTTCCGGAAAGCTGACAACAATGATATTTATGTCGTTGACGGACATATAAGCAAGATCCTTTACCCAATGAATGAAAAATCAGTGGCCAATATGGCTAAAAAGCTGAACGATATCTATGAGAGATATCTTAAGGGAATGAACGTATACTATTCCGTGATTCCCGACAAGAATTATTTCCTGGCTGCAGAATACGGCTATCCGCAAATCGACTATGGCAGAATGATTGGGATCCTTGGCCGGCAGATCACGGATATGGACTATATTGATCTGTTCGATTCCTTATCCATTGATGACTATTATAAAACTGACATCCACTGGAGCCAGGACAGGATCATAGATGCGGCCAACAAACTCCTTGACCGTATGGGCACCGGAGTCCGGATCAGCAAAAGCCAGTTTTCCGAAAAAGAATTATATCCCTTCTATGGTTCCTATGCAGGGCAATATGCCCTGGGCGCGGCCCCTGACAAGCTTGTGTATCTTACCAATGAAATGCTTGAAAAGGCAGTCGTTTATGATCATGAAAAAAGAACCCAAACAAGCGTTTATGTCCCGGACAGGTTCACAGGCATGGATCCGTACGATGTTTTCCTTTCGGGCGCTAAGGCCCTGCTTGAGATCACTAACCCGGAGAACCCCGACGGCAGGGAGCTGATCCTGTTCCGGGATTCCTTCGGAAGCAGCATCGCTCCGCTCCTCCTTGCAGGTTATTCAAAAATAACACTGGTCGATCTTCGCTACATTTCATCAGAAATCCTGGGGAAGTATATAGATTTCTCGGAAAACCAGGATGTATTGTTCCTGTATAACACGATGATCATCAACAACAGCTACATGCTGAAATGAGCAAAATACTCCGTCAGACTGTATAAAAACTGAATTACAATCCGTACTCCGCTTTAAATCGCATGCAGGCGCGCCGCTTTTTACAGCCCTGCGGAGGCATTTCAGATCTGAACAGTATGCACAAAATTAATCTTCCTGTCCCAGGCACACGTTGACAAAAGGAGAATATGTAATATAATGATAATAACAATATGATATTATCAATATGTTATTATCATATTGAAACTGAGGTGAAGATATGGGGAGTGAAATAAGGGACAGGAACGGCCTGACAGAGGAGCAGTATCTTGCGGCATACGACGCAAGCAGGTATGAAAGGCCGTCAGTAACAGTAGATATTCTTGTTTTTACGGTGACCGAAGGTGAAAAGGAAAATTACAGGAAGCTTTCGGAAAAAGAACTGAGGATATTGCTTATAAAGAGGGGAGAGCACCCATTCCTGGGTAAGTGGGCCCTGCCCGGCGGATTCGTAAAAATGGACGAGAGCCTCGATGAGGCTGCCATACGTGAACTGAAAGAGGAAACCAACATCGATAACATTTACATGGAACAGCTCTATACCTGGGGAGACGTGGGGAGGGATCCCAGAACAAGGGTTATCAGCACCGCTTACATGTCGCTGGCCGACAGTTCGACCCTGAACATAAAAGCCAGCGATGACGCGGACGATGCCAAATGGTTCACCGTATCGGCAAAAACGTTCCAGGAACAGAAAGATGTTACCGAAAACGGCTACATCATCCGGCAGATGATAAAATTGAATTTAACGGGCGACGAGGAAGAATTATCGGCAATAATAAGGAAAGTGAAAACTGTCGACGGAAAGGTGACAAGAATAGCAAGGGAGATCGTGGAATCCGAAGGACTGGCCTTCGACCATGCAAAGATCATAGAATATGGCCTTGAGCGCCTGAGAAACAAGATAGAGTATACCGACATCGCCTTCAACCTCATGCCTGAACTGTTCACCCTGACCGAGCTGCAGCAGGTCTACGAGGTGATCCTAGGCAAGGAACTTTTGAAAGCCAATTTCAGAAGGAAAATAGCCGGGATGGTCGTCGAGACCAACAAGTATTCCAGGGAATCAGGCCACAGGCCATCCAAGCTGTTCAGGTTCAATCCCAACTGGATCAGTATGTCAGAGTAGAAGAGGAGGTTATTATCATGACGGAAAAAGCAATTAAAAGTCTTGGCGAGATAAACGATATGATCGGAAAACTGCCTGCCGTTAAAATGGAGGATCTTGACAGCAAAAAGACAGCCCTCGTGATCGTGGACATGATCAACGGTTTCGTACGCGAGGGGCCCCTGATGAGCGGGAGAGTTGAAGCCATTATTCCGGAAATAGTCAGACTGTCAAAAAAATGCGACAACTTTGACATAAAAAAGGTTGCATTCGCAGATAATCATACCGATGCATCTCCCGAGTTCGGATCATACCCGAAACACTGCATAAAGGGAACCGGCGAAAGCGAGGTAGTGGACGAGATTAAGGAAGCTGGCGGGTATACCCTCATACCAAAGAACTCGACCAACGGTTTCCACGAGGAAGCTTTCCAGGAGTGGCTCAAAAATAACCCGGAAACGGATACCTTTATAGTAACCGGCTGCTGCACCGACATCTGCGTCCAGCAGTTTGCCATAACCCTCAAGACATGGTTCAACATGAACGATAAACAATCCAGGGTAATTGTTCCCGTGAACGCCGTTGAGACATATGACCTTGGATCTCATAACGCTGAACTTATGAACGTCATGGCGTTATACAATATGCTGATCAACGGCGTGGAAGTCGTAAAAGGAGTGGAATGAATGGATGATATGAAGCTGACCCTGCTGACAGATTTTTACGAACTGACGATGGCAAACGGCTATTTCGCCAACGGCATGAAAGACAAGATCGCGTATTTCGATATGTTTTTCAGAAATATACCGGACGAGGGCGGCTTTGCCATAATGGCCGGAATCGAACAGCTCATTGAGTACCTGAGTGATCTTAAATTCACCGATGAGGATATAGAATTCTTAAGATCAAAAAATATCTTTGATGAGGAATTCCTGCAATACCTGAAGAATTTCAGATTTACCTGCGATGTATGGGCAGTTCCAGAAGGGACCCCCATTTTTCCCAACGAACCTATCGTTATAGTGAGAGGACCTGTCATCGAGGCCCAGTTCATTGAAACAATGGTCCTCCTGATCATAAACCATCAGAGCCTCGTTGCCACCAAAGCGAACCGCATCGTAAGAGCTTCCCAGGGCAGGGCTGTCATGGAATTCGGTTCCAGGAGAGCCCAGGGAACCGCGGCTGCCATCTATGGCGCAAGGGCGGCTTATATCGGCGGATGCGTGGGCACGGCCTGCACCATAAGCGATAAAGAGTTCGGTGTTCCCGCCCTTGGAACCATGGCCCACAGCTGGGTGCAGATGTTCCCTACTGAACTGGACGCTTTCCGCGCTTACGCCAGGACATATCCGTCCGAATGCACGCTTTTGGTAGATACCTACAATGTCCTCAAGTCCGGTGTTCCCAACGCCATAAAGGTGTTCAGAGAGGAGATCGTTCCCAGGGGATTCAGGCCAAAGGGCATAAGGATCGATTCGGGGGACATAACCTACCTTTCCAAGAAAGCGAGGAAGATGCTTGATGAAGCAGGCTTCAAAGACTGCAAGATCATAGCGTCCAATTCCCTCGACGAGTACGTCATAAGGGACATGATCATCCATGGCGCCCAGGTTGACCTGTTCGGTGTGGGCGAACGCCTTATAACCTCAAAAACCTCGCCGGTTTTTGACGGCGTCTACAAACTGGTGGCTGTAGAAGAAAACGGCAGGATAGTCCCCAGGATAAAGGTCAGCGAAAACACGGCGAAAATAACGAATCCCGGGTTCAAGACCCTCTGGAGGTTTTTTGACAATGAAACGGGAACAGCTATAGCCGACCTTATTTCGGAACATGACGAAGTGATTGACGAAAGCCAGCCATATGAACTCTTCGATCCCGAATATACCTGGAAAAGAAAGACCGTGACCAACTTCCGGGCTGAAAAATTATTGGTAAAAATATTCGACAAGGGCAGATGCGTGTATGAGAGCCCGAAAATGGAGGATATCCGCCGGCAGTGCATGGAAAAGGTTAATAAACTCTGGGATGAAGTCAAGAGGTTTGAGTATCCCCACAGGTATTATGTGGACCTTTCACTTAAGCTTTGGAACACTAAGGACAGGTTGCTCAAGGAATATTCGAAGGTATGATTAATATAGTTCTGAACAGTATGCTCTGATGACGCATGTCAGGCGTTCAGCTCGGCAGTTTTGGGCGGAGCGCCGATCCGGGCTTTATCCTTGTACATAAGACTGTCCACATGGTTCAGAACCACATCGAAGCTCTTGCCCTCGGAGGGATCATAGAGGTCATAACCGATGCTGACACTTAAATCCCAGGTCTTGAGACCGGACTTGTTGAACTGTTCGATTGCGGACCGGAACCGTTTGACTGCCGCCGTGATATCGTCATAGCTGTTGGCGCTCATGACGACTATGAATTCGTCCCCACCGTATCGTGAAATGAACTCTCCTGAACGGAAGGAAGTTCTCAGGAGCTTTGCCAGCGCAATCAAAACCTCGTCTCCCGCCGCATGCCCCAGGGTGTCGTTGATTTGCTTGAATTGGTTGATATCTATCATTATTATGCCGTATTTCTCGTTGTTGCGCCTGCCCCGCATATGGTTGGCCAGGAATTCGTTGAGTTGTCTCCTGTTATACAGGTTGGTCAGATAGTCGGTCCCCATTCGCTGACTCTGGATGAAAAGGTATATTATAAAAATCGCAAGTGTGGTTCCGACCCAGCTGAGAGCAATTCCATATATTAGGATCGAAATAATGCTGGTGATGATGGTGGGCACGGCAAAGAAAACCATCGGCATAAAATGGTCGGGACGAATCCTCTTCCTGTTGACGATTATCATGACGTACGTGACCACAAGCATCGAAAAGCAAACCAGTACATATGGATAGAACAGCGGCCCGCGATGATAGCAGTTGTTTTCATCAAGGTAGAACAGGTGACAGGTCACAGTATTTATGATTATAAAAGCCGAGCATACGAGTATCAGGGGTCTGATTATTTTTTCGTATTTTTCAAGCTTTTTTTCATCCCTGAATATATTGTACATGATGTAAAGAAACCAGATATAGGTCAGGACAGGCAGAGCGACAAAGGATATGGAAGAAAAAAACTGGTTAACCACATAACTGAACCAGCCGGGTACATTTTCAAGGGCCCAGGCGACAGAATCGGACAAGCATAATAAAATATTTGTATAAACCATTAACAGAAATAGCCGCTCACGCGTCAGATGCCTGTTGAATTGCTGATTTTCATTGATTGCGATAACTATCAGGAGGGCTGCGGCAAATAAATTAATTATTACCTGCAGTACGGTATCGATATCGAATACCTCCTGTCCTTCCAACGTAACAGAACTATTATAATTAATTTGGATATATTATGCAAGTTGTATTATGGTCCTGAGACCTATTTATTTCTTATTTTTCCAATTGAAATTCAGGCTGACATCCTGACAGGAAATTATTTTTATATCCTGAAGCAGGCATCTAAGGGATGTTTATGATGACTTTATAAATCGAATACTTTGTTATTTTATTGACAATGTAATGATAAACAGCTATAATAAAAAAATGAAGAATAAGCAAGCTGCAAACCTGAGCACAAGTGTTATTCCGGGCTGCGCGCGGCACCGCCGGGCGCAGTGAAGAATCTCTGAAGCAAAGGACATGCAGCTTAAAGCAAGCTGAAATAGCGGCTCCTGACGCATTTGGGTTAGTCCCGGGTGGAAAGGTGGCGGATAAACAGGAAATCAGGAAATAGTGATCCGTACCTTTCGGTACGGATTTTTTGCTATAAACTCATGCTATATCGGCTGTTGCCTGCTGCGATTCATAGCTCCGTGAAAACATCCTGTTTTCAAGTTGCGCCCGCTTCGCAGTCCCTGCTGCGCTTTGAATCGCAGCAGGCACGCCGCCCGAGAGTTACGTGTACATAGCACAGCAAAGAATCTCCCGGATTTCCTGTTATCAAAAAGGAGGACATATGGAAAACAGGATAGCAGTGATCAGCATAATAGTAGAAGACATCTCAGTCTCCTCCAGAGTTAACGAACTTCTCCATGAATACAGCCAGTTCGTGGTGGGGAGAATGGGAATACCGTACAAGGAACGCGGAGTTTCTATTATCTGTGTTGTTCTGGATGCCCCCGGTGATATAACCAGCGCCCTTTCGGGAAAACTCGGAATGCTTAAGGGAGTTTCCGCGAAGACAGTCGTTGCAAAAACCAAAGCCTGAAAGGAAGGATATTCATGAAAAAACTATTATCTTTGCTGCTGATCACGGTACTCTTAAGTACCGCTTTGGCCGGGTGCGGAAAAGTACCGGAAAGCCAGGCAACACCCGATGCCAAAATAACGCCCGCTGCGACACCGTCAAAAGAAGCCGCACCTTCCCCTTCTTCGGAAAAACCCGCGGAGCCCGCGTATGAGCCTGCAGACATGCGTATAGCAGGCATGACGGGACCGACTTCCATGGGGATGGTAAAGTTAATGGAGTCTGCCGAAGCTGGTAATGCAAAGAACAATTATACATTCACCATAGCAGGGTCAGCTGACGAAATAACCCCAAAGCTGATAAAGGGTGAACTGGATATAGCGGCGGTCCCGGCTAATCTCGCCGCGGTTCTCTACAACAATACCGAAGGGAAGGTTAAACTGCTGGCGATAAATACGCTCGGCGTTCTCTACATCGTCGAAACGGGAAAAGATATAAACAGTCTCGCTGACCTTAAGGGGAAAACCTTATACGCTACCGGAAAGGGTTCTGTTCCCGAATACAATTTAAGGTATCTCCTGACGCAAAACGGGATCGATCCGGACAAGGATGTCACTATCGAATGGAAGTCCGAGCCGACCGAGGCAGTTGCCCTTCTTAAAAGCAACGGAGGGGGCATTGCAATGCTTCCGCAGCCATATGTAACCGTAGCCCAGACACAGATCGAAAACCTGCGCATTGCTGTAAACCTTACCGAGGAATGGAATAAGCTGAATAACGGCAGCGCCATGATCACGGGCGTTGTTGTGGCCAGGAGCGAATTTGTCGAAAAATATCCTGAACAGATAGCTGTGTTCCTGGATGAGTACAGGCTCTCCACCGAGTTTGTGAACGCAAATAACGAAGAAGCAGCCCAGCTGATAGAAAAATTCGGCATCTTCAAGGCCGCCGTAGCCCAGAAAGCTCTTCCTTACTGCAATATAACCTTTATTGAGGGAGAGGAAATGAAAAAAGCCGTAAGCGGCTACCTCGGAGTGCTGTATGAACAGAACGCCAAGGCCGTAGGAGGAAAACTGCCTGATGAAGGCTTCTACTTCGCAAGATAAGCGCAGAATTGAAAATATCGCCGCCGTGGTTTTTGCCCTGGCGGTATGGCAGGTTGGGGCGATGCTCCTGGGTGAAAGCCTTTTGTTGGTTACGCCTGTCGATGTAGTCAAAAGGCTTTTCACCCTGCTGCCCGAGCCTGGCTTTATCAGCGCCGCAGGTTTTTCCTTGCTTCGCATTGTCTCGGGGTTTTTCCTGGCGCTTATCATTGGCGGGCTTTTGTCTGCCTTGGCCGGAAGGTTCCATATAGCAGAAGTGATGGTCCGCCCATTCATAGCCGTAATAAAATCGGTACCGGTGGCGTCGTTTATAATCCTCTGCCTGATCTGGCTCAGCTCAAGGAGCCTTTCAGTATTCATATCCTTTTTGATAGCTTTTCCCATTATCTATACGAACCTGCTCCAGGGCCTTAAAAGCACCGATCCTAAAATGATCGAAATGGCTGACATATTCCGTGTCGGCTGGCTTAAGAGGATAAAATACATCTATCTTCCGCAGATCAAGCCTTTTCTTATTTCCTCGTGCAGCGTTGCTATAGGCCTTGCGTGGAAATCGGGAATTGCTGCGGAAGTCATAGGCATCCCGGATGGCTCCATCGGTGAAAAGCTGTATGAAGCAAAAGTTTACTTAAGCACCGGGGATCTGTTCGCATGGACAGTCGTGATCGTAATCCTGAGCTTTGCCTTTGAAAAGCTGTTCCTCAGGCTTGTAAAGATACTTTTCGCGGGATTGGAGAAAACATGATGGATATCGTTATTTCCGGGGTTACAAAAAAATACGGTGACAACGTGGTGTTCCATAACTTCAGTGTTAGGATCGAAAAAAACAGGACTACGTTCATAACAGGTCCATCCGGCTGCGGCAAGACAACGCTTATCAGCATGCTTATGGGTATTACAGCCCCGGACAGCGGGACCATTACCGGAGTCCCGGCGCTTAAAAGCGCGGTCTTCCAGGAGGACAGGCTTTGCGAAAATTTCAATGCCGTATCCAACGTCCGCCTGGTTTGCGACAAGAGGATAAAAAATTCCACTATCATAGAGCATCTTGAAAGGGTCGGGCTTAAAGACATCCTGTCAAAACCGGTGTCCGAATTCAGCGGCGGCATGAAAAGAAGGGTGGCAATTGTCAGGGCAGTGCTTGCAAAAAGCGAGATCCTGTTTCTTGACGAACCCTTCAAAGGGCTGGACAACGAAAACAAGAAACTTGTCATGGACTACATCGAGGAAAACACGAAAGGCAAAACAGTCATAATCGTCACCCATGATACGGATATGATACACGGGAACGTTCTGAGTCTTGCTCCCTGTACTTAGCAACAAATATTTAAATTATATTTAATTGACATATACGGCCACATACATTAAATTATGGTTATTACTCTTCAACCGGCATGAATTCCGATTTTATTAAAAGCTTCAAAGAAATAGAAGATGTACATATCTTAAAGGATAAAAGATTTACCGGAAGCTCGGGTTCCGTGAAAAAGAACCGTCACATTACATAAGAAATGAGAAAGACTCTGCCTGATACCTGATTAAAAATGACTATTGACTAAAAAATCGGATTATTGTAAACTTTAACATAACTTAATATTTATAAAGGCTGTGAAAAGAAGAGTAAGTAATATGAAGCGGTACAGAGAGCCCCGTCAGGTGAAAAGGGGAACGTGGAGTATTACTGAAGATGGTCTTGGAGCCGCGTACCGACTGCATTTTATAATGCACAGGCTACGACGGGAGTGCCCGTGACAGCACCGGAGTATCGATTTTATATCCGTACTCGCTGAGGCCCATATCGTGAGGTATGGGTAAAACAAGGTGGTACCGCGAAGCAGAAGCTTTCGTCCTTGATGTTTTACATCAAGGACTTTTTTATACCACTTTTTCAGCATGCGGAAAGGGAGAGTATGATGACACAGACCCCTATAATACAGCTTAAAAACCTTAACAAGACCTTTGGAACCGGCCAGGACGCGGTGGTTGCGCTGGACGACATCAACCTGTCCATATACCCGGGCGAGATCTTTGGGATCATCGGGCTGTCGGGCGCAGGGAAAAGCACGCTGGTAAGATGCATGAACCTTTTGGAGAGACCTACCGCGGGAAACGTTATTTTTGACGGGACCGATATCACCAATCTTTCCGACAGGGAACTTCGCAGCATCCGCCGTTCCATAGGCATGATATTTCAAAGTTTCAACCTTTTGATGCAAAGAACAGCCCTTGAAAATATCTGTTTTCCGCTGGAGATTGCAGGGGTGCCGAAGAAAGAAGCAAAGAAACGTGCAAGGGAGCTTCTGGCGACAGTAGGGCTGGCGGAAAAGGAGAAGGCCTATCCGTCGCAGCTTTCAGGGGGACAAAAACAGCGCGTTGCAATAGCCAGGGCCCTGGCGACGAACCCGAAAGTGATACTCTGCGATGAAGCAACCAGCGCCCTTGACCCGACCACGACCCAGTCCATACTGGCGCTTTTGAAGGAACTGAACCAGAAGCTTGGAGTAACGATAATCATCATTACACACGAGATGAAGGTCATCGAACAGATATGCAACCGTGTCGCCATCATTGACAAAAGCCATATCGAGGAAATCGGGGCCGTTGAAGATGTATTCCGTCATCCCAAGACCCTGGCTGCCAAAAAACTGATTTTCCCCAACGGCGATTTTTCCGAAGAGCTGACCGGAAAAGGAAAACTGCTGCGGCTGGTGTTTGACGGAAACACTGACCGGCCGATCATCGCCAACATGGTTTTAAAATGCGGCGCTCCTGTAAGCATAGTTTTTGCAAATACAAAGAAAATCGACGAAAAGATTTTCGGTCACATGATAATACAGCTCCCGGACAACGAGGAGAAAGTGAAGCAGATACTTGCCTATCTTGATATGGAGCAAATCACTTATGAGGAGGAGAGTAAAGATGTTCAGTGAAGATATGTTTTCCCTGATGGGAACAGGACTCCTCGAATCGCTTTATATGACTGTTTTATCAACTGCCATGGCATATTTTTTCGGGCTGCCCATAGGAATACTCCTGGTCGTTACCGATAAGGACGGGATAAGGCCGAATCCCGCAGTGAACAGGATAGTAGGCAGCATTGTCAACCTTTTGAGATCGGTACCGTTCATTATCCTTTTGGTGGCAGTAATGCCGATAACACGATTCATAGCGGGCACTACCATCGGATCGACGGCAACCATCGTGCCCCTGGTCATAGGAGCGGCTCCTTTCGTTGCGCGCCTGGTGGAAAGCTCGGTAAAGGAGGTCGATCGGGGCGTCATAGAGGCGTCCCTGTCTATGGGTGCCTCGACCCTTGAAGTAATTTTAAAAGTGATGATTCCCGAGGCAAAGCCTTCGCTTATCGTCGGGGCGGCTATAGCTACGACAACGATCCTCAGCTATTCGGCAATGTCCGGCTTTGTAGGGGGAGGAGGTCTTGGAACCATTGCGATCAACTATGGTTATTACCGCTCCAGGACTGATATCATGCTCGTGATGGTAGCCATACTGATCCTGATAGTACAGGTTTTCCAGGAAATCGGCAACGTAATTGCCAGAAAATGCGACAAACGCATCAGATAATTTGACAGTAAATTCAAGAAGAAAAGGAGAGTTGATTATGAAGAGATTAGCAAGCTTAGTATTGATTCTGGTTCTTGTACTTACCCTTTTTGCAGGCTGCGGAAGCAGCAGCGTAAAAGGCTCCACCATTGTAGTAGGAGCAAGCGTTACACCGCACGCGGAAATACTTAACGTGGCAAAGGAAATCCTTGCTGAAAAAGGCATCACGCTGAAGGTGGTCGAGTTCACCGACTATGTGCAGCCCAACCTCAACGTGGAGAACGGGCAGCTTGACGCCAACTACTTCCAGCATGTCCTTTATCTTAACCAGTTTAATAAGGACAACGGGACACATATTGTTCAGGTAGCGGCTATACATTATGAACCTTTCGGGATCTATGCCGGTAAGACCAAGTCAATTGAAGAGTTGAAGGACGGAGCTGTAATCTCAGTTCCCAACGACGGGACCAATGAAGCCCGCGCGTTACTGCTGCTGGAATCACTGGGGCTCATCAAGCTCAAGGAGGGCGTAGGTACCACCGCAACAGTCCTCGACATTGTAGAAAACCCGAAAAATCTCGAGATAAAAGAGCTTGAAGCCGCCCAGCTCACCCTGTCCCTGCAGGACGTTGATATGGCGGTCATTAACGGAAACTATGCCATCCAGGCCGGGCTCAATGCCCTGACCGATGCCCTTGCCATCGAGGATAAGGATTCCGATGTGATCAGGAACAATTACACGAACATCCTCGCGGTCAAGGCTGGCAAGGAGAACGACCCTGCCATCCAGGAGCTTGTTAAGGCTCTTAAGAGCGAAAAGGTCAAAAACTTCATTAACGAAAGGTTCAAAGGAGCCGTTGTGCCGATGTTCTGATCTTTAGGATAAAGACCGCAGTATAACCGGCAGGAGCTTTTCCCGGTTTCCTGGGAGGTTCCTGCCTTTATATTTGTGTTTTTTTATGACTATATGGTATATTGGAAACAATAAGCCAAATATCAATCATCAGGCACATCGCAGGTGAAAACATGGTAATTACGGTAACTCTGAATCCTGCCGCAGACAGGACAGTCGAAATCAATAACTTTGAAATAGGCTCCGTAAACAGGATTGTTTCTGAGCGGACCGACGCCGGAGGCAAGGGTATAAATGTCTCCAAAACGATAAGAAGCCTTAACGGGAAAACAAAAGCGCTGGGAATTGCCGGAGGCCGGACTGGTCTTTACATCACGCAATACCTTGATGAGACGGGCATTGAGAACGAGTTTGTAAAGATCTCGGGCGAATCCAGGACCAACCTGAAAATCGTTGACAATATTAGAAAAACAATCACAGACATCAATGAACCGGGACCACTGATAACCGGCGAGGATGTTGAAAGATTTGAAAACATTTTATTTAAGCATATCGATAAGGGGTCCATATTCGTCTTTTCCGGAAGCGTGCCCGGGAGTATAGACAGAGGGATTTACGGCAAATGGATAAGAAGACTGAAAAAAGAAGGTATCAGAACCATACTTGACGCTGACGGGGACCTGCTTAAATACGGTATAGTCCAGGGGCCCTATCTATGCAAGCCTAATGTCAGGGAACTTGAAACCCTTGTCGGGAGAAGAATCGAAAGCCCGGCGGAGGCAGGCTTTCTGGGCAAAAAAATCCTGAAGGAAAATGGGATAGAGGTCATGGTGATCTCCCTGGGCGAAAAAGGAGCGCTGTTTATTAACAGGAATGATACCTTTTACGCAAGCGCCCTTGAAGTCGAAGTAAAAAGCACAGTAGGAGCAGGGGACGCTATGGTGGCAGCCCTGGCTTACTGCATCGATATGGGATACAGTATGGATGAGATGATCAGGCTTTCAATGGCTTCGGGAACGGCAGCGGTCATGTCGGCCGGAACAAAAGCGCCTTCTTATGAGCTCATAAAGGGACTGGCAGATAAGATAACGTACAGGAAATTATAATTCATATGTTCAATAGCCTGTTTATTTTGCTTGTACCAATGCCGGAAATGTGATATCATTTAAAACTGAAATTCCATGGGGGAGTAGTTTACGCTTTTTGGCGCGGTAAGTCAATATACTGGCAATGTTGCCTGGCTTACCATAATGAATGAGACTCATGGTATGGCTTTATGGCTGTACCTGGGTATTAAACAGAAACTGTCAGGTACAAAAAAGTACCTGATTTTTTTACGGATCATTGTATTTTTGATCGGACGGATCTGACACCGGTCAGGATTTTGGAGGAAAGTATGACTATCATCGAACTGTTTCTGATTGCGGTCGGCCTTTCCATGGACGCTTTCGCAGTGGCAGTCTGCAAAGGCCTGGCCATGGAGGATGTCACTTTCGAAAAGGCCAGTATAGTCGGACTGTGGTTCGGCGGATTCCAGGCGCTTATGCCTCTTATAGGTTATTTTCTTGGTACGCAGTTCCTTGATGTGATCTCATCATACGATCACTGGATAGCTTTCATACTCCTTTCCCTGATCGGGATCAACATGATACGGGAAGGCCTGAAAAATGAAGACTGCTGTGATGTGGAAAGCGGTTCCCTCGCATTTAAGACTATGTTCACAATGGCAATTGCAACGAGTATAGATGCATTGGCCGTAGGAGTAGCTTTCGGTTCACTCAGGGTTAACATTTTCCCTGCAGTTTGCTTTATAGGCGCAACTACATTTACGCTTTCACTGATAGGCTGCAAGGCCGGGGGATTTTTTGGCGCGAAATACAAGTCAAAATCAGAGCTGGCCGGTGGAATCATCCTGTTTCTGCTGGGGCTCAAAATACTTCTCGAACATCTTGGAGTGCTGTAGCTGTTAAGGGAACAGTTATCAGCATATGGAGCTCCATTGGATACAATATGGTTCTGATCCTGGCGGGGCTTCAGGAAATTCCGAAAGTGTATTATGAAGCTTCAAACATTGACGGCGCCAATGCGGTTACCCAGTTTTTCAAAATAACCCTGCCGATGGTTTCACCAACACTGTTCTTTGTTATAACTACCTCGGTCATTCAATGCATGCAGGTATTTGACGTGGTATACATGATGATTGATGTGGCGCGACCCTCCTATGACAGGACTGTATCACTGGTTTACCTGTTTTATAACAATTCATTCAAGTACTTGAACAAAGGCTATGGTTCTGCAATTGTAATGGTGCTGCTTCTGCTTATTTCGATAATAACAGTTATACAGGTAAAACTGCAGAAAAAGTGGGTTAATTATATCAGCTAGGAGGATTATCAATGACAATCAGGAGCAAAATTTATCGGGTACTGATACATATATTGCTTATTATAGGATCATGCGTAATGATCATGCCCTTTGTCTGGATGCTTCTGACGTCATTCAAGACTGCTTCAGAAGCAACGTCCATGAATCCGTTCATATTCTTTCCTCCGAAATGGAGAATAGAAAACTATATAGATGTAATAAGGCAAAACAATTTTTTAAGATTGTATTATAACACTTTTTCGATGATATTCTGGAATGTGCTCTGTGCTGTCGCTTTCAGCTCCATGGCCGCATTCGCTTTTGCAAGGCTTAATTTTCCCGGAAGGGATTTCTGCTTTGGGATAGTATTGTTCCAGATGATGATTCCCACTCAGATTTTTATTATCCCGCAGTATCTTATGGTGGATAAGCTGGGAGCCAGGAATACGATCTTTGCATTGGTTTTCCCCGGACTTGTAAGCGCATTCGGTACTTTCCTCATGCGGCAGTTTTTTAAAGGTATACCGGCCGAGTTGGAACAGGCGGCAAGAATTGACGGCTGCAACATTGGACAGACATTCCTTCTTGTAATGCTTCCGCTGGTCAGGTCAGGGTTGGTGGCGTTAAGCATTTTTACTGCGCTGTTCGCGTTCAAAAACCTGATGTGGCCGCTTATTGTAAACTCCAGTACCGATTACGCGACACTTGCATCTGCTTTGGCAAAGATCCAGAGCGCCTATTCGGTGAAATATAATATACTGATGGCTGCCTCGGTTCTCGCAATATGGCCTATGATACTTATTTATTTCATATTCCAGAAGCAGTTTATGCAAAGTGTCACCACTTCAGGGCTGACCATGTGATTATAAAGATAGATTTGCAGAGGCTTTCCTTGCATGCTGCTTTATGGTGATGTTGATATGTCATTAAGGCTATCACGGCAATTTAGGGGGGGTAATGATCTGATATGGAAAGCAAAAAGAAAGGACTGGTTTCTCCTGCAAGCAGCCCGAAAAAGGAAAATAATTCATCAAGACTACATAGTATAAAGACAAGAATCATATCGGTTATCATTATCCCCGTATTGTTCCTGGCCGCCCTCGGTGTTATCTCATACAGAAGTTCCTTTTCCGAGAGCGATAAAAATGCCAGGGAATCAACGATGAACACAATGCTATATGCAGGGAAATACCTGGATATGCTTAATGCTTCGGTAGGCCGGCTTGTAAACCAGGCTGTGATAAGCAAAGAAGTCCAGGAATATCTGGATTTTGTAAGCAGTACCCTGGATAAAGATCCGAATGAAATCTATTTCGAAAAAATGTATGCCAAGCAGGAAGCGGTAAAACTCTTAAATACTTTGATTTCTTCGGATGATGCCATAAAATCGGTCAGGCTCTTTGCGAGAGGAAAGGACAACTCGCTGTTTCCCCAGGGAGACAGTAAAAAGATCAGTTTTGATCTTGACAGCCTGAAGGATACCGAGCTGTTCAGGACAGCCGAAAAAACGCCGGACAGGCTTATCTGGCTGGGCCTGCACGAGGAGCTGGACAGCGGGGATTATAACGAATTCGGGTACTCAATGACAGCCATAAGGCTGATTAAGAGTTCTAAAACCTTTAACACAGTTGGCTGTATTGTGATTGATCTGAAGAATGATTTTATTGAGAGCACGCTGAACAGTTTCACCATTAGGAAAGGCGAAGAAATACACCTGATCAGCCCGGACGGAAGAGACCAGACAAATACCGATGCTGCTCCGGGGGAAAAACCCATCGTTGAAGAATATTTTTACCAGGATATATTAGCAGGTTCCGAGGATCATGGAAGCAGGAATGTCAAATACAGGGGAGCAGATTACTTGTTGTCCTTTGTCAAGCTGAATGAATCAGGTTTCCTGCTTATCAACCTGATTCCTGTTTCCGAATTGCATGCGTCTGCCACTGCGATTGCATATACGACTGTTGCTTTAGTCCTTCTGGCAGCATTAATAACCGCCATTTTCGGATTTGTGCTTGTCAGGAATATAGGCAAAACAGTAGACAGCGTCAGGTCGGTGGCAGAAAAAGCCGCAATGGGAGACCTTACAGCCAAAGCGGAGTCAAATGCCAGGGATGAACTGGGACTGTTGACAAAGAGCATAAATATAATGATTCAAAACATGAGAAATATTATCGAACATGTGTTAAAGACCGCAAAAAAAGTGACTGACTCGGCGGAGACCGTTTCGATAAAAAGCAGGGAAGTGGCGGAAGTATCCAACGAGATATCAAACAGCATAGAAGAGATTTCAAAAGGTGCAATGGAACAGGCGGTAGATGCGGAGAGCAGTGTGAGAGTAATCAGCGGTCTGGCTGATAAAATAGGAGACGTCTCCAAAAACGTGGCTGACATCGGGGAATTGACGAAAGAAACAGCCCGGATCACAAATGAAGGTCTTGGCCTTATTCTCGCTCTTGAGGATAAGGCAGAGGATACCAACAAAATATCAAAAGAAATTATCGAAGCTATTAACACATTAAACGATCATTCACAATCAATTGGGAAAATAGTGGAGGTAATAAACAACATAGCTGATCAGACAAACCTCCTGTCCCTGAACGCGACAATCGAAGCAGCAAGGGCAGGAGCATACGGCAGCGGTTTCGCCGTTGTGGCAAAGGAAATACAAACGCTTGCGGAGAGGTCAAAGAATGCAGCAAAAGATATCTTTTTAATTATTAAAGAAACCCGGGACTATACCGTAAAAACCGCGGAAAAAGCAGCCATGACCGAATCCATATTGTCTTCCCAGAATGATGCGATGAAACAGGCAACCGATGCGTTCAGGAAGATAAAGGATTCGACGGACAGGCTCCTGGAACGGCTTGATGATATCTATTGCCGTATTTCGGAGATGGATGAAGCAAAGGAACATGCACTGAACTCAATAAACAATGTTTCTGCCGTAACGGAGGAAACTGCGGCTTCGACGCAGCAGATTACCGCGTCGGTCCAGAATCAGCTTTATGCTATCAATGAGCTGTCGGAATTGGCCGCAGGATTAGGCCATGCGGCTGCTGAACTGAACAACGCCATTTCAAGGTTCAAACTCGGCTCATGATGCAGCGATCGAGGTTTTAATTAAGACAGAATAAAATATAGCTACCAGGAGGTTTAAAATGCCAATCGTTTTTCATGAGAAATCAAGAGAATTTCATTTGTATAACAGGGATATCAGTTATATAATAAAGATCCTGCCCAATAATCAGCTTGGCAATCTTTATTTTGGCAAAGCCATTAATGACAGGAGTTCATTTTCACATCTGTTCCAGAAAAAAGCAAGACCATTGTCGGCCTATGTTTTTGAGGATGATCCGTCTTTTTCACTCCAGTATACCATGCAGGAGTATCCGTCATACGGATCCACGGACTTCAGGTATCCTGCTTTTGAAATTAAGCAGGAAAACGGGAGCAGGATATCCTGCTTTGAATACAGGGGACATGAGATTTTTGCGGGGAAAAGGACTTTAAAGGGACTGCCGGCTACTTACGTTGAAGAGGCACACGAGGCAGATACCCTTGAAATAACTTTGTATGACGATTTAATGCAAACGGAGCTGATTTTGAGCTATACGATTTTTAATGATTATGCTGCGATAGCGAGAAGCGCGCGATTTATCAATAAAGGCGAAAAGACGATAGTGCTGGAAAGGGCAATGAGCGCAAGCATAGACTTTATAGACAGCAATTTTGAAATGATGCAGCTTTCCGGGGCATGGGCGCGAGAACGGCATATTAAGACAAGAAAATTACAGCAGGGCATACAGGGTATTTACAGCACGCGCGGAGCGAGCAGCGCGGAACATAATCCGTTTATAGCTCTGAAAAGACCGAACACGGATGAAAACTGCGGCGAAGTATATGGCTTCAGCCTGATATACAGCGGCAACCACCTGGAACAGGTAGAGGTGGATACCCACAATATGACAAGAGTTATAATAGGTATCCATCCGGATACATTTCAATGGCCGCTCGACAAAGGGGAGGATTTTCAGACTCCCGAAGCAATCCTTGTTTACTCGGACTGCGGGCTCAATAAAATGAGCCAGACTTTCCACAAATTGTTCGGAAGACGCCTGGTCCGCGGACAATGGAGGGATAAGTCAAGACCTGTACTGGTTAATAGTTGGGAAGCGACGAACATGGATTTTACGGAAGAGAAAATTCTGAGCATGGCCGAAACTGCAAAAGAACTTGGCATAGAGCTGTTCGTGCTGGATGACGGCTGGTTTGGGAATCGTGACAATGATAATGCAGGATTGGGAGACTGGGATATAATTAACATCAAGAAGCTTCCTAACGGAATCAAAGGCCTGGCTGACAAAATAGAAGCCCTTGGTATGAAATTCGGCCTCTGGATTGAACCGGAAGCTATAAATAAAGACAGTAACTTATACAGAAAACATCCGGACTGGATTATATCAACCCCCGGAAGAAGGACATCGGCGACTCGAAATGAGTTTGTCCTGGATTTTTCAAGGAAAGAAGTAGTGGACTATATATACTCCGTGCTGGAGGAACTGCTGAGCAGCGCAAAAATATCCTATATAAAATGGGATATGAACAGGTACATTACAGAATGTTACTCCCTGGGCATGGATGCCCGGGACCAGGGCAAAGTTTTTCACCGGTATATCCTGGGAGTATATGATTTATACTCAAGACTGATTGAAAGATTCCCCCATATACTTTTTGAATCATGCTCAAGCGGGGGAGCGCGTTTTGATCCCGGCATGCTCTATTATGCTCCGCAGACGTGGACAAGCGATAATACCGATGCAATTGAACGGCTGATGATACAATACGGAACTTCTCTGGTATATCCGATAAGCAGCATAGGAGCTCATGTTTCGGAAGTTCCCAACCAACAGGTGGGAAGGATCACGCCCCTTGAAACCAGGGCCAATATAGCCTATTTCGGAGCATTTGGCTATGAGCTTGATATAACTTTATTGTCAGAAGAAGAAAAAGAGAAAATAAAGGAACAGGTTGCTTTTTTCAAGGCCCACCGGGATCTGTTGCTGAAAGGCGTATTTTATCGTATTTTGAGTCCTTTTGATGGAAATGAGGCATCATGGATAGTGGTTTCGGAAGATAAAACGGAGGCAATCGCAGGGTATTACAGAATACTGTGCTCAGCCAACGAAGGCTGGAAAAGGCTGAAGCTTGTCGGGCTCGATGAGGGCAAAAAATATATGATAAACAACAGTCGAAGGAATTACTATGGCGACGAGTTGATGAATGTCGGCATTGTGCTGGAAGACAAGGATCTTTGCCAAAACGGAGCGGACTTTTCTTCGGCCGTATTCTATATAAAAAGTATTTAGAACAGTACAATGAAAAAAGGCGAATGATGTGCAGATCATTCGCCTTTTTTAGTGGCATTTATCAATTCTTCAGTTTGATTTCTGTACTCAGAGGGGCTGATTTTATAATACATTTTAAAAATTTTGGAAAAGGAAAGGGGATCGGGGTAGCCAACCTGCTCTGAAATCTCGCATATCGATAAATTTGATGATTTGAGAAGATGGCGCGCCTTTTCCAGGCGATAATTGATAAGATACTGCTGGGGAGATATGTGCATTATTTTCTTAAAAATATTGGTAAAATAACTTCTGTCTATACCTATGTAATTTGCTATGTCATTTACCTTGATGTCTTTTTCGTAATTATGGTCAATGAATTCAAGAGCATGTTCAACGTAGATCTGATAAGGATAGTCATAAGTATTGTGCTCGTTCGCATTGCTTTCATTTATCAGGGCGGAAAGAAACATGAATAAAAATCCTTCTCGTTTAAGATCGTTTGCGTAAGTCAGCTGACTGGCGTTCAACATCCCTTTTACACAGTTCAAAAGCTCGTCTTTACATTTGAATACACCGACCCTGTTTTTTTTGTTCAGCGATGCATATTCAAGACAGCTTTCGGCTTTGGCTCCGCCAAAGCCTACCCATATATATGTCCACGGGTCATTCATATCAGCCTGGTAATATGTTAATTCGTCGGGATAGATTATAAAAGCATTGTACTCTCCAAGATGATATGTTTTCCCATCTGCCTGGAAGATGCCCTTTCCGCTTAAAATATAATGTATCAGGTACTCGGAACGGGCAATGGGTCCGTAAGAATGTCCGGGATCGCACTCCTCCATTCCGCAGTAGCATAGATACAAATCAACCGAATGCTTTTTAAGGTACTCAAGACATTTATACCTTGCGGAATTGGTATACTTAGGCTTCATACTTACCCCCCATTACTGTATGAACACCAGTATAGAAAACAGAACAGACAAGCAACTGAATACTTAAATTTTACCATTAAAAGGTTGTAAAATCAAACTGTATTAATCTATCGTGTATTGGGAACCTACACCTTTACTCATTCGGCATGAGCTTCGCTTTCCGCAGAGCTATTACTGTCACCGGAATGAGCAATAAAAGAAGTATGATTCCGGGTACGGCTTTAACATAATAATCTGTCCGCCTTGACCGTCTATGACAAGGATCTTGTAAACTCTTTTCTTCTCCAATTTACCCCATGTGTTTTTCATGTATATTATACCATATCATTAGCTTACATAATATTCCCATAATGCAATATGTTATTGACACCCTCAGACTATTGTGATAGTCTAAAAGTGTATACTATTGCAATAGTCTGAGGTGAGGTATGGAAAAAATCAAACTGTTCGAGGGTGAGCTTAAGCTCATGGAACTATTATGGGAACACGAAGGGGCAAGCGCCAAGGAACTCTCGGTTTTAGCATCCGAAAAGATTGGGTGGAACAAGAACACTACATACACAGTCATCAAAAAGCTTGTTAATAAAGGCTTAATAAAACGGACAGAACCAGGCTTCATCTGCCATAGCCTGGTAAGCCGTGAAAAAGTGGGCCTGGAAGAAGCAAGGAACGTTCTTGACTCATTTTTCAACGGGTCTTTGAAGGCAATGTTCTCATCCTTCATGTCAGAAAGAAAAATCTCCGCACGGGAAGCCGAGGAACTGCGCAAACTTATCGACGAATACGGCAGGAAGGAGCAATAAAAGTGGACGACATATTTTACTATGTCCTGAATATGAGCCTGTCATCAATCATAGTCATTGCTGTCCTTGCGCTGGTCAGACTGATCCGGCCTCTGCCGAGACGGATTGTCTATCCCCTGTGGTCCCTGGCGTTCTTAAGGCTGGTGCTTCCATTTGCCCTGTCCACCCGCTGGAGTATTTTTAATTTTACCGGGAAGCTGGTAAAACGCCTTATTTCCGTTGAAACGATCTTACAGGACAACAGGCCGGTCAGGATGCCGGAGAGAATTACTGTAATGAATATGATCGGAGCGGCTGAAAGCTATGCGCCTATAGAGTATAAAACCGAGTCCCTCCATGGGTTTTTCACAATATGCTCCATCATATGGGCAATAGTTGTAATAGCATTACTCACAGCTGCCTCTATTCTTTACCTGCTGACGGTCTCGGAACTTAAAAAAGCGATCCTGGTAAAGGACAATATTTATCGGTCAGGCATGCTTCTGTCACCGGTTCTTGCGGGGCTATTCCGGGCAAGAATAATACTCCCGGAAGGACTCGATCCTGACAGTCCCGAAGGCAGGATGGTCATAGCCCATGAGAACGTCCACAGAAAGAGACTGGATAACCTGTGGCGTATAATTGCCATATCAGTTGCCTGCATACACTGGTTCAATCCTGCAGTATGGTTTATGCTGAAAATGTTTTTTACAGATATGGAGCTTTCCTGCGACGAGAGGGTCATGGCTGAAGGAGGATTCGGCACAGAAGACCGCAAGGCATATGCCAGGACCCTGCTTAACTATTCCGAGGAAAAAGGTTTCCTTGTTTCCACGGCTTTCGGCCAGTCGGGGATAAAAGTACGCATTGTAAATGTTCTGAACTATAAACGCCTGACTGTGATCGGCGCGGTGGCCTCATCCATATTCCTTCTGATCCTGGTCCTTCTCCTTGTCACAAATCCCGGTATAGGAGGTTGATTTTAAATGATCGGCAAAGCATATAAACGTTTTTATTTCGTATCCCTGTCGGTTTTGCTCCTGTTGTCTGTCTATCCGCTCGTCAACGGCGTTCGCATCGCCTGGCTCAGCATCGTAAACGGAGCGGTAAAACCTGAGCAATATGCGAAGTATGTCGTGCCTTATACTGCCATTTGCGTCGCAGTTATACTCTTTGCAGCCTTTCAGCCATTGCTGCTGAAGATGAGACGTTTTGCGCTTCCTGCAGGCTTGCTGGCTTCATACGCCGTGTTTTTGACAGCAGAATATTTTATTGAAAGAATCAAGCTGCATACCACCGGAATGACGCTCGTGGATACCTCGTCGCTTACCTTGGAAGACATGAAAAATATACCCCTTTCCGATACCATAGATATATGGCAGGCAGGGCTGTGTATCGTGTCACCGGAGACAAGGAGCCAGTCGGCCGTTTACGTTTCACGGGATTATTACTACTATGTCCTGTCGAACGACAGCTATAAGATCCATTATTATTTCATCTCGCTGGTAATGATAACCATGGTTTGCGTACTTGTGTACGGCCTGGGAAGAATGTTCAGGTCAGGAGACAGGTCGGAAGCCAGACCCCTTGCCCTGCGGGGAATCTCAACTGCCATGTTGATCTCCCTTTGCATATTTGCGAACACTACGGCCTTTTTCCGCAAGGCCCAGGCCATCCAGACACCGGTCGCGTCTATACTGACCTGCCTGTTTTTCATAGCCCTTGGAGCTTCCATTGGCGTATATACGGGAAGCTTCCTGCTCAGAAAGGGCAAACTGCAGGGGATTGCGCTTCCTGTGAGTCTTTCGGTTATTGCCGTGATCATTATGTATATCGGGGAGGCTGCGATGATGAGCGGGAACCTGTACCGGTTCGGCACAGGCTGGTTTTTCGAAGGGCTTCCGGTGATTTCAGCGGCGCCGGTGGATATATTGGTCATCATTCTAACAGGAGCCGCCGCATACCTGGTGCTCCGGAAAGCACGCAAAAATGATAACTGGCCGGGAAAACCCCTGACCATCGCTTCGCTAACCATATGCGCTGTTATAGCTGTTCTTGGTTTTGCCTTTTCCGGAGGCTCATCAGCTGCATCTTTCGCTTCCGGTGATGATATTTACGGCTGTTATGAATTCGATGAGTGCATTTTTATGAATCCGCTGAGTTCATTTTTGGCTGCCAGGGAAAGTATGCCGTACGTTTATTGCCTGGATGAAGAAAATCTACTGATACTGAATACCAGGGAAAACAACGTGGAAAAGTACACTGCCCTCTATGAAAAGACCCCTGTAGCCAGGGATGCCTTTATATCCATATCGGAACTGAAGGACAGCCCGCTTGCATCCAGGATACCTGACCTGTCGCAGTATAAGGAGCGATGGCTGAGGGCAGTTATTTACAGGGATGATAAGCAGCAATACGGCCTGTACCGGATGGATGATGAAATATGGCTTGTCAGCATTGCAAGGGGACGGCTATGGAGCATATACAGGCTTAAAAGAACGGATAAGTACAACTCTTCAGACTTTGAGTAAAATCAAAGGGACAAAAAAGCGGTTATGGTTCGCACCATAACCGCTTTTTGACTCAGGTAACAGTCATTATATTACGCGCGATCTTGATTTAGAGTAAACATCGAAGGCTACTGCAGCCAGGAGAACGACACCTTTAATAGCCTGCTGCCAGTCTATGCTGACACCCATAATGGACATACCGTTGTTCAATACACCCATCAAAAGACCGCCTACGATAGCTCCTACAACAGTACCGATACCGCCAGTGGTGGAGGCGCCGCCTATGAAACAGGAAGCGATGGCATCCATCTCGAAACCGTTACCGGCTTTTGGTGTGGCAGAATTGAGTCTCCCGGTGAAAATAATGCCTGCGAGAGCAGCAAGGAAGCCCATGTTTACATACACCCAGAACAGGACTCTCTTTGTTTTAACGCCTGAGAGTTTTGCAGCTTTCGGATTTCCGCCGTAAGCATAAATATGTCTTCCGGGTATGGTTTTGTTCGTGATGAAAGAGTAAATCAGAACCAATGAAACTACTATCACAAGAACCATCGGAATTCCCTTATACCTGGACAGGGCATATGTGAAAGCGTTGATGACAGCAACAATAGCAATTATCTTCGCCAGGAATACGCCTACGGATGAAACTTCAAAATTATATCTTTTTTTGCTTCTCCTGTTGCTCAGTTCGCTCAATATGTATAATATTGAAGCAACTATACCTGCCAGTATCGCCAGAAGATTAATCCCGTTTATGTTCGCAATCTCAGGGATAAAACCAGCGGCTATGAATGTAAATGATTTTGGGAAAGGAGCAAGGCTCTGCCCCTGGAGGATAACCATCGTAAGACCTCTGAAAATAAGCATGCCTGCCAGTGTTGTAATGAACGCCGGAACACCTACATATGCAATCCAGAAACCATGCCATATGCCTATAACAACACCGATCAGAAGTGATATCAATATCGCAGGGAAAACAGGCATATTCATTTTGAGGATGAACACTGCTGAAACCGCGCCTACAAATCCAGCGACCGATCCAACCGACAGATCGATGTTTCCGCAGGTCAGGATACACAGGAGCATACCTGTTGCAAGAACAAAGATATAGGCGTTCTGCTGGATGATATTAGAAATGTTAAGAGGACTGAGCAGGGTTCCTTTCGTCACAATCTGAAAGAAAATAATTACAACTACCAAAGCAATTATCATCACATATTGCCTGAGGTTACCCCTGAGCAGTACGTTTAACTTTTTCATTTAATAATTACCTCCTTGTTGCTTCTCATTATGCATTGCATTACTTTTTCCTGGGATGCTTCTTCGGCTGTCAGTTCACCGACAATTCTGCCTTCGTTCATTACATATATTCTATCACACATTCCTAAGATTTCCGGCAGTTCAGAGGAGATCATGATAATTGTTTTCCCTTTTTCTGCCAATTCGTTGATTATACAATAGATTTCGTATTTAGCTCCGACATCGATTCCCCTTGTTGGTTCGTCCAGGAGCAAAATGTCAGGTTCTGCAAATATCCACTTGCTGAAAACGACTTTTTGCTGATTTCCTCCGGACAGTTCTCCTGTTTTTTGCAGGATGCTGGACGATTTGATTTTAAGCTTTTTCCTGTACTCTTCGCTGATCTTGATTTCCTCGTTCTCATTGACCACAAGTCTTTTGCTCACCTTGGAAAGGCACGGCAGAACGATATTTCTTTTTATATCATCGATCAATATCAAGCCTGCGGATTTTCTGTCTTCGGTGGCGTAAGCGATGCCGTTGGCGATTGCGTCGCCTTCATCATGCATAACGATTTCTTTTCCGTCTTTTTTGATCGTACCGGATATCTTTACTCCATAAGCTCTTCCGAAAACGCTCATGGCGAATTCTGTACGGCCGGAACCCATCAAACCGGCAATACCGACAACTTCTCCTCTTCTTGCATATATAGAAACGTTCTTGATTATTTGTTTCGTCGGATCCTTGGGATCGTAAACATTCCAGTTAAGGACCTCAAAGCGTACTTCCCCGATGTTGCTGTTTCGTTCAGGGAACCTGCTTGTCAGTTCGCGACCCACCATACCTTTTATTATCCTGTCTTCATTAAATTCGTCTGTTTCTCTGTAGAGAGTCTCAACAGTTGTGCCATCCCGAAGGATTGTAATTTCATCTGCCACTTCGACGACTTCATTAATTTTATGAGATATGATTATGCTTGTTATTCCATGGTTCTTAAGCTCAAGGAGCAATTTGAGAAGATTATGGGAGTCCTCGTCATTCAATGCCGCGGTAGGTTCGTCAAGGATCAGGATTTTGACATCCTTGGCAAGGGCTTTGATAATTTCAACAAGCTGCTGTTTTCCCATACCTATATCCATAACCCTTGTATTTATGTTCTCTTTAAGACCTACTATTTTCAGCATTTCAATGGCTCTCTGGCGCGTCTTGTGCCAGTCGATGATAAAACCTTTTTTTCCTCCGGTCTGCTCATTTCCCAAAAATACGTTTTCTGCGATAGAGAGAGTTGGTATAAGGGCCAATTCCTGATGAATAATGGTAATTCCTTTAGCTTCGCTTTCCTTGATGTCCCTGAACTTGCAGACTTCTCCTTCAACAATGATGTCACCTTCATAGGTCCCATACGGGTAAACACCACTTAAAATGTTCATGAGAGTGGATTTTCCTGCCCCGTTTTCGCCGACCAGAGCATGGATATGGCCGGCTTTTACTTTGAAGCTGACATTATTAAGAGCTCTGACCCCTGGGAATTCCTTCGTTATATTCCTCATTTCCAAAATATAGTTTTCCATAGCCAACTCCTTTTTGCGATATGAGTTCATATTGATTGCCATATAATATTTTAATCGGTTAGCAGTCTAAGACTGCTAACCGATTGAAGCTTAGGCCAATGATACTTTGATTATTTGATGTCATCTTCTGTCAAATAACCAGAGTCGATTACCAGTTCTTTATAGTTTTCCTTGGTTACTATATATGGCTCGAGCAGATAAGAAGGAACTATCTTGACATTGTTGTTGTATGTTGTGGTGTCGTTGATTTCAGGCTCTTCTCCTTTGAGAACAGCTTCAACCATGTTGGCGGCAACTGCTGCCAGGTCTCTTGTATCCTTCAGGATGGTGGAGTACTGCTCACCGGAGATAATGAGCTTAATAGAAGCTGCTTCTGCATCCTGACCGGTAACTACGGGGAGATCCTTGCCAGGTACATATCCGAAGGAAATCAGAGCTGACAGAATACCTCTGGACAGACCGTCATAAGGAGACAATACGCCATGGAGAGGTGTGCCGTCGCTGTAATGAGCAGCGAGCAGAGCGTCCATACGAGCCTGTGCGACTGCGCCGTCCCATCTCAGAGTACCGATTTCTTCCTGTTTTGTCTGACCGGAAGGTACACGGATTGTTCCGTTGTCCATTAACGGCTTCAGAACATCCATTGCGCCCTGGTAGAAGTAATAGGAGTTTGTATCGTCAGGTGAACCAGCAAAGAGCTCGATGTTGTAAGGGCCATCCCCTTTGAGCTTCTTAAGGCCTTCTACGAGAGATTCGGCCTGCAGCTGACCAACTCTTCTGTTGTCAAACGTAGCATAGTAGTTTACTGCTTCGGAATTGACCAACAGACGGTCATAGGAGATGATCTTGATGCCGTCTTTACCGGCCTGGTCAAGTGTCTCGGAAAGGGTTGAACCGTCGATAGCAGCGATGACAAGAACCTTTGCGCCTTTCATGATCATGTTTTCGATCTGGGCTTTCTGAGTCGGGATATCATCTTCTGCATACTGCAGGTCAACAGTGTAGCCTCTTTGCTCGAGTATGTCCTTCATTGTATGGCCGTCTTTGATCCAGCGTTCAGAGGACTGTGTCGGCATTGAGATACCTATGTACGCTTTTGCTTCTCCCGAACCACCGGTATTGCCTGAGCCGCCGGTATTACCTGAGCTGCCTCCGGTATTACCTGAGCTGCCGCCGGTGTTCCCTGAACCGCCAGTCGAAGTATTGCCACAGGCTGCGAATGCGAACAATAGAGCGAGGGCCAAGATGCAGGCTAACACTTTTTTCATGGTTTTCATAATAGATCCTCCTAGAAATTTTTTCTATTTGATAACTATAGGAAACCTATAGTTTCAAACAATAAAATTTATTTTTTTTGTTCGATTATATGTTCGTTTTTTTAAAATAATAACAAATCTATTGAATCGAGTCAACGGGTTTTTGTTCGTTTTGTTATGTTTTTTAATTTATTTGTTCGTTTTAGTTTATTGAGATATTCACAAAAGTAATATAGAATTATAGAATAAAGACATTAAGAAAGTTGACAGAACTGGGCAGTGAAGATATGTTTGCGTTGGAGCGAATAAGGATAATAAAAAATTATCTGTTAAAAGAGAATAAGGTATCGGTTGCGAAGCTCAGTGAACTTCTGAATGTTACTGAAGTGACAATCAGAAGGGATTTGGAAAAGCTTGAAAAAGAGGGGTTCCTTGAACGCACGCACGGAGGGGCGGTATTAAAGGAAATAAAGGAGTACAAGGAAGAAGAAACTATAGAGGAGCCAGGCGATGCGTTCAGGACCCAGCGCGAGGAAATTGCGGAAACCGCTTTTCATCTTGTGTCCGATAATGACATGATAATGCTTACAGAAGGTCTTACCAATGTATATATAGCCAGAAAATTAGCGCAAAAAAACAATCTTACCGTACTGACAAACGATCTTAGAGTGGCTTTGGAATTCGTGAATTCTCCTGCCAACAATGTGATACTGCTGGGCGGAGACTTAAAGGAGTATGCTGTTTACGGGCAATTGACGGAAAACAGCATGCAGTATTTTTCAGTAAACCATCTTTTTATTGAAGTCGACGCTATCAACAGGCAATCAGGAATGATGGTTTCAAGCATAAGCAAGGCTTCTCTGATACAAAAAGCCATTAATGCCGCGGAAACAGTATCTGTTGTCTGCCTCGCCAATTTATTCGGGGAAAAATCTCTTTACCGCATTGGCAGTGTTGACATGGCCGACAAAATCATTACCGATTCTTCATTGGACGATTCCTTCAAGGACTACCTGTTTAGTTTAAACATCCAGGTATATACATCTGTCGATATATACGAAGATTAAGAACAGTTATTAATACCAGGGAGAATGCAGGTTGGACAAGCCATTATTAAAACTGGAGAATGTTAATTTAAAAATTGATAATTTCGCTTTATCAAACATCAATCTTGATCTGTACGGCGGAGAGATTCATGTCATAATGGGAGAAAACAGGTCAGGCAAGACTTTGCTTATGCAGATTGTCAGCGGGATGCTGTCCCCGAACGCGGGGCGGTTCTTCCTGGACGGCAAGGAGATGAAATACAACGAATACAGTTCGCATATAAAAAACATCATTACTTATGCCCGCCAGGAGTCAGAAATGCTGACAAACCTGACCATTGCGGAAAACCTGTTCTTCAACAACATGCCGTATAAAAACAGAATCCTGAAAACAATTGATTATGACAAACTGAATTACATGTGCCAGGAATTGCTGAAGGAGCTGAATCTTCCAATATCCATATATGACAAGGTATCTTCGCTTGGCCTGGCGCAAAGGCAGATTTGTGAGTTCTTAAGGGCTTATGTTTCAAAATCCAAAATCGTCATACTGGATGAGCCATTTGCCGCATTGACGCAAGGCGAAAGAGAACTTCTCTGCAAGGTCGTAAAAGGTATCAGGGAAAAAGGCGTCGGTATCTTTTACATCACACACAGCCTGGATGACGTATTCCAGCTTGGGGACAGGATCACCATAATCAAGGACGGCAGGATTGTTGATACGAGAAATGTTTCGGACTGCACCCGGGAAGAGATCATAAAACTGATGAGCGGTCATTACATTCAGACCAGGTATCCCAAGATCAAAGTGAAAACCGGGAACGTAATATTGTCGGTGAAGGATCTGTGCTTTGAAGATAAATTGCAGAATATCAACTTTGACCTGCGGCAGGGTGAAATACTGGGGGTAACGGGTCTTGCAGGCTCCGGGAGAACGCTTCTTGCAAAATGTTTATTTGGAGCGGTGGATAACGTACAGGGCAGGATCTATATAAACGGTTCGGAAGTTAAGATAACCGATCCCCACACCGCAATTTCCAACGGAATTGCCCTGATTCCGGAAGACCGTATAAACTATTCCATATTCAGTTATCTTACCGTCAGTGACAATATTTCAGTGTCGTCATTGAAGAGGTTCGCCCATTTGCTCAAAATAGACGTTCCCATATTGATGCACTCGGTTATGGAATATATCAAAAAGCTGAATATAACCCAGCACCCCAGTGAGAGCATCCTTCAATATTCCAGCGGGAACCAGCAGAAAGCTGTTTTTGCGAAGTGGATCATGAGCAGGGCAAAAATCTTTATACTTGATGAGCCTACCCGTGGATTGGACATTGCAAGTAAAATTGATATTTACAATTTTATCAACGACCTTGTCAAAAAGGATGTCGGAGTGATTTTCATCTCTTCAGATATAGAGGAAATCCTGGGAATATGCGACCGAGTCGCTGTTCTGTCAAGCCGTACCCTTGCGTGTGATGTCTCAACCAGGGACATCACCGTGGAAAGGATAATGGAGCTGGCTACAAGGGAAGATATATAGAAAAATCCCTCCATAAATCTCATAGTATCCTGCAATTCGGCATAAGCCGTCAAAAGACGGCTTATGCCATTTTTATTTTGTGATATAATAGTCCTTGAAAAATCAGGGAAGGACATTAAAATGCCAAGGATTTTGCTTGTAGAAGACGATATCAATATAGTTTCAAATCTTTCCGAATACCTGCGCGGCGAAGGCTTTGAAATCGATTCCGCCGACGGCCAGAGCCTGGCCATAGCCAAAATGGACGAGAAAAAATACGATCTGCTCCTTATAGACATATCCCTTAAGGAAGGCAATGGATTTGCTGTCTGCGCAGCCTCAAAGGCAAGGGGCATACCTGTTATATTCCTTTCGGCATCCGGGGATGAATACAGCGTTGTCACGGGTCTTGACATGGGAGCGGATGATTATGTCAGCAAGCCCTTCAGACCAAGGGAACTCCTGTCACGTATCAGGAATGTCCTGAGGCGAAGCGGCAGGAATCAGACTATTATCGAAATCGACAATATAAAGGTGGATACAGTAAAGGGAGTGGTGACAAAAAACGGGACCGAGGTTTTCCTGTCCGCCCTCGAGTACAGGCTGCTGCTCGTATTCCTGAACAACAGGGGCGTAGTAATGTCCCGCAGCAGGCTTCTTGAGGAGATATACGATATAGCTGGCGAGTTTGTCAACGACAATACCCTGACAGTGTATATAAAGCGCCTGCGTGACAAGATCGAGGATGACCCGCAAAATCCTGCAATAATAAAAACTATCAGGGGACTTGGCTACAAGGTCGGTGATTGAGTGGGCTATTTCAGAAATCCGGAAATCAAAAAAAGCGCTTTACTGTATATAACCGTGGCTGTCATTCTTACCGGTACGGGTTTCCTGCTGGGAACAGGTACCGGGCTTTTTGCTATGGCTGCGTCGGTATTCTACATATCGGCCCATTTTATAATGTCATACTCAAGGTATCGCAAAATAGCGGGTCTGGCCGATAAAATCGACCAGATCCTCCATGGGAAAGAAAAAATCGAATTCAGGGATTATTCAGAGGGAGAACTGTCCATACTGCAAAGCGAGATCCAGAAGCTTACCGTCCGATTCAGGGAACAGTCCCAGGTCCTTAAAAACGATAAAATTTACCTGGCCGACTCGCTGGCTGATATTTCCCACCAGATCAGAACGCCGCTCACATCCATCAACATAATATTATCACTCCTGTCCAACCCTGACTTGCCGGAGAAACGAAGGATAGAGCTGATAAAAGAGCTTGAAACGCTGGTTTCAAGGATAGACTGGCTTATAACTGCGCTTCTGAAAATATCGAAGCTGGATACCGGAACGGTAAAACTTAAAAATGAAACGGTCCATGTTGACGAACTTATCAGGAAGGCTGTTGAGCCTATCGCTATACCAATAGAGCTTCGCGGGCAGGAACTGGATATCCGTATCCAGGAAGGAGCCTCATTTACAGGGGACTTTTCCTGGTCCGTCGAGGCAGTGGAAAACATACTGAAAAACTGCATGGAGCACACGCAGGAGGGCGGAACCATAAGCATTTCTGCCCATGAGAATCCCATCTACACCGAAATAATCATATCCGACAACGGTCCGGGCATTGATCCCCGGGATCTGCCGCACCTGTTTGAAAGGTTCTATAAAGGTAAAAATTCAGGCAGCAGCAGCTTCGGCATCGGTCTTGCCCTTGCCCGTATGATCATAACGAGCCAGAACGGCACCATAAAGGCGGAAAACCGCATGGAAGGCGGCGCCAGGTTCATTATACGGTTTTTCAAGGGCAATATGTAGTCGTATGTGACGTTTTAGTTATTTTCCAGTCACCAGCATGTCACCTTAATGGGGTAAAATTTAGCCTGGAACAGGCAGTGGACGGTAAACTGCGCATAACGGCTGCAGCCTGCAGGCGCACCGTTTTATAAGTCTGCCGTCCCCATGACAAAAATAACGGAGGTAATTATGGAAATACTCAGGGTTGAAAATCTCACAAAGATATACGGCAGCGGCGAGAACATGGTCAAAGCGCTGGACGATGTGTCATTCTCCGTGCAGAAAGGTGAATTCATTGCGGTAACCGGTCCTTCGGGATCAGGGAAATCCACGCTGCTGCATGTTATAGGCGGCGTAGATAAACCTACGGGCGGCAAGGTCTACATGGACGGACATGACGTTTATGCCCAGGATGACGAAAACCTGGCCATCTTCCGCCGCAGGCAGGTGGGACTGATATACCAGTTCTACAACCTGATACCTGTCCTGACCGTGACCGAGAATATCACGCTCCCGGTGCTCCTTGACGGCAGGAAGGTAAACAATGAAAGACTGGAGGAGCTGTTAAGGATACTAAAGCTGAAAGACCGGGAAAATCATCTTCCCAACCAGCTTTCGGGCGGGCAGCAGCAGCGCGTGTCCATAGGACGCGCCCTGATGAACGCGCCGGCAGTCGTCCTTGCCGATGAGCCGACAGGAAACCTTGATTCAAAAAACAGCCAGGAGATCGTGGAACTCCTTAAGCTGTCCAACAAGATGTATGGCCAGACCATCATCATAATCACCCATGACGAAAACATAGCTCTCCAGGCAGACAGGATACTGTCCATGGAAGACGGAAGGATCATCCGTGACGAGATCATAAGAAAACCGTCCGTGAAAGCCGGAGAACGGTCCGGAGAGGTGACCGGGCTATGAATATTATCAATAAAGTTACGCTCAAAGCCTTGTGGAAAAACAAGGTCCGGACTATCGTCACTATAATAGGGATAATTCTGTCCGTTTCAATGATAACCGCAGTGACCACCATCATATCCAGTCTGCAGAATTACTTGCTGGAATTGTTTATCGAACAGGACGGAGACTGGCATGGCAACGCTTCAGGCATTCCATATGACAAACTGGCTGAGCTGGCAGAGGATCCTGAAATCGAGAGCATGACCACAATCCAGAATATAGGATATTCTTTTTTGGAAGAGTCAAGGAACAAATATAAACCATACCTCTTCATCGCGGGAATGGACGGTCGGTTTGCCAGCACAATGCCAGTGAAACTGACAACCGGAAGACTTCCTGAGAATCCATCCGAAATAATACTTCCCGCGCACCTTGAAACCAACGGTGGGGTAAAATACTCAGCAGGTGATGTGCTGGAACTGGATATCGGCATTAGGGAATATGACGGCGCTTGCCTGGACCAGAACGTGCCGCTGATGGGTCCGGACGGCGGTGAAAGTGAACGCTTTACAGTAAAAGAGCGGAGGATCTACACCGTTGTGGGATTTTATGAACGTCCAAGCTTTGAACCGTTCTCTGCGCCAGGGTATACAGCCCTCACCATCGATGATGGCGAAAAGACATATACCTATGATGTGTATCTGAAAGTAAGGCATCCCAGGGAATTATATGATTTCATGGATGAAACTTTTTACGGGTACAAACGTACAATTAACAACGATTATCTGCGCTTATTCGGCATATCGAACATGGGAAGCTTCCTTGGCGTATTTTACGGCCTTGGCGCAATCCTGATAGGAATCATAATGTTTGGTTCCATATCGCTGATATATAACGCGTTTTCCATATCGGTAAGCGAGAGGACGAAACAGTTCGGGATCCTGTCCTCCGTCGGGGCTACCAAAAGGCAGTTAATGAGAGGAGTGCTGTTCGAAGCTTTTACGTTAAGCACAGCAGGGATCCCTCTCGGAATACTTGCAGGGATACTGGGTATTGGTGTCACTTTCAAGTTTACAGAAGGATTGTTCAGTTCTTTATTAGGTGGCAGTACGAAAGCGGTATTGCATTTGCATGTCACATGGCAGGCCATTGTCATAGCGGCTGTAATTGGTTTTGTAACCGTTCTTATCTCCGCGTACATTCCTGCCAGGAGGGCAAAAAACGTATCAGCTATAGACGCGATCAGGATGACCCGGGATGTAAGAATCGAAGCCAGAAAGGTCAGGACCTCGGGGCTTATTTATAAACTGTTTGGCTTTGAAGGGATGCTTGCCCGGAAAAACTTCAAGCGCAACCGGAAAAAATACCGGGCAACAGTTGTTTCGCTTTTTATAAGCATAGTCCTGTTTGTTTCCGCATCCAGCTTTTCCTCCTATCTTAAGAAGGGTACAGGAGCTGTGATTGATCCGGCCGAGTACGATATAATTTTTACCTACACGCCTGATACTGCCGAGAAATATACTCTTAACGAAATCTTTGACAGCCTCAGTAATGTAAACGGTGTAACTGAAAGCGGATATGCGGTCATGAACTCTCTTTACCACCCTGAGATTGATGCAGGGAACCTGAGCGATGAGTATTTGGAGTTTTCGAGAAAGTCTTACAATCAGGACCTGAAAGAAGGAGAGTATACCTATATCAATGTGATGCAGTATTTCATAAATGATGAGGTTTTTAGAAGATTTCTTGAGGAAAACTCTATGGACATTGACTTTATTATGGACCCAAACAATCCCCGGCCTGTAGTATATGATTATGTAAAACTGTTTCATTATCAAGAAGAAAAATATTACACTATGGAACTTATTAAGAAAGACGTTAAAACTATCAATATGACAAAAATGGCCAGTATGGACGGGTTGTTCTTTAGCAGGGAAGAAGAAAAAAATGGCCGGACCCAATACATTTACACGGACGATTACGGAAACGAAATGGAATTTCCGGCCCAGAAGGCACTTATGGATCATTCAATTGAGGTTGGAGCCTTGACAGCCAAAAAACCCTTTATGGTCGTCACAAACCAGGGAAGACATATTTCACTGCTTTATCCATACAGTGCGGCCCATAAGGTGTTGGGAGAAGATTTCGGATATTCAACCGTGCAAATGTTTTTTAAGACTAAAAATCACAGCGCAGTTTATGAAAAAATGCTGAAAGTTTTAAGCACTATGGGACTTGGAACAGGTGAGCTGTATGATTATGCTGAATCACTGGAATCTTCCAGGGCGATTATAACCGTGATCGATGTTTTCTCGTACGGATTCATTGTGCTGATATCCCTGATCGCGGCTGCCAACGTATTCAACACCATATCAACCAATATAGGCCTTCGCCGGCGGGAATTCGCCATGCTGAAGTCTATCGGCATGACACAGAAAATGTTCAATAAGATGATGAACTACGAATGCCTGCTCTATGGCATAAAAGGTCTGCTCTATGGCCTTCCTGTATCCATCGGGGTGACATACCTGATATATCAGAGCATAAAAAGCGGCCTTGAAACCACATTCTTTATCCCGTGGTACAGCATTGCCATCGCGGTGGGCAGCGTCTTCCTGGTCGTGTTTGCGACCATGTTATACTCCATGGACAAGATCAGGAAGGACAATCCCATAGACGCGCTGAAGGAAGAGAACCTGTAAACATATAAATTCATGGAAATAATAAGTAGCCCACCCTTAGTGCTGGGCTACTACTACTGCCGATATAACGATAGGAAACATATAGGGGCGAGCATTGCTCGCCCCTTCTGAATGAGAATGTAAACTTCACGGAAAGCGGTAATCCCGCACGAGATTATTCTTTTGGTTTCAATTCCTCTTTTATGATTTTCAGCGTTTCTATGATTGGCAGGTGCTGAGGACATGCGCCTTCGCACTGACCGCATTCCACGCAATTGGCGGTGTCGCTGCCTTTTTCAACCATTTCCTTGTAATTCCTGCGCGCTTTGCTCCCTGAATCCGCGTTGGCTGAATGGAAGTAGTTATATATACTGAAGCATTCGGGAATGTCCACTCCATTGGGGCAGGGCATGCAGTATCTGCATCCCGTGCAGCCGATCTGCTTCATGGATTTCCATTCATTGGCCAGATCGGTTATGAAATCAACTTCCTCCCTGCTCAATGTGTTGGGGGCCATATCGGGTGAACTGCAAAGTTTTATGTTCTCTTCCAGCTGTTCAAACGTGCTCATGCCCGAAAGGATCACGGAGACTCCGGGCAGGTTTGCAAGCCAGCGCAGAGCCCATTCAACAGGCTTGCGCCTGACAGGATACGATTCCATTTTCCTGAGAATGGAGTCCGGAAGACCGGTTGCAAGACGCCCGCCGCGCAGCGGCTCCATGATAACCACTCCGATATTCTTTGACACGGCTTTTTCAAGCCCTTTCAGCCCGGCCTGGTAATCGGTGTCAAGGTAATTCAGCTGGATCTGGCAGAAATCCCAGTCATATGTGTCAAGAATGTCGGCAAAAACCTCATAGTCATCATGGAAGCTGAAGCCGGCATATCTTATCTTTCCTGCCTTTTTGGCTTCCATGAATTTTTCCCACAGTCCGAACTTCCTGAACTTTTCCCAGCCGCTTTTATCAAGCGCATGCTGCAGGTAAAAATCTATATGATCCGTCTGGAGCTTTTCAAGCTGCTTATCAAGATAACGGTCCCAGTCCCCGGGCTTTTTTATCAGCCATGTCGGGTTTTTTGTCGCCAGCATGACCTTTTCCCGGTAACCGTCTTTCAATGCCCGGCCTACCACTGTTTCCGACTGCCCTCCATGATAAGGCCAGGCAGTGTCAATATAATTGATGCCATTGTCTATCGCATGACGGATCAGCCTGACAGATTCTTTGGTGTCTATGCGGCTTTTCCCGTTTTTCCCTTGTTTTACCGGCATGCGCATGATTCCGTAACCCAGCACTGAAGGTTCAAGGTTCAGTTTGCCAAAATGACGATACTGCATGTTTCTCTCCTTTGCTATCTTAAAGTGATGTCACGACGAATAAATTATATAACATCCGTATAGGCGCCTTCAATCGTTACCAGCAATCATTCCTCGTATTGATGCCCGTCATACTGTGCGGAATCCTTTTCCCTATAAATGGGCGTGCCTGCATGCGTTTTAAGCGGAGCACGGATAGCGGAGCGATAAATCGCTGCAGGCTGCAGCGACTGTACACATATGTGCCAATAGAACCGTCCCCGTGACAACATACTCCCGGCGTGATATTTTATTATTAGGGCAAAAATAACGAATCAGCAGAGGATAGCATTGTGGTAGTAAAAAAGTACTTCAGCGAAATACTTGAAAGGATAGATGATCTGCTTACAAAGGGCAGTTCTTCCGTTATCGTGGCCATCGACGGCAACAGCGGAGCCGGCAAGAGCGTTCTTGCGGACTGGATCGGAAAGCAGAGGGATTGCAACATCTTCCATATGGATCATTTTTTCCTTACTCCCGAATTACGGACAAAAGAGAGACTTTCCGAGCCCGGAGGCAATATCCATTATGAGAGGTTCAGGGATGAAGTCGCGGCAGGTCTCAAAAGCGGCAGGGAATTTCAATACCGCGTATTCAACTGCAGCAGAATGGACTTTGAGGAAGAGCCAGTGAGGGTGACACCCAAAAGGCTCAACATCGTTGAAGGGGTTTACAGCATGCACCCCACGCTCATGGAAATGTATGACCTGAAAATCTTCCTTGGAATCGACAAGGAAGAACAGGGAAGAAGGATTATGGAAAGATCGGGTCCTGTGCTGTATAAAAAATTTATGGACCTATGGATCCCAATGGAAGACAAATATTTCGAGACTTTTAAAATAAAAGAAAAATGCGATTTGGTATATACGGGAGACTGACATGGGCTTAAGGGCAGTTTACGGCCGCGCAGGAAGCGGCAAGACTCACCTTTTCCTGGATGAAATAAAGGAACAGATCAGAAAGGGAGCCGAACATCCGCTTATCCTTCTCGTGCCCGAGCAATTCTCGTTCCAGGCTGAAAAAAGCCTTATATCGGCCGTCGGGACCGGCGGGATCATAAAAGCCGAAGTCTTAAGTTTTCAAAGAATGGCATACAGGATATTCAACGAGGAGGGCGGTATTACATATCCTCACATACATCCTGCCGGAAAATCTATGATAATATACAGGATCCTGGACAGGCTGAAGGACAGCCTCAGGATTTTTTCCGGGGCATGCGAACAGGACGGATTCGTCAGCACCGTTTCCTCCCTGATAACCGAGTTCAAAAGGTACAGTGTCACGCCTGAGCGCCTTAAGCAGGCAGGAGACGAACTGCCCGAAGGGGACATGCTCAGGGAAAAACTCTATGAACTCAGCCTTATCTTCGGCGATTTTGAATCTGTTCTTTCTGAACGGTACAGGGATTCCGACGACGATCTTACCCTGGCGGCAAAAAAACTGTCAGGATCAAGACTGTATGATGGCGCTGATATATGGATAGACGGTTTCAACAGCTTTACGCCCCAGGAATACAAAATGATTGGCGAACTTATGAAAAAGGCCCGGAACGTGAGTGTCAGCCTGTGCTGCGATTCCCTTAAAAATGAGGTTATCGGGGAAACCGATGTGTTTTCGCCTGTAAAACATACATGGAAAAAGCTCGCAGCCATTGCGAAGACCAACGGTGTTGATGTTCAGGAGTCCGTTTTCGCAGGCGATGAGCTTTACCGTTTCCGGGAAAGCCCCGAACTCCGCCATCTCGAGAAGAATTACTACTCGTTCCCCTTTGAGGTGTATAATAAAAAAACCAGGGACATATCCCTGTTCTCGGCAATGAACATATACACCGAGGTGGAATCGGCAGCCTGCGAGATAGTCAGGCTCTGCAGGGACGAAGGTCTGCGCTTCCGCGATATAGCAGTAGTTACGAGAAATCTTCCTGCTTATGAAAAGTTCATAGAGATAATCTTCTCCGAGTATGAAATCCCTTACAATATCGACCGGAAAACCGATATCAGCAACCATCCCCTTGTAAGGCTCATCCTGTCGATGATGGATATCTTCATTGAAAACTGGTCCTATGAGAGTGTTTTTCGTTACCTGAAAACAGGTCTGACAAAAATAAACCCGGGTGACATAGACAAGCTTGAAAATTACGTGCTGGCCTGCGGCATCCGCGGCAGCAAATGGCTTGATGAAAAGCCCTGGGATATGAGCACGGAACTGATTCCCGATGACAGGGATTCAGAAGAAGAGAGAAAATTCCTTGATGAAATAAACGGTATACGCATCAAGGTGATAGAACCCCTGGCCAGGTTCAGGAACAGGACCAAAGGGAAGCATACGGCGCGGGAATTCTGCGAGAGCCTTTTCGATTTTCTCTGCGAGCTTGACATACCAGGTGCCATTGAAGAATGGATAGCCAGGTTCAGGCAAAGGGGCGAACTGGCTGCTGCCAGCGAATACTCTCAGGTATGGAACACTGTGACGGAACTTCTTGACCAGACAGTCGAAGTTATGGGCGATGAGACTTTCGGAATAGAGCGCTTCAGCAGTATACTGAAAATCGGTCTGGGAGAATACAGCATCGGAACCATACCGGCAGCGCTGGACCGGGTCTTCGTGGGAAGCGCCGAAAGGTCACGGAGCCACGAGGTCAAAGCCTTGTTCCTTCTTGGGGTCAATGACGGAATTTTCCCTTCTGCAGCCATGAAGGAGGGTATCCTGTCGGACCAGGACCGTTCTGTCCTTAACGGACTGGGTATCGAGCTTGCCGGAGACACGAGGACACAGGCTTTCGACGAGCAGTTCCTTGTTTACAGGACCCTGACCCTCACCAGCCGTTACCTGAGGATAAGCTGGCCCATAGCCGACCAGGAAGGCAGGTCCATGAGACCGTCTGTAATAGTGTCCCGGATAAAAAAGATATTCCCTGAAGTCAGACGGGACAGCGATATTATACCCAGGCTCCCCGACGAGTTCGACATGGAATGGGTATCAAGGCCCCGCCCCGCGTTCAGGAAGGTAGTTTCCGCTATCAGGCAGAAATCCGACGGGAAAGAGATAAACCCTGCCTGGAAGATTGTCTACAGGTGGTTCAAAGATAATGATGAATGGAAGGAAAAGTGCGGTGCGATAAAATCAGCTTTCGCCTACAGGAACGAAGCAGAAAAAATAAGCGATGAAAAAGTAAGGCTCCTGTACGGCGAACCGGTCCTGTCAAGCGTGTCCAGGCTTGAAAAATATACTTCCTGTCCATTCGCCTTTTATGTCCAGTATGGTTTGGGAGCAAAAGAACGAAAAATTTTCCGGCTGGCTCCTCCTGACATTGGGACTTTCATGCACGCAGTCATTGAAAGGTTCTCAAAAATGGTCATAAAGGGAGACGTGACCTGGCGCACTTTCGACAGGGAATGGTGCAGGGACCGGGTATCAGAAATAGTTGACGAGATGCTCGAGAAAATGCAGGGCAGGGGTCTTGCGGCGTCGAAACGCTATACAGCGCTGGCTGCAAGGCTAAAGAGGGTCGTGACCAGGACGGTCTGGCTGATCGCCGAGTATATCAGGAGAAGCAGTTTTGAACCTGTCGATTACGAGGTCGGTTTCGGAGAGGGGGAAAAATATCCTCCCATTGTCATCGAACTGGATTCGGGCAAAAGAATAGTGCTCAGGGGCAGGATCGACAGGATTGACGAGCTTAAGACAGGTGACGGGAAATACCTCAGCATCATCGATTATAAATCAGGAACAAAGGATTTCAGACTGTCCGACCTGTACTATGGCCTGCAGATACAGCTCATAACATACATGGACGCCATTTGGGAGAGCGAAGAAAAGAAAGCGGACATCCCTGTTTACCCCGGCGGCATGCTTTACTTCAGGGTGGATGACCCGATAATAAAGGACAGGAAAGACCTTACAGAGGAAGAGATAGAAAAGGCCATAATGAAGAAACTGAGGATGAAAGGCCTTGTGCTGGCGGATGTCAGGCTGATAAAGGATATGGATAAGACAATCGAAGGCTCTTCCCTGGTTATTCCGGCCTCCCTGAACAAGGGGGACGTTATTGGGAAAAACTCGTCCTGCGCCACGCTGGATCAGTTCAGGGTTATGCGCAGGTTTATCCGGCGCCTGCTTAGGAAAATCGGGAATGAGATCGCTGAGGGGAGGACGGATATCAGGCCGTGCAAAAAGAAAGGGATCACGGCCTGCGCATACTGCGGGTTCCTTTCTGTGTGCCAGTTCGACGCCGCCAGGAAGGAAAACACATACAGGCTCTTGTACGATAAATCCGATGATGAGATTTGGGACCTTATAATGAAGGAGACTGCCGATGAGTGAAACCAGATGGACGCTTGAACAACTGGATGCCATAACCGCAAGGGACTGCAGCCTGCTAGTCGCCGCAGCGGCCGGCGCAGGCAAGACTGCGGTTCTGACCGAGCGTGTCATAAGAAAGATAACCGATCCCAATGATCCGGTGGATATTGACAGGCTGCTGATCGTCACCTTTACAAACGCTGCAGCCTCGGAAATGAGGGAGAGGATAGCTTCGGCCATTTCCGAAGCCCTGGACAGGGATCCCGGTTCCCGGCTTATCCAGAGACAAATGGCGCTTTTGGGAAAAGCGAGCATCATGACCATCCATTCCTTTTGCATGGATGTGGTACGCGCCAATTTCCAGGCCATAGATATAGACCCGAATTTCAGAATCGCTGATGAGACCGAAAGTACGCTTATGAAGCTCGAAGCTCTCGAGGAACTGTTCGAAGAGCAGTATGAAAAAGAGGATAACAGGGATTTCTTCGACCTCCTGGAAAGCTACGGGGGAAACCGTGACGACCAGACTGTCATGAATATGGTACTGGACCTGTATGATTTCGTACGGAGCAGTCCCTGGCCTGAAAAATGGCTTACTGAAAAGACAGAAGCGCTGAAAGTCCCCGAGGGAACGGATTTTGCATCAACGGTATGGGGCAAAGTACTCCTTGACTCAGTGAGGATAGAGACAGCAGGCATAGTACATATGCTGGAACAGGCCATCAGGATGCTTGAAACGGCAGGCATCGAAAAGTACCTGCCGGTTTTCAGGGAAGACCTGTCCGCTTTCGAAAACCTTGGAAGATTCATTGACAGTAAAACAATTCAGAAATCTTCTGACATATGGGACAGCGTTTATGATGCTGTAGGCTCGATCGGTTTTTCAAACCTTCCAAGATTACTGAAGAAAGATTACGAATCGGAGCAGATGGAAGAAATCGCGGAACAGGCAAAAAAAATACGGGACAGCGTAAAAGCCCGAATGAAAAAGATCAGGGAAAAACTGATGCCTTCACCATCCGCTGAATGCGTCAGCGAGCTTGGTTCAGCATATCCCGCGATCAGGACCCTGGCTTCGCTGGTTTCCGGTTTTTCAGCCAGATATGATGAAAAGAAGAGAAAAAAATCGGTCCTGGATTTCAGCGACCTGGAGCATTATTGTCTCAGGATCCTTTCCGCGGCAGATAATGAAGGGAACATGGTCCCCTCGGACATAGCCCTGAGATACAGGGAACGCTTTTCCGAGATAATGGTGGACGAGTACCAGGACAGCAACCTCGTCCAGGAGACCATAATCAACCTTATTTCCAGGGTACAGGCGGGCAAACCAAATATATTCATGGTAGGCGATGTAAAGCAGAGTATCTACCGGTTCAGGCAGGCAAGACCCGAACTCTTCATGGACAAGTATAACCGTTACCCGGCCGGAAAAGGCGGGCCTTTCAGGAAAATCCTGCTGTATAAAAACTTCAGAAGCCGAAAAAATGTTGTTGATTCAGTGAACTATATCTTTGGCCAGATCATGTCGAAAAGCGCCGGCGAGCTGGATTATACCGAGGAAGAAGCCCTGAACCCGGGAGCGAGTTACCCGGATCCGGAAAACGAAAACGTGGTCTGCGGCGGAATGACCGAGATCCACCTGGTCCAGACAGGCGCGGAAGCCGAACCGGTCGATGCTTTGCCTGACGATACTGCAGGATCGCAGCCCGATGCCGAGGAGGACCCTGGAGAATTTATTGACAATATCCAGGCCGAAGCCCGCATGGTCGCGCGCAGGATCCTCGACCTCGTCAGCCCGGACAAAGACGGAAGGAGCTTCCATGTATTCGATAAGACCCGTAAAGAATACAGGAAGGCCGAGTACAGGGATATCGTCATACTCCTGAGAACCACGAGGAAATGGGCCGATGTCTTTGCCGAAGAGCTATCGCTGACAGGCATTCCCGTGTTTGCCGACACGGGGACGGGGTTCTTCAAAACCGTGGAAGTACAGGTAATACTGTCCCTTTTGCAGATAATAGACAATCCCTGCCAGGACATACCCTTGCTGTCTGTGCTGCGTTCGCCGATAGTTTCATTCACCACCGACGAACTGACCGACCTGCGGCTGCTGGAGCCAAAAGGCCCGCTATTTGACGGACTGGTGAAACTTGCCGCACAAAATGAAGGGGAAACGTCCCGTAAAGCGAGGAGGTTCCTGGACAGGCTTAACTTATGGAGAGAATCATCCCTGTATCTTTCCACCGATCAGCTTATATGGAAGCTGTATGACGATACCGGCTATTACGGTATTGTGGGCGCGATGCCGGGCGGCGAGCAAAGGCAGGCCAACCTGAGGATACTGTTCGAGAGAGCCAGGCAGTTCGAGCAAACAAGCTACAAAGGATTGTTCAACTTTATAAGCTTCATAGACAGGATCAGGACCGGCAGGGGAGACCTCGGAAGCGCGAAAGTCCTGAGCGAAAACGATAACGTAGTAAGAATAATGAGCATTCATAAGAGCAAAGGCCTTGAATTCCCTGTCGTCATCCTTGCGGGATGCGGAAAAAGATTCAACCTGCAGGATATGAATGAAAGCATACTCCTGCACCATGACCTCGGCTTCGGGCCGGACGTGGTGGACTACAGGAGAAGGCTCTCCTGGAATTCTGCGGCCAAGGAAGCCATAAGGATGAAGATCAGGTCCGAGACCCTGTCGGAGGAAATGCGTATCCTGTACGTGGCCATGACGCGAGCGAGGGAAAAACTTATCATAACAGGATCTGTAGGCAATATTGAAAAAATGGCCCTGAAATGGTTTTCTGTCTCCAATATGAACAGCGGAAAGCTTCCGGCTTACGAGATGCTGAACGGCAGCACCTTCCTTGATTGGATATGCCCGGCGGCAATAAGGCATAAGGATTGTGAGAAGCTCCGTGCGGCGGCAGGCGCAGATAACCCGGATAAGGCGCATTTACAGGAAGATTCATCCCATTGGTATGTCGAATTATGGAACAAGAACGATTTTACCGGAGGTGAAGAGCCTGAGCAAACGGATGACAATAAAGTTTGGCAATGGCTGGAGAGCGATGAAAGCCGTGCTGATGATATCCTGGCCGATGACATAGACAGACGTCTTAAATGGAAATATCCGTTCACGGAGTCATCAAATATCCCTGCCAAGGTTTCGGTTACCGAACTGAAAAGGTGGTTTGATATCCAGTACGATCAGGACGCTTCCTTTATTCCCGAGCCGGATGCAGTCCTGGTAAAAAAACCGGGATTCCTGGAGGGGAAGAAAGGCCTGAGCAGCGCAGAAAAAGGGACCATACTGCATTTTATCATGCAGCACCTGGACCTGTTTGCCATAAGGGAGAAACCGACGACCGGAACCGTAAGGGACCAGGTGGACCTTATGGTGAAAAAGGACCTGCTGACCCGGACTCAGGCAGAAAGCGTCGACCTTTCCCTTGTTTCAGGGTTTTTCAATTCCGAACTGGGTAAAAGGATGCTGGGATCATCCAATATTTTGAGAGAGGTTCCCTTCAATATAGAAATATCATGCGAGGAACTCGGCATGGCGCGAACCAGTCCTGCAAAAGATGAGAAAGTGCTTGTCCAGGGAGTAATAGACTGTTGTTTCGAGGAAGCTGATGGCATGGTTGTAGTGGATTACAAGACTGATTATATAAGTTCCGACCGTGAGGCTACTGTAAGGAAGAGATACAGTATCCAGATGGAATATTACGCTAAAGCCCTTGAAAGTCTTACGGGAAGAAAGGTAAAGGAAAAGTGCATATACCTTCTGAGAACCGGCGAGACGATCAAACTATAGAAAAAATGTTTTCTCTTCTTACAGGCAAGCGGAGAATGACATTTTCAGAGTTTAAAGATATGACTTGACATTGTATAATAATTTATAAATAATCTGATTATGTCTGATGATAATATTTTAAAGAAGGTTATTATATGAAAATCATCATCATAGGGGATGGCAAAGTAGGATACAGCCTCGCTGAGCATCTGTCGCAGGAAGATCATGATGTCACCATCATCGACAAAGACCCTGAAGCGCTGAGAAAAGCCAGTGAAAGTCTTGATGTCATGTGCGTCAGGGGTAACGGGGTAAGTACCAGGATCATGATGGAAGCAGGGATCAAAACTGCCGATCTTCTGATAGCAGCCACCTCCAGTGACGAGATGAATATGGTATGCGCCCTGACAGGCAAAAAGCTGGGAGCGAAACATACCGTCGCAAGGATCAGGGATCCCGAGTATGCAAACGAACTGTCAGTTCTTAAAGCCGAGCTGGGACTGGACCTTGTTATCAATCCCGAGCAGGCGGCATCCCGGGAAATAGGCCGTTTGCTGAGATTTCCGCCGGCAACAGACGTGGAGCATTTCGCAAAGGGCAGGATCGAATTCATTGAGATCAGGACAAATCATAATATGCCCATAATAGGCATTCCCCTGAAAGATCTTCCTTCGAGGATAGCGGGCAATATCCTGATCGGCGCCGTAGAGAGAGGCGACGAAGTGATAATCCCCAACGGAGACTTCGTTATAAAAAGCGGAGATATATTGTATATCGTCGGGAAACCCAGCGATATTAACGAATTTTGCAAACAGATCGGGCTGCTGACCCAAAAGATTAAAAATGTCATGGTGGTCGGCGGCGGCAGGGTTGCCCATTACCTTGCCTTATTGCTGAGGCAGATAGACATGAAAGTCAAGATCATAGAAATTGACAGGGAAAGGTGCATCGAGCTTTCCGAGATGCTTCCCGACGCGCTGATAATCAACGGCGACGGAACCGACCAGGCCTTTCTCGAATCCGAAAACCTGTGTGATATGGATGCCTTTGTGGCTCTCACAGGCAGAGACGAGGAAAACCTTATTTCCGCTCTTCTGGCAAAACAGTGCGGGGTCAAAAAGGTGATAGCCAAGATCACGAGGATAAACAATCCGGCTGTATATACAGTGCTTGGAGTGGACAGTATCGTCAATCCCAAGCTGATTACGGCCAATTACATTTTAAGGTTTGTAAGGGGTCTCAACAGCGCTTTAAATAACCCGGCCAATACCGTTTACAAGATCATAAACGGAAAAGCGGAGGTCCTGGAATTTACCGCCACTAAGTCATTGAGATTTTTGAACATTCCTCTTAAAAATCTAAGGCTTGTAAATGGCGTTATTATCGGCGCCATCGCAAGGAAAAACGAGATCATCATCCCCCATGGCGATGACTGCGTCAGGCTCGGGGACAACGTGCTTGTAATAGCAGTTAACAAGAGGATAGTTGATTTGAATGAAGTGATAGCTTCAGTAGGGGGATCGAAATGAATTTTAGGCTGATAATCAAAAACCTTGGAATCGTTTTGATGGTTGGGGCGGCTATAATGCTGCCTTCACTGGTTGTGTCCCTGATATGCAGCGAAGGGGATGCAATGTCATTCCTGATAACGATTGGCATTATGGTTCCTGTCGGCTTCTGCATGTTCAGGATACCGGTCAGGAACAGGAATATATATACCAGGGACGGGTTTGCCATTGCTTCTTTGGCATGGATACTGCTGTCTCTTTTTGGCGCGCTGCCATTTTTCTTAAGCGGATGCATTCCTTCCTTCGTTGATGCTTTTTTTGAAACCGTATCAGGTCTTTCTACGACAGGATCTTCGATATTGAGGGACATCGAGAGCCTGCCCAAAGGTCTTCTGTTCTGGAGAAGTTTCACAAACTGGATCGGAGGCATGGGCGTTCTTGTCATGATGCTTGCTGTTCTCCCGGCCGCGGGAGCCAGCACAATCCAGATGATGAAAGCTGAAAGCCCCGGGCCCGATCCCGGCAAACTGGTTCCCAAAATAGGCCAGAGCGCAAAAATTCTTTATATCATGTATACGGCTTTGACATTCGTATTGTTTATAATGCTGCTGGCAGGAGGAATGCCCCCTTACGATTCTCTTGTCCATGCCTTGTCGGCTGCCGGCACGGGCGGCTTTTCCATTAAGAACCTGAGCGTGGGTGAATACAACAATGTTTATTATGAGATAGTCATTGCAGTGTTCATGTTAATATTCGGCGTTAATTTTTCCCTTCATTATCAAACGCTGCATGGCGGATTTAAAAACATATTCAGGGATGAGGAGTTCCGTTTCTACTTGTTTACAATAGCCGGAGCTGTAGTGTTGCTGACATGGAATACCTGCGGCAATGTATATGATAATGTTTGGGACAGCCTCAGGCACTCATTTTTCCAGACAAGCTCCATGATAACGACGACCGGATTTTCTTCGACCGATTTTAATCTTTGGCCGGTATTCAGCAAATCGATTCTTGTTATCCTGATGTTTATTGGCGGAAGCGCCGGATCCACCGCAGGCGGTATGAAATGCGTCCGTTTTGTTTTGCTCTTTAAGACGATTAAACGCGAGGTGGGCAGGATAATCCATCCCAGGTCGGTATATACGGTGAAATACGGCGGGAAAACAGTGGACAGCAGTATCCTGTCAGGAATAACTAATTACTTTTTCGTTTATATTATTGTTTTTACAGTTACGCTGCTTATTATATCCCTTGACGGGTTTGACATGGTATCCAACTTCACGGCTGCTGCAGCAGCCATAGGCAATATTGGTCCCGGTCTGGGCATTGTGGGCCCGACGGGAAACTATGCCGATTATTCTGCTTTGAGCAAAATTGCTCTTTCCTTTACCATGCTGTTTGGAAGACTTGAAATATATCCTATGCTGATACTCTTTGCGCCGACGTTCTGGAAACGTGTAAATATATAAATGATTCGGGCCTTGGTATGTAGTGGCGTGCTGTCAGCACGCCTGTTATTATTCCTTGTTTTCTCTTTCACAGTTTTCCCTGTTATTTTCCTTGTTTTCCTTGTTGTTATTCTTGTTTTTCTGCCTCTCGTCCATTATTGTACTCCTTTCGAATTAAAGTCCGTTAATCATGTTTTCCCTGGCCATCTGTATCATGCGCTTTACCATCTGACCGCCAATGGGTCCGCCTTCACGTCCGTTCTGGCTCGAAGGCAGGTCGCCCTTATAGTGGTCATTGAATTCCTTGCAGAATTGCAGACGGCCGATTTCTTTGGCACATTCCAGTTTGAACTTCGTCAAAGCTTCACGGTTCGGTCCTGGCATAGTTCATCACCTCCTTACCGTAAAGATGACCCATTCAAATAGAAGTCCATCCTATATTGTGAGCAAAAAAGAAAAAATTATTACATGACAAAATACGGAAATCAGGCGGACATAATTCCCCTGTTTATTATTAATAATTAAATAAAAAAAACACATAATAATCAAAAAGACAATAAGGAGAATGCATATGAATACGCCCTACTGGCTCTCAAGTTCGGAAGGACGGAGCTTTGACACGCTGAAAGAGGATATATCCACCGATTATCTCATAATCGGCGGAGGTATAACAGGGATAACATGTCTGTATCTTCTCTCAAAGGCAGGACTGGACGTTTTCCTGATGGACGCGAACAGGATCGGTTTCGGCACATCGGGAAGGAATACCGGGAAAGCGACTGCACAGCATGGCTATATCTATTCACGTATTGAGAACAAGTATGGTATCGAGTGGGCAAAACTGTATTATAAAGCCAACAGCGAAGCCATAGACTTTATAGAGAACGTTTCCCGGGAGCTTGATATCGATTGCCAGTTCAGAAGACTTCCGGCATATCTTTTCACCCAGGATGAAAACTATGTAGGAAAGCTGGAGCGGGAGTTTGAAATATGCCGGCAGATCGGGGCAGATTGCTCCTTTGAAAAAGAGATCCCTGTTCCCCTGAAGATTTTATGCGCCATTAAAATGAACAACCAGGCCCAGTTCCATCCCAAACGGTTCCTGAATGGACTGGCTGAACAGGCTGTAAAACAGGGCGCACGGATTTATGAAAACACCCGGGTGATCGACTTCCATCCGGGAGAGGAATGCGTGATAAAAACGAAGAATGGCAAAAACATTACCGCGAAAAACGTCATCATTTCTTCACATTATCCGTGCTATGACGGGAGGGGATTCTATTTTGCCCGCCTTAAGCCGGACAGGAGCTATATCATAGGGATTGAAGCGGAATCCTTCCCGGATGCCCACTTCATTAATGCCGAAGATCCTGCGATATCGCTTCGGTTTATTCCCGAAGAAAAGATACTGCTTATATCCGGGGAAAACCATAAGGTAGGCCATGAGGACGATGACCATTACCAGAAGCTGAAGGATTTCGCAAAAGAGGTTTTTAATAATGACAATGTGAAATATGAATGGTCGGCCCAGGATTATATACCCCATGACTATATTCCATATGCGGGATATATAAATTCAGACTATAAAAACATTTTCATCGCCACTGGCTACAGGAAATGGGGACTGACCAACGGTATCGTCGCCGCGACGGTAATAAGGGACCTTATCCTTGAAGGAAAATCTCCTTACAGGGAACTGTTCAGCCATCTCAGGGTGAAGGACATTTTTTCTTTCAATTTCCTCAAGGAAAATGCAGACATGGCTTTCCAGCTTATTTCCGGGAAGCTCAGGGTAGGTGAGACAGAGATACCTGACGAAACCGGCACAGGGATAACGGTCAATGTGGCAGGTAAACGCTGCGGGTTTTACAGGGAAGAGAACGGGGATTATTACCTGGTTGATATCACCTGTCCCCATATGGGCTGCGAACTTAAATGGAACTCCCAGGAGAAATCCTGGGACTGTCCATGCCACGGTTCGAGGTTCGACTACAAGGGCAATGTGCTTGAAGGCCCGGCCGAGTACGGCCTGAACAGCTACAATGAGCCCCCGAACAGGATCAACCCGCAGATTATGTGATGCAAGGATGAAGCAGGGGGACGGTTCCTTTGCTTCATATAAAACAACTGTCAGACTGTGCGAAAAAGCGGCGAGCCTGCATGCGGTTTAAGCGGAGCATAGATTGCGGAGCGGTCGCGAAGTGAATCCCGGATGGATCCATGGAGCGATAAATCGCTGCAGGCTACAGCTGCAAAAAACTAATTATACCGGTACTAAATCAGCATAATCCGACTCTCCCATGCCCAATTCTCTCCAGTCATATTTCGGGTAGCTATCCTCGATCTTATGTTCTTTCCAGTATAGTTTTTTGTCATCGCATCCGGTTTCCTCGAAAATCTGCATATGAGGGTGTTTTCTGAAACCATCCCCTAACCCGCCGCTGCAGCTTTCTTCATGATCCTTTTCATTTTTGGAACAGTAACTCCCGCAGTTTTTCTCCACTACATCGAAAGGTCGCATCATATCGTAGTCTTCATGTTCAAGGATATGGCAGTGGTAAACATACCTGCCGGTATAAGGCCCAAACTTGCAGAGCAGACGGGTCATGTACCCCGGGAATGCCTGGACTGTATTCATCCAGCCCCTGAGCTCGGGCGAAGGCGGTTCCGGGTCGCCGGTGAAAATGATCTGTCCGGTCTGGTTGTACGCGTTGGAGTCAATGGGTATGCGGTCAAGTACCTGGAACTGGATTTGGTGAATATGTATCGGGTGGACGCCGAGCCCGGCGTTAATGATCCTCCAGCATTCCAGTTCCCCAACGACAGGCTCTTCGGTAATGCCGCCGATAAACTCGCGGTTATTGAGAGTGAACATCAATCTTCCGAACCTGTCTGCCCCCACATTGAGGGAAATGTCCCTGATCCTGCGTACATCCTTTTCCTTATGTCTTTTAATATGGCTCAGGTATTCAGGTATTGTGCTCGTATCTTTGCCCGAGGTATTCTCTTTGACCCTGAACTGCATGATAAGCCCGTCAGTGTTGGGATCGGGCGGTGCTCCGAAATCGAAAGGCGTCCTTGCTGTGTTTGTGAGCACGATGTTAGTACCGACAGGCTGGTCTGTAAAGTCGATGATCAGGTCGACACGCTGGGAAGGCGCGATTGTTATTTCCTTGAGCCTTACGGGTTTTTCAAGGAGACCTCCGTCGGTACCGATCTGTATAAAATCCTGTCCCGAGGAAAGGCTTATCCTGTAGAACCTTTCATTGGAGCCGTTCAGGATACGGAAACGATACTTCCGCTGTTCCACTTCGAAGTATGGCCAGGCTTTTCCGTTCACGATGATCGTATCTCCCGCAAAGCCGGGAGTAATGGATACTTCCGGGTACGTCGGTGGAGGGTTGTCTACATTTTTAGGATAAAAAAGAGATCCGTCTTCATTGAAAGTCTTGTCCTGGATGACCAGCGGTATCTCGTATATTCCTGACGGAAGATTCAGGGCCCGTTCTTCCTTGCTCCGAATAATGTATATCCCCGCCAGGCCGGCATAAACATTAAGGCGCGTGATGCCCAGCGCGTGGTCATGATACCAGAGCATGGCCGCACGCTGCTTGTTGGGATATTTGTATATTTTCCTGGTAAAGCTGGGCCCGCATATTTCGTAGTCTCTGGTATACCATGCGTCAGGATGTCCGTCGCTGTCAGGCTCTACTTCAGCGCCGTGAAGATGTACGACAGTCCTTACTTCGGGCATGCCCTCATGGCATGCATGCAGGGTATGGTCGTAAGGCAGCAGGTGCTTTTCATCAGATATTTCGTTTATCCATTGTACATATGTGCAGATACCTTGCTCGTTCTCGATAACCGGACCGGGTATTTGCCCCTCGTATCCCCAGACCTTGGTAGGAGGCAGCTCGCTGTGGAACTGGTGGAAGAAATCCTTCATCCTTACCTCGTAATAGACGCTGTCTTTGCATATTTCAACAGGCTTCAGTACCTTTGGTATGGGGAGCGGATCGACAAAAGGTGTCAGACTCATATACCAATCTCCTTTATACTATATAAAATAAAGTATGTTCCTTATTCATACTATGCGTACAAGCCTGTCGTGCCCACAGACTTTTTTATTATCACAGGAGTACATTTTGCGCTGGCAAAAACATATAGGTTATCTTTATTAATAAGATTTGGCATACTCCCAAGGTTCTCTATGCGGCATTCATCTGCTCCTTTGTTTCACTCAAAAGTGAATGATAATGAAGCAGAGGAACCGTCACCTTGCTTCAATAACTTTGTCTGCTTTACTCGGTCGCTTGGAAATTGTATTATATTATTCATACTAAGAAAGAAAAAGAGAAGAAGGTATTCATCGTGAGGGAACAAAACAATAAAGCAAGCGCTATAATCCTGTTGGTCCTGACGGGAGTAATGTGGAGTTTCGGAGGGCTTTTCATCAAATCCGTAAATGCGCATCCGCTGGCGATTTCCGGAATAAGGTCTGCAATTGCATGTATAATTATCACTATATATGTGAGAAAACCAAAGTTCACGTGGTCCTTTGCTCAGATAGGCGCGGCGCTCGCATATGCGTCGACGGTGATCTTATTCGTTGCAGCGAACAAGTTTACAACTGCAGCTAACGCCATACTGCTGCAGTATACCGCCCCAATCTATGTAGCGCTGCTTGGCGCATGGCTGCTCAAGGAAAAACCCAGGGCCATCGACTGGATAACCATGTTCGCCGTTATATGCGGAATGGTACTGTTTTTTGTGGAAAGCATCGATACGAAGGGGATGCTCGGCAACGTCTTCGCGTTGCTCAGTGGTGTAAGCTTCGCGTCTTTCACCGTGTTCATGAGAATGCAGAAGGACAGTTCCCCCATAGAATCGGTGATCCTGGGCAATGCCGTCACTGCAGTTATTGGGGTCCCATTCATATTTACAGCAATACCCGATTCAAAAGGATGGCTGTGCCTGCTTTTCCTTGGCGTGATACAGTTAGGGATACCTTATATTCTTTACAGTATAGCCATAACGAAGGCGAGGGCTATAGAAGCCAGTCTCATCACCATGATAGAACCGATCCTTAACCCTGTATGGGTCAGCATAGTAATCGGTGAAATACCGGGAGCCCTGTCCATAATTGGTGGTATTATAGTTATCGCGGCAGTGGCGGTCAGGTGTGTTATCGTGGCGTCAGGCCAGTTTTCCGCGAAAGAAAAAAAGTAAGTCATTCGAACTTCCTGATGAATATATTGTCCCCTTCAAGAAAGTCAGTTATCGTTTCAAACCCAAGCCGGTTGAGCATCTCGATAACATGGGGGTTTTCAATGGGAGACTGGTACCCGGCAAGCGCCGCGTATTCATTGACATGCTCAGTGCCTTCCTTGTATGGGATCAGGGCTTTGGGACCTCCGACGCATCCGCCGACGCAGCCCATTCCTTCTATGAAATTGGCATTGATCTTGCCTTCCGTGATTTCCCTGAGAAGCTTCTTGCATTCGACGGCGCCGTTGGCCTGGGCCGCTCTCAGCTTTATTTTTCTCTCGGGATTCAGGCGGTTGAGTGTATGCTGGACCGCCTCGCTTACGCCCCCGGTCCTGGCGTACAGCCTTCCGGCTTTTGAAGAATGATCCCTCAGATCCTCCGGCAGCTTTGAGAAATCTATTTCCGCCATATCAAAAAGTTCCTTTATCTCCTGGAACGTCAGGACGTAATCGACCGCGTCCCTGATATCCGGCTCCTTGGCTTCGGACTTTTTGGCGATGCATGGGCCTATGAAGACCGTAACGGCTTCAGGATGAACCTTCTTTATAGCCCTGCCGCATGCCGCCATGGGAGAGACCGAAGGAGGCATGTGGGGGACCAGGTCATGGTATATTTTTTTGATCATGGCCACCCAGATGGGGCAGCAGCAGCTTGTCAGCATGAAGTCCCTGTCGTCGCGGATCCGCTGATCGAATTCAAGGGCCTCCTTCAAAGTCAGGATATCTGCGAACATGGCCACTTCGACCATTCCGTAAAAACCAAGGCATTTGAAGGCCGACCTCAGTTTTCCTGCCGTCACGTCAAGGGTGAACTGTCCGTTGAATGCAGGGGCGATCATGGCATATACAGGAACCTTTTTTTCATTCAGCAGCTCCAGTATCGGGACCAGGTCCTTTCTTTCGATCAGTCCGCCATTCCGGCATACTTCCACGCAACGCCCGCATCCTGTGCAGTCCTTATGGTCGATCACTACCTTCCCTTCTTCATCGCGTTTAATGGCGGAGAAAAGGCAGGCGGCCCCGCAGGCGGGATTATCTTCATCAGGGCAGTTTTGGCATGTTTCCGATTTGGCTACCACTGGATAGTTTTCAGGATGAAGAATCCGGTCCAGGGTCTCCTCGCTATAGCTTCCTTCTGACCTTATGAGTTCAGTTTCCTCCTCAAGCCTTTTGTTCAGCGATGCCTTCACTAGTCTTTCATATAGCGCTTTAAATGTCTCCATAGGTTTCCTCCTTGAATGATCAGCCAATGACCTGGATTACTTTCTGCGTTTCCTTGTTGCTGTACATGGCCCTGTCGGCCCGGACAAAAAGACTGTGGATGTCTTTGTCCAGTTCCCCGTTATATGCTGCCGTTCCATAGGCGATGCTTATTTTAGCATGCTCGCTTTTTGAGTTATATTCATCTATAAGTTCAAACATCCTGGACAGGCTTTCGATTATTACCGACTCATCCTTATTCTTTATTATACATGCAAATTCGTCGCCGCCAATCCTGTAAACATCACCGTACCGGCCTATGGTTTGCTTCATGATCATGGCGCTGTCTTTCAGTATATTATCCCCATATTGATGCCCAAAAGTATCATTTATGGACTTCAGATTATTTACATCAAGTATAACGAGATGAATGGACGATTCTTCCCTGAGCCTCGAATTTAGCGAATTCATGGCTTCATCGAAGGAAGTGCGGTTTTTCAGGCGTGTTAATGTGTCGGTGTACGCAAGGGTCAGCAGCAGCCTGTTTTCAAGGTTCATTTCCTTTATGCGGAACAGGGTCTCGCTCAAGTTCCCGATGTTGAAAACGATAAATAAAAGCATGCTGACCTGGAAAAATCCAAGATGGGTCGTCTTGTGGTAGAAAGTGACATAGAACAAAGCAAGGTCCAGCAGGAAAAAGAACACCAGGGCAATGCAGCTGTTTATGAATATCAGCGAAGGTCTTCTCCCGTTCCTTGTTTCTTTATAGAACAGCGCGCAAATATGCACGGAAGATATGACAGTTAGCAAATGAAATACAGGCAGCGCAGTTATGTAATTTATCAGGTTGAATACCTGCAGGATGCTTGTCAACGAAGCAAAGCCAAGGAAAACCCATGCCAGCGTGATCAGCATCCGTTCACTCTTTAAGCGGCAGATGGACCTGATATACAGCAGCAGGGGAACAGGAAGCAGGTACATGGAAATATAGCCCACGTTATTGGCAAGAACTGGATCGTTGAAAAACAGCAGCATGGTCATCCTTTCGGAGGTAAGCCAGAGCCCTCCGAGTATTGAAAACAGTGAAAGATAAAAAGTGCCGGAGTCATTGACATGGGTCATGCACATCATCGAATACAGCAAAAACAGGATTATGCCGAGAAAAAGGATAAGCAGCGAAACCACGAGAGGGAGGATGTCTTTTTTCAGCAGGTCAAGCATGAGCGTATCCCGGCTGCCGATTTTGAAACCATTCACGAGACAGGAGAAAAAAGCATGGGAAGAAGTCAGTTCAATCGTCAGGATGCTGTTTTCATCCGAACCCTCCAACGGCACGATGTGAAAACTGTTTCCGGGCGCCTGGACTGAATTGCTTGTTGATGGACCAAAATCATAAATAAGCCTGTCATCAAGGTAAACCGATACTTTTTGCTGACGGGTGACGAAAAACAGCGACAGGCTGCCGGAACCCGGACCGGGGATCTTATTAACGAGCCTGAGGGGCGTGTTTCCCGGTACACTGATAAAAGCGGGAAGATCGGTTATACCTGATTTCCCCGAAGCCGGGCTGAAATATTCCCAGTCACTGTTAAAATCCATGATCGCATTATCCTGGGCAGGCAGGCTGGTAGTTATTGTTGAAAGAAGTATGATAGTAAGCGCAGGAATTAATATGTATGTAAGAACTATACCCAGAGCCTTTTCGCTTTTCAAGAGAATTCTCCCTTTAGCTTTAAATTTCAGGTTTTATTTATTTTTTATTATCTTGTATTTTCAGGATATAATCAATGGTTTTATAATATAGATCATAGTGATTTGTTCATTCCCGCGTTCCGTTTTATGTTTTCAGTTAATTAATCCGCATTGCCAACCCCGATTTTTGTGATATTTTTGCCTTTTATTGTCGATAACCCTTTGATATAATGTTATGGGTCTTAATAACAGGGCAAAATAACGGCACAACTATCCGCTTTGATTCTGAGAGGGGAAATATATGTTTGCTTTGATCGTCGTAATTCTGTTAGTTTGTGCTTCGGTATTTGTCAATGGATGGACGGATGCCCCCAATGCTATTGCCACGGTCGTTTCTACCCGTGTATTGGGCCCGAAAGCAGCAGTCGTGCTGGCTACAGTTTTCAATCTCGCAGGAGTGCTGCTTATGGGAACAGCAGTCGCCAACACGACGGCGAAAATCGTCGAGATAGGAACAGGTCATGATGCGCTGGTTACGCTTGCAGCGGCACAGCTGTCGGTAGTCATGTGGGCGGTATCGGCCTGGAGATTCGGCATCCCAACCAGCGAATCACATGCTCTTATTGCAGGGTTAATGGGAGCGGGCATTTCTTTCAGAGGTCTTGAAGCATTCAACTGGAACGAGTTCAAAAAAGTTCTTATTGGTCTTGTTGTTGCCACGATTCTTGGGTTTATTGCAGGTTATCTTGTGACCAAGGTCGTGACTTTTTTATTCAGGGGTGTAAAACGCCAAAAAGCAAATACTTTCTTCTCATGGGGCCAGATAGTATCAGCCTCCCTGATGGCACTGAGCCATGGCGCGCAGGACGGCCAGAAATTCATGGGAGTGTTTGCCCTGGCGCTGGTGGCCGGAGGAGTTTACCCGCCAAGCGAGAGCCTTATCATTCCTCTCTGGATAATGCTTCTGTGTTCGACTTTGATGGCAACAGGCACTTCTGTCGGAGGTTACAGAATAATAAAAACCATGGGAATGGATATGGTCAAGATAGAAAAATACCAGGGCTTTTCGGCTGAAATCGGGGCTTCTGCATGTATGCTCGGCGCGACTGTCCTGGGAATACCCTTAAGCACGACTAATGCAAAGGGTACCGCCATTATGGGAGCGGCAGCAGCCAGGAGAATATCGAATGTCAACTGGGGCATCGTTAAAGAGATGCTCGTGGCATGGGCGCTGACATTTCCGGCATGCCTGGTATTAGGTTACGTAATGGCAAAACTGTTTGCTTTTATTTTCTGATAGGGAGGAGATCGCTATGGGTTTGTTTTCAGGCAAAGATGCCGATTGTTTTGAACTCTTCGAAATATCCGCATCTTTTTCACACAGGGCGGCCATTGCCCTTAGAAAAGCATTCGGAGACGGCAGTGTAGACTATAATGAACTGCAGAATCTCAAGTCAATCGAACATGAGGCTGACACTCATGTCCACCGCTGCCTGAAGGTCATTGAAGATGCCTTTATAACTCCTATTGACAGGTCGGACATCGTCGAGATAATAAAGGAAATAGAGAATATAACCGACAGCATCGATTCCATTGCAAACCACACTTACATGATGTGTGTCAAAAAGGTAAACGATACGGCCAAGACCTTGATGTCGCTGGTGGAAAGCGCATGCGAAAAACTGGTTGAACTGTTCAGAAACCTCAGGAATTACAAAAAGGATTTCAGGAAGATCAATGACCTGATAATAGAAATTAACAATATCGAAGAGGCCGGCGACAAGACGTACCAGGCAGCCATGAGGAACCTGTTCGAATTTGAAACCGACGCCAAGAAAATAATAGTATGGAAACTCATGTATGATCAGCTGGAAGGTGCCCTTGACAAATGCGAGGATGTCGCTGACATAGTTCATAAGATCATAGTCTCGAAGACGTGATGACCATGTTTGTCATCCGGCGGGCCTTGAAACAGCCCGCTTTTTTATTTATTCATATATGAAGGAAAAAACGATTATCATATTATGTAAGATCAAATGATTATTATAAAACTATTAGAGCAACATTAGAATTGGGTATTTCTGGTTGATACCGGAGACAAACTTTAATATAATTACATTTGCAAAGATACTTTATTTCGATTACAATGGAGGTTTCTTATGGACCTTGTTGCCGGCCAGTTCAGCGAATCGTTCCCTCCCATCATGGATGGGGTAGGCAATGTAGTGAAGAACTATGCATATTGGCTGAATAAAAAATACGGCAAGGCTTACGTTATAACTCCCGCTTTTCCGGGATATACAGACGATACTGAATTCAAGGTCTTAAGATACAATTCAGTAGGGGTAATAACAAGATATCCATACAGAACAGGCATTCCAAACCTCGACCCTTTTTTCATGAAAGCCGTAAAAAGGGTGCCTTTTGATATTGTTCATACCCACACGCCTTTCAGTTCGGGCAGAATTGCCCTTGAGATAGCACGGAAAAGGAACATACCTATAATTGCCTCATTCCATTCCAAGTACTACGATGATTTCCTTGGGTCGTTAAAATTTGAAAAGCTGGCCCGTTACGGTGTTTCAAAGGTAATAAAATTCTATAACAGCGTCGACGCAGTCTGGACGGTAAACCAGTCGACAGCGAAGACTCTGAGGGAATACGGTTATGAGGGCCCCATAGAGGTTATGCCGAACGGAATAGAATATGAACCGCCCGCGGACAGGGAGACGGACAGGGAAAAGGTAAACATGCGCCTGAACCTTGGCAGGTCCGAACTGGTCTTTATCTTTGTCGGGCAAATGGTCTGGCAGAAAAATACGAGGGTGTTGCTGGAATCCCTGTCTGTTCTCAAGAAAAAGGGCCTTGATTTTAAAATGCTGATGGCTGGCGAAGGATATGCCCTCAATGATCTTAAGACCCTTGCAAGGGAACTGGATATTGCTGAAAGAGTTGTTTTCCTGGGGAACATAAAAGACAGGGAATATCTCAGGACACTGTACTGCAGGGCTGATTTCCTGTTGTTCCCGTCCCTGTACGACACATTTTCCCTCGTGGTGCGGGAAGCCGCGTCACAGGGTTGCCCCGCCCTGCTTATTGAGAACTCGAATGCTGCTGAAGGCGTGATCGATGGATTTAACGGCATCCTTACTCAAAACGGTCCTGAAAACATTGCGTCGAGGGTGTTTGAAGCGGTGGGATCGCCCGGGCTGCTGCAAAAAGTCGGAGAAAATGCCCAAAAGACTCTTTATGTCAGCTGGGAAAAGGTGGTCGACCGAGTTTACGAGCGTTACCTTGAAATAGTCAGAACATACAGGCGGGCTCATGCTTTCAGATGAGTATCATGTCCTGATCAGCCCGAAGGACATGAACTGCATATAAAGTATTGGGTTATTATCTCATATGCCCTGTGGATGCTTTCGCTGATTTCCCTGCTGCGAAGGAACCTGAGCTGGATCTTTACGTTTCCCCGAAGGTTCAGCAGTATTTCCGCGTCCAGATCCAAACCGCCGACAGTGCCAACGGTATAAAAGGTTATACTGCTGTACGGCAGGGATACGTAACGAATTTTTTTGCCCCAGAACCCTTTTCTGTCGGCTATAAGTATTCTTCGTTCAGTCATTATCATTTCATCCCGGAGGGACGAAAAGCAAATGAGCGGGGTTTCATTGTCACAGAGTTTTTCCATAATGGTTTCTGTGGGCTCGGATTCTTTCAGGAAAAAGTAAATTGTCGGTTTCAGCCTCAGGTACTTAAGGAGCATAGATATCCGCCTCTGCTCTTATATATATAAAGCTTTCGCATTACGGTCAGAAATATTCAGCCGGCAGCGGAGCAGTCATTAGTTTATGATATTAAATTATGAAATAATTAGGAAATATTGCTATCATAATCAGGATCAATATGATATAATCATCATGTTGTATATATTGTAAAATTTATACAGAAGGAGAGTCTGAAATGAAGAGGTTTGCGTCAAAACTTACAGTTTTACTGCTTTGCTTCGTGTTGGTATTCGGAGCTTTGCCTGTCCATGCTGAAAGCGAAAACAATGGATTTGTGACCAGGGAACAGGCAGTGGTCAGCATATTGAACACAGTGGGATATGGCGCTCTTAATGAAACGGAGAACGATTTAAGCGGGTTTGCGGATGCGTCGGCAGTTACGGAAGATTACCGTGATGAAATTGGCATCGCAGTAACCAATAAGATCCTTTTCGGTTCAGGAACGACGCTGGATCCCCGGAGAAACGTGACGCGACTGGAATTTGCCCTGTTCCTGAGCCGTACCATAAGGGAACTCCCTGTAATCAGGGACAGTATTGCTTTCGCCGATGTGCCCCAGTATGCCATAGGAGACGTTAGCAGGCTTGTAAGGGCCGGGCTGATGGCCGGGTATGGAGACGGAAAGTTCGGTTCGGGCGATTACCTGAAGCAGGAGCATTTAGAGGCAATACTGGACAGGGTCCGCGGTCTGAAAAACATAAGAAAGCAGGATGACTTCTACTATGCAGTGAACAGGGATTGGCTGATAAATGCCAGGCTGCCGGCCGGGTATGCCGGATGGGGATCCTTTGAAGAAGTGGACTATCTTAACACCCAAAGACTCAGGTCGATCGTAGATGAACTCTACAGCAAGGCCGGTACATATGAAGAAGGAACCCCGGAGCAAAAATTGGCGGATTTCTATACCACGATACTGGACATGGAAAACCGCAACAAGCAGGGAATGGAACCGATAAAAAAATACCTGGATATGATAGACAGCGCTGCTACAGCCCAGGAGATGCTTGACATAGCCGCGCAAATCGAAAACGAAACCGGATATAATCCTATATTTACTTTCGGTCCGTCGGAAGATCTGATAGACAGCAGTAAATACAGCCTTTACGGCACAGGCATGGGTACTGTCCTCAACCAGGCATACCTTTTAAGTGATAATCCGAACATACAGGCCATGTATGAAAATTTCGTTTCCCTGATGCTGAGTTATTTGGGATATACGCCTGAACAGGCCGTACAGGGCGCAAAGGATATCTATGCCTTTGAGAGGAATATCGCCGCACACACTCTCAGCAACGAGGAAAAAAGCAAGGTTGAGAACCTTTACAACCCTGTTTCGAGGAGCGACCTTGTTTCATTATTCAGTAATGTGGATCTTGATAAATACCTGAACGATCTTGGTTACGAATCAGTTGAAACGATAATAATAATTGATCCCGGGCTTATGGCAGAAACAGCCGCCTTGATCAGCGACCAGAATGTCGAAATAATAAAGGCCTACGAGAAGGTCCATTTCCTGATAGATACCGCCCAATACCTGTCCAAGGAACTGCAGGACACGATTATAAACTTCAATACCGTATTCCTTGGCTTAAGCAGCGCCATGAGCGATGAAGACTTTGCGTTTAACATGCTGAGTTCGGTAATGAGCAGTTACCTGGGCAGGGTATTCGTTGAGAATTACTTCTCCCCTGAGGCGAAGGAAGATGTACGGGAAATAGCCCAGGAAATAGTCAATACATTTGAAAAGCGGATCGAGAGACTTGACTGGATGAGCGAAAGCACTAAACAGGCAGCAATCAGGAAACTTAAGTCCATAAAATTCAAAATCGGTTATCCGGACACATGGGGAGACCCATATAAGGATATAGATATAAAAACCTATGAGGAAGGCGGCTCCCTGATTGGGAACATATTTGCAATAACTGCCGCCCAGGCGAGGTATTTAAAAAGCCTTCTCGGCATACCCACGGATAAATCAGGGTGGCTGATGCCGCCGCAGACGGTGAATGCGTATTATAATCCTCTGAACAACGAGATCGTATTTCCTGCAGGTATCCTGCAGCCACCGTTCTATGATGTAAACGCGTCCCGCGAAGAGAACCTTGGCGGCATTGGCGCAATAATAGCCCACGAAATAACTCATGCATTTGATCCGAACGGAGCCATGTTTGATGAGAACGGCAATATGAAGAACTGGTGGACCGACGAGGATTATGCTGTCTTCGGACAGAAATGCCAGGAAATTGTGAACCTGTATAACGGATACGAGATAGCTCCGAATGCGATAGTGAACGGAAATCTGACCGTATCCGAAAATGTGGCTGACATCGGAGGCGTCGCATGTGTCCTTGAGATCATGAAGAGTATACCCAACGCGAACTATAAAGCGTTTTTCGAAAAAAATGCCCAGATTTGGCGTTTTACTGCGACTCCGCAGATGTATCAGCTGCTCGCCCAGCAGGATACCCATGCGCCTTACAGGCTGCGTACCAACTTTGTGCTCATGAACTTCCAGGAGTTTTATGACACCTATGACATAAAGCCTGGGGACTGGATGTACCTCGAACCGGAAAAGCGGGTCGGCATATGGTAATGCATACAGGCTGTACAATTCATGGAAGCCTTGAATTGCTGCAGTAATAAGGATAAAATATTGATGCATGGTATATGCGACGGAGGAACGGGTATGTCCGGTAGTAAGATAAAGCGCATTGTAGCATCGGTTCTTGCTTTTATGCTTATTTTTTCAATGATTGCGAGTATAGTTGCAATGGCGTTGTATTAAGACGACTGTTATACAGGGACAGGAGGTGCTGTGAGCACCTCCTGTTTTATTTGAATGTAGTGTTTCTTTTTCCGTTGTATTCAATCGGATTTGCTTTTTCCTTGGTATGCTTGGCCTTGCCCTGCAGCTCGGGTACCGGAGGGACTTCGTTATAGCTGCGGTCTTTATCGGGTTCCGGTCTTTTCATGCCTTTCTTCGCCATATGATTCTCCTTTCGCTGTTGCATTGCTATGAGCAAGTTTTATCTGTTATTATCCTTTGATATTAATTATTTATTCAATCCGCTTCCCGGCAGAGTAATTTCAGAGGCGAATCCGGAAACATTTGATTTCAGACGGCGGGCTGGTTCGGCTGCCTTTAAAGTGGCTTGCGGCAATATGTTTGCAAGGCCATGTAGCAAGTGTGGACGAGCATGAATAGTATGTAGTGAGCTTGTTCGACATTGAACAGGCAAATATCAGGCAGAAAGGAGTGAAAGGATGAAAAAGAAGATTCTTCAGGTCCCCGTAATTGTGGGGAAGGGATCGGAGCAGTTCTTCGTCGAGAAAGACGTTAAGATATCTCCTCCCAGTCCTGCAATCTACAAGATCGAGAACATTGACAAGAAGGTTTTCGTAACCGACGCTCACGTAATTCCGGGAAAGGTTATTTTCAACGCCTACATATGGAAGAACGTGACATACAAGACTGTCGAGGACGTCTGCGACGGAATCGTAAACGGTCCCCTCTACCATGCCACCTTCAAGATTCCGTTCGGAGGGTTTGTTGAAATCAAGCCCATTGGATGCGAAAAAGTGAAGGAAGGTGACATTGCCGAACTCATCGAAGCCTATGTTGAAGGCGAAAAAGATTTCCTGCATGACGAAACCATATGCCAGGGCCAGAAAGTATACTGCAGTCTCCTGGAGAAAGATGTCGTAAAGGTCACCTTCAAAGTTGTCCGCACAGAACATGTGGACGTGCTTGCCGAAGACGAGAAAGAGGACGAAAAGAAAGAGCTGTGCAAATGCGGAGAAAAGGACGAAAAGAAAGACGAGAAGAAAGATGAGAAAAAATACTTCAAGGATTGCGAGAAAGAAGACGACAAATGGGATAAGCGTTACGACTGCCGAGGGGACTATTATGCGAGATATCGCGGAAAGTACTACTGATGGCCTAACCATTGGCTGAAACAGGGCTGCATTATCGCAGCCCTGTTTTTTATTTGCTTTATGCTCAGACCCTGGCGACACCCGATGCCCTTGCCGCTTCTGCCACCGCGCTGGCGACAGAGGAAGCCACCCTTGTGTCGAAAGGAGCAGGTATTATATAATCCGGGCTAAGCTCATCGTCGGTGACAAGCGAAGCGATTGCTTTTGCCGCCGCGATTTTCATTTCATCATTTATATCGCTTGCCCTGACATCAAGGGCACCTCTGAAAATCCCGGGAAACGCAAGAACATTATTGATCTGGTTCGGGAAATCAGATCTGCCAGTTCCCACGATCCTGGCCCCTGCCTCTTTTGCCTCGTCCGGCATGATCTCTGGTACCGGGTTTGCCATGGCAAAGATAACCGGATCTTTTGCCATGCTTCTGACCATTTGGGCATCAACCATGCCCGGGGCGGAAAGTCCAATGAATACGTCGGCGCCGGCTATCACATCTTTCAGTGTGCCTTTTTTCATTTCAGTATTTGATATCTCGGCCATCAGTTCCTTTTCCCTGTTAAGTCCCGGCCTGCCCTTGTAAATGGCTCCCTTTGTGTCGCACAGGATAACATTCTTAAGTCCCATGCTCATCAGGAGTCTTGTCACGGCTATACCGGCAGCTCCCGAACCGTTGACCACCACGTTTACTTTGGTAATGTCTTTCTTCACAAGTTTCAGAGCATTGATCATGGCAGCCAGCGTAACGACTGCGGTTCCATGCTGGTCATCGTGGAATACGGGTATATCGCATTCGGCCTTGAGCCGCCTTTCGATTTCAAAACAGCGGGGAGCCGATATGTCTTCAAGGTTGATTCCTCCGAAGCTTCCGGCTATAAGCTTGACGGTGTTTACTATGGTATCGGTGTCTTTGGAACGGATACATACAGGAAACGCGTCTACGTCACCAAAGGTCTTGAACAGCACGCACTTTCCTTCCATGACCGGCATGGCCGCTTCCGGCCCTATATCGCCGAGCCCGAGGACCGCTGTTCCGTCGGTGACGACGGCGACCAGGTTATGTCTTCTCGTATATTCATAGGATTTATTGATATCTTTCTGTATCTCGAGACATGGCTGGGCCACTCCGGGAGTGTAAGCCACGGAAAGTTCATCCCTGTTTCTGACAGGCACGCGGCTGATGACCTCGATCTTGCCCTTCCATTCGGCATGGGCCGCAACTGATTTTTCACCTATGTTCATTGACGTGATCCTCCTGTTAAATGGCATGACAAAGCTTCATGAATAAAGCTCCATACTATATTACCAGAGGCTTGTGAATGAGTAAAGATAAATCAATGCAGGCACGCCGCTTTACAGCTATTGTTCAGGATGATATCATCCTGAACAGCCTGTACCCTCCCGACAGGTTGTATACGTCCCTGAATCCGTTCTGGCTGAGGATACGGGCGGCGACATATCCGCGAAATCCTACCTGGCAGAAGACATAAACAGGCTTGCTTTTATCCAGCTCGGAAAGGCGGTTCCGAAGGTCATCGAGGGGAATGTTCACAGCGCCTTTCAGGGTGCCTCTCCTGTACTCCTCCTGCGTCCTGACGTCAAGAATGGTTACTTTATCCGGATCAAGGAAATCTATGTCGTGCCAGTGGAAGACTTTCACTATACCGTCAAGGATATTGGACGCCACGTACCCTGCTATGTTAACGGGATCTTTTGCCGAGCCGTATGGCGGGGCATATGAAAGCTCAAGGCGGGCAAGATCGTGAACGGTCATTCCGGCCTTTATGGCTGTAGCTAAGACATCTATTCGCTTATCGACGCCCTTTGACCCGGTTATTTGGGCGCCAAGTATCTTCCCGTTGTTTTTCCGGAACAGCAGCTTGATTGTCATGAAGGCGGCACCGGGATAATAACCGGCATTAGACGCGCTGTAGGTAAACGATTTTTCATACTCAACGCCCGATTGCTTCAGGACCCTTTCGTTGTTGCCTGTCATTGCGACGGTCATGTCAAACACCTTTAATATGGATGTTCCAAGGGTGCCGTCATAGGTGCTTGCAATGCCGGCAATATTGTCGGCTGCAATACGGGCCTGGCGATTGGCAGGAGAGGCCAGGGGGACATAAACCTTTTTCCCCGAGACGATATCGGCTGTCTCGACCGCGTCGCCCACGGCATAAATAAATGGATCGCTCGTCCTCATGCGGTTGTCGGTAACTATGCAGCCTCTTATGCCCAGTTCCAGGCCGGCGTCCCTGGCAAGCGAACTTTCAGGTCTAACGCCAACAGCAAGGATGACCATATCAGTCTTCAGGGACTTGCCATTGTCCATGAGGACATCGTAAGAGCCGCCGTCGAACCGGATCGCCGTAACGGCGCGATTCAGAAACAGGTTTACTCCTTTTCGGGTCATATGCCTGTGGACCTCGGCTGCCATGTCAGGATCAAGAGGTTGTATCACATGGTCGGAAAGCTCGATAACAGAGACTTTAAGACCTAGGGCATGCAGGTTTTCTGCCATTTCAAGCCCGATATATCCTGCTCCGGCCACAACAGCGCTTCCGGGTTTCCTGCTGTTTATATAATCTTTGATACGAAAAGTGTCTTCGATGTTCCTGAGAGTAAATACGGCCTCCGCTTTTACGCCCTCGACCGGAGGTATGACGGGTTCTGCCCCGGGAGAGAGGATAAGATAGTCATAGCTTTCCCTGTAAATATTCTCTGTCTTGTCCCTTACAAAGACCGTCTTGCTTTCACGGTCGATCCTGATCACTTCGCTCCCTGTCCTGACGTCAACGTTGTAACGCGTCCTGAAGGATTCGGGTGTTTGAAGGAAAAGTTCTTCCCTGTCTTCGATAACGTTTCCTATGTAATAGGGAAGCCCGCAGTTGGCGAATGAAATATGGTCTCCCCTTTCGAACAGGATGATCTTGGCATGTTCATCGAGCCGCCTGAGCCTTGCCGCGGCGGTAGCCCCTCCCGCGACTCCTCCTACTATCAGTACTTTTTTCGACACAGCCATAACTCCTTTCCATTCTGACTATACGTTTTTTGGAGGATTATAGATGATTTTTCCCCTGTTAAGGCTAACGATACCCTTCGACTCCATGTCTTTAAGAAGACGGCTTATAACTTCCCGCGCCGTTCCGAGGTCGGATGCGATGCTCTCATGGGTGGCATAAACAGGATAGGTTCCCCCTGCGCTCTTTGATATAATGTAGTCCATAAGCCGGTCGCTTGTCCGCCTGAAAGTGATGTTTTCAACAAGACCCAAAATGGAATAGAACTTTGCTGACATTGATGAAAACAGGAATTTCTGTATAGACCCGGACTTATAAAAAAACTGCCTGAACTGCTCAACAGGCATGAATACGACTTCCGACTTCTGCTCGGCCGAAGCGGCTACCGGGAAAGGGATATTACCTGTTCCCATAAGGCAGGCGACGGTCAGCACACAGGTCTCGCCCCTGCTGATCCTGTAGAGGGTGATCTCCCTGCCTTCGTCTGAAATCTTGTATATCCGGATACTTCCCGAAAGCACAAAAATGACGCCGGTACATTCACGACTTTCATCAAGCAGGACTGTACCGTTATCCAGCTTTTGAAGGTAAAGCCTGCTGAAAAAAAGCTCTTCGAGGTCACCAAGTTCGTTTGCAAACGGGAACGCCATTTTAAAATCAAATACTGTTCTTTCGTCAAGCATCATGATCCTCCGAATATACTAATAATAGCATAATAAGAAGAGGCCAACAATGTCATGGGACTGCAGTGTATTAAGCGTCATGCCTGCATGCGATTCAAGCGAAACAGATAATGGAGCGATAAATCACTGCAGGATACAGCCGTTGAATTTTCGAAGAGTCCGTTGTCCCAAGGTAAAAAAAAGCGCTGTCTCAAAATTTTCTATGAGCATGCTGTTCAGATCTTCTTGCTGTCCTCGTCGCAGGAAGTTGTAAATGCTCAAGTTTGCTCTCGCGAGGTCGCTGGCAATCACGCCATCCGGGCGTGTGCCGGCTTAAATCTGCATCCGGCAGATTTAACCTCACTCGAGCTGCTACTTATCGCATTACAACATTCAACTGCTCCTGCGGAGGCAATTCAGCTCAGAACAGCATGCTTTCAGTATAGTTTCGAGACAGCCTTCGGATATACTCTATATAATCCGGTTGGTTAAAGGATCATGTTTTTAAACTCCTCTTTGCTTCTGAAACCGATGACCTTGCTTGTCACCTTGCCCTGCTTGAAAGCAATCACGGTCGGGATACTCATGACACCAAACTTGCTTGCAAGTTCAGGCTCTTCGTCAACATTGACTTTCAGGATTTTTACTTTACCGTTCATTTCGCCGGCCAGTTCGTCCAGGATCGGGGAAAGCATTCTGCAGGGACCGCACCATGGTGCCCAGAAATCCACCAGGACAGGTAATTTCGAGTTTAATATTTCATTGTCAAATTCACTTTTGGTAACGTTCTTAATCGCCATTAAAGCCACTCCCTTTCATAGGCACAAAAAATAATTATTATGTTTCTGATTATAATATACCCTGATCAAGGATCTTTTTTCTGTGATAAAGTTACAGTTTGGCATGCCCGTACCTGTATTATTGTGCTATAATTAATTACCCGGGTATTTTCCCTTAGTTTTTTTGCTTATTAAAATGTATGGTCATCACGGCTGCAATAATAACGAAAAAATACTGCCTTGCGGAGAAAAATCATGAGCGGAACGAGACTGGCAATCAGGCGCGTTATAGCGACAATACTGGTTATAACAGGAATATTGCTTTGCATGAACACAATATTTGCCCATAACTACTCCAACGACTGGAATCTTGGGGTCATCCTGCCTGCAATCATGGGCCTGTTTTGCTTTGCCTTTTCGGTTTTCCTGTTTTCCAAAAAAGAACACCTGATCAGGAACAGGACGGCAAGAAGGATTTTTACTGCGGCGGTTATTTTTTGCTTGCTGGTTTTCGTCACGGTTGAGGCAATGATAATAATTGACCCATATATTCACGGTTCCGATGATGCCGGTTATGTGGATACGGTGATCGTCCTGGGGTGCGGCATATGGCCTGACGGAAGGCCAACGCTGGCACTTGCAATGCGGCTCGACAAGACATTGGATTATTACAGGGAAAATCCCCATGTAACGATTATCGTCTCAGGGGGACAGGGAGTAAACGAACCATTCCCTGAAGCGGCTGCGATGAAAGATTACCTCGTTAAAAAAGGCGTGCCCGAAGACAAGATTATCGTTGAGGACAAATCGACAAGCACCCGCGAGAATTTTGAGTTTTCGCGGAAACTGATGAATATTCCCGATGGCGAGACCAGGAAAATTATATTTGTAACAAACGATTTTCACATACTGCGTTCGAGGATACTTGCAAAGCGCTTTGGATTTGACGCCTACGCCATTGCGGCGCATACACCGGAAGTCGTACTGATCAACAGCTATCTCCGGGAGTTCTTTGCCTTCATAAAATCCATGCTGGTGGATTACTAAAATATCAGACTGTGCGAGAATTTATCGGTATTGTTTTAGCGGCTGTAGCCTGCAGCGATTTATCGCTCCGTGAATCCGTCCGGGATTCAAGTCGCGACAGCTCCGCTATCCGTGCTGCGCTTATATCGCATGCAGGCACGCCGCTGTTTGGCGCCAAGCAATTTTATATAGCTGCTGGTTTACTCTTCTGTCTTGCCTAACAGTACGGCGATCACTTCGGGATAGATCTCCTTTGCTTGGGTCTTCCAGTTGTTGCATATGGAACGGGCATCCTCGCGGGATCCTACTGAGAGGCGAATATCTATCAGGGGCTTAAAGTCCTCGAGAATCTTGCATCTGACTTCGTACTCATCTTCGTTTTCAAGGGTATATTCCGCCTCCACGGAGGTTTCAAGGCGCATGAATGAACGGATGGAATCAATGTTCTCGTCAAGCCTTGCCATTAAACCTGCGGGTAAAAGATCGATGAACATTTCAAGCATTTTGAGTCCCTCGGGAGAAGGGGTGTAGTAATCGATGTTCTCGCGGGTCTCGGTTAATATCAGGCCATCCTTCTGCATTTCATGGATGCACTGCTGGAGAAGAAAATAGTTGATAAACCTGTTTTCAAGCATGATCCTGGTAAGCTGCATGTTGCTGACCGGAATGCGTACCCGGTTCATGAAATATAAAAGCAGAACCTTATTTTCAGCTTTTTCACGGCTTTCCATGTCCATGGCCCTATTACTCCTTATGTACTCATTGTAAAATCCATTTATACCACGCCAGACTGTGCAAAAATCTCTGCAGGCTGCGGCCGCTAAAATTGCATGACACCACGATTATTTTTCGCACAGTCTCCTGGTTGCCCTGCTTATAAAGTATACTATAATTACATCATTAAATGTATATCTTTCTTCAAACCTTTGTAGCATATGTATATTGCTTATGAAATGCATATTTGATAAAATCTGAACCAAATGGTCCGGAGATTTTTTTCCGGGGACTGACCCATTTATTCATTTTTTTCTTTTTCGGGATAACAGGCAGGTAGAACTGTCGCCTTAACCTGGGTCGTTGCAGGTTTTGACTTTTAAAGATGCAAAAAATCTGTTGTCGGTCAGATGGAGGTTGTTATGGCTGGAACGATTACTGAAAAAATTCTGAAAGAACATATCACAGAAGGAGAAGCAAAAGCCGGGAACGAAGTCGCCCTGAGGATAGACAATACCCTGACGCAGGATGCTACCGGTACAATGGCTTATCTCCAGTTCGAGGCCATAGGCATAGACAGGGTGAAGACCCAGTTCAGCGTCAGCTTTGTCGATCACAACACCCTTCAGACAGACTTTAAAAACGCTGACGACCACAGGTTCCTCGAGTCCATGGCAAAAAGGTACGGGCTGTACTTTTCCAGGCCCGGAAACGGCATTTGCCACCAGTTGTTCCTGGAGCGCTTTGCCATACCGGGAAACACGCTCATAGGCTCGGACAGCCATACTCCAACAGCAGGAGGGATAGGCTGTTTCGCCATGGGCGCAGGCGGCCTTGACGTGGCATGCGCCATGGCCGGAGCTCCTTTCAGGATAAAGTATCCGAAAATTGTAGGCATTAAGCTGACCGGGAAGCTGAATCCCTGGGTTTCGGCCAAGGATATTATATTGGAAGTCCTCAGGCTGGTAGATGTTAAAGGCAACGTCGGAAAAGTATTCGAATACTTCGGCGATGGTGTGAAAACCCTGAGTGTTCCCGACCGTGCGACCATTGCCAACATGGGTACGGAAACGGGATGCACCACCAGCATTTTCCCCAGTGACGACGTGACCCTGGCGTTCTTAAGGGCACAGGGCAGGGAGAAAGACTTCCGGAGACTGGAACCTGACACCGACGCTGTTTATGATGAGGTTATCGAAATAGACCTTTCCTCCGTCGAACCCATGGTTGCCCTTCCTCACAGCCCCGGAGCAGTGAAGAGGGTAAGGGAAGTGGGACCGGTGAAAGTGGACCAGGTAGCCATAGGTTCCTGCACGAACTCGTCCCTCAGGGACCTGAAGATTGTGGCGCAAATACTTAAAGGCAAAACGATTTCGGACACGCTTCACGTTTTCATGAGCCCGGGATCAAGACAGGTGGTCGAACATCTTATCCGTGACGGGGACTACACGGAAATCGTGCGAGCCGGGGTCAGGATAATGGAGAATGCATGCGGCGCCTGCATAGGCATGGGCTGCGCGCCCGGTTCCGGCAGCGTGTCGGTCCGGACCTTCAACCGCAATTTTGAAGGAAGGAGCGGGACGAAGGATGCCAAAGTCTACCTGGTAAGTCCCGAGACTGCCGCTGCCGCCGCGCTGACCGGCTACCTGACAGACCCGAGGGAACTGGGTGAATATCCTGAAATAAAACTGCCGGACAAGTTTATCATAAATGACAACATGATAGTAAAACCGCTTCCGCCGGAAGAAGCCAGGAAAGTCGAGATATTCAGGGGGCCGAACATAAAGCCGCTTCCTGCGTTCGAACCTCTTTCCGATACCCTTTCGGGGAAGGCCCTGATAAAGGTGGGCGACAATATAACGACCGACCATATAATGCCTGCAGGAGCAAAGATCCTGCCATTCAGGAGCAACATACCCGAGATATCGAAGTTCGTGTTCGAAGCCGTTGATCCGGATTTCTACAGGAAAGCCAGGGAATATGGCGGCGGTTTCATAATCGGCGGAGAAAACTATGGCCAGGGTTCGAGCCGCGAACACGCGGCCCTCGCGCCAAAGTACCTTGGCGTAAAAGCCGTTATCGTAAAGAGCTTTGCGCGCATCCACCTGGCGAACCTGATCAACTTCGGTATTGTGCCGCTTACCTTTAAAAACCCGGCTGACTATGACCGGATAGATGAAGGTGATGAACTGACAGTGGAAATCGGCGACCTGAAGGGTAACTGTGTTCTCAGGAACCTGTCAAAAGGGCTTGAAATAGAGCTTGAGCATACATTGTCGGATACGGATGCCGAGATCCTGAAGGCCGGCGGGAAACTGCCATGGATAAAGAAAAGGTTTTAATATGATATAGATAAGCAGGAGGTAGCCCATGCCTAAGATTGTAATGAAAACTCCCCTGGTCGAGATGGACGGGGATGAAATGACAAGGATCATCTGGGGATGGATCAAGGAGATCCTCCTTGAGCCATATATCAGCCTGAACACCAAGTATTACGACCTGGGACTCAAGTACAGGGATGAGACCAATGACCAGGTTACCGTCGATGCCGCCGAGGCCACCAAAAAGTACGGCGTTGCGGTAAAGTGCGCGACTATAACTCCCAATGCAGCCCGTGTCGCCGAGTATAACCTGAAGGAAATGTGGAAAAGCCCCAATGCCACCATACGCGCCATACTTGACGGCACGGTCTTCAGGGAACCCATCATGGTCAAGGGCATAGTGCCATTCGTGAGGACGTGGAAGAAGCCTATAACCATAGCGCGTCATGCTTACGGCGATGTTTATAAGAATACCGAGATTAAGGTTGAAGGAACCGGGAAGGCCGAGCTTGTCTTTACAGACGGCGCCGGCAGGGAAACGCGCAAAACAATCCATGAGTTTACCGGCGACGGAATAATAATGGGAATGCATAACACCGACAAATCCATAAAGAGCTTTGCCCGCGCGTGCTTTACTTACGCCCTGGACAGGAAACAGGACCTTTGGTTCGCAGCCAAGGATACCATATCGAAAACCTACGACCACAGGTTCAAGGATATTTTCAGCGAGATCTACGAGTCCGAGTTCGCCGAAAGGTTCAGGGAAGCCGGAATAGAGTATTTTTATACGCTCATAGACGATGCTGTCGCAAGGGTGGTGCGCTCGGAAGGCGGATTCATTTGGGCGTGCAAGAATTACGACGGCGATGTTATGTCGGACATGATAGCTTCAGCTTTCGGAAGCCTTGCCATGATGACATCGGTTCTTGTTTCACCCGACGGTTATTATGAGTATGAAGCCGCCCACGGGACCGTTCAGCGCCACTATTACAATCATCTTGAGGGCAGGGAGACCTCGACAAACTCGGTAGCCACTATTTTTGCATGGACCGGGGCTTTGAGGAAGAGGGGAGAACTGGATCAGATCCCGGAACTGGTTTCATTTGCCGACAAGCTTGAGAAGGCATGCTGCGCAACCATCGAATCGGGGATCATGACTAAGGATCTTGTCGCCCTTTCAGTCCTGGAAAATAAAAAAGCGGTCAATACGAAGGACTTCCTGCTGGAAATACGCAAAAAGCTGGATGATATGATCCAATAAAGGATGCAGAACTGGTATGAAATATGACAGCGTTGTGATCTACAGTGATCTTGACGGAACATTGCTTAATAAAGAGAGAAAGATTTCGCAGGAAAACCTTGACGCCATCTCCCGCTTTGTTTCACTGGGCGGGAGTTTTGCCGTGGCCACGGGAAGAATGGAAAGGACTACCCTCATTAACTTCCCCAGTCTGAAAATAAACGCTCCTTCCATATTCTTCAACGGAGCCATGGCATATGATCTGAATTCACAGGAAGTACTGTTCAGCACCTTCATGCCCGATGGATTGGACCCCGTGCTCCAGGACATTATGCGCCGATATCCCACGGTATGCGTAGTTGTCAACGCGCGGGGAAAAGGTTATGTATTCAACGAAAACGAAATAATCAGATCACAGATTAAAAAGGAAGGGCTTGAGAAAGTCGTGGGCTCCTGGGACGACCTGCCCGGGAACTGGATCAAGGTAGTGTTCGGCGATAAGCATGAGATCCTTGAGAAGATAAAGGCTGACCTTGATGGTATGGGAAGAAGCGATATAAGCATCACGTTTTCGGAGCATGAACTTCTGGATGTAATGGCCAGCGGCGTTTCCAAGGGAGCTGCGCTGAAAAAGCTGAAAGACCTGTATAAAGATAAATGGAAACTGACCGTCGCGGTAGGGGACAATGATAATGACTATGAAATGATGCAGCAGGCCGATATCGCCATAGCGGTATCCAATGCCACGGAAAAGGTGAAGTCTGCAGCGGATCATGTTATAGCTCATCATGACATACCGTGCATGCCCCGGGTCCTGGAGATATTGGATGAACATCTGCGGAATTCGGTTTGAAAACATAGAAATGTTGGTAATTATGAGTACGCATATTTTGTCCATGATGATTGCGATGGTTATAAGGATGTGATTCTATGAGATATATTAAAAGGACCGCTAAGATTGCCATAATGCTTTTGGCCGTAGAGCTGCTTTTCAGCGTTATGACTTTTGCCGATGCAAAACAGACTGCCGCGAACACCATACCGCCCGGCGAGAACTTTGATACGACAAGGGTGGAAACCGGCACTGTCGGGGCACGGTATGTTCCTGCCGAGGAAAAGCGGATAAAAACAAGGGTGCAGAACACGGACAAGACATATGACTATGACCTTTTCGGCAGGGAAAATTTCGAGTATTTTCCGCTCCAGATGGGCAACGGCAACTACCAGGTTTCGGTTTTTGAAAACATAACAGGGACCCGTTACCGCCAGGTTAAAAACAAGAGTTTCAAAGCGGAAATAAAGAATCCCCTCGATGTATTCCTGGCTACCATCCAGACGGTAAACTGGAACCCTGACATGAAAGTCATAAAGAAGGCCGCCGAGCTGACCAAAGGGCTTAAGACGGATAAGGAGAAAATAACCGCCATATATAATTTCGTGGTGGATTATTTCAGTTATGATTACGACAAGGTGAAAAACGTCCCGACCACTTACGTGCCTGACATCGAGGAAATCTACAAGATAAAGAAAGGCATATGCTACGATTATTCGGCTGTTTTCGCAGCCATGCTCAGAAGCCAGGGAATCCCTGCGAAGCTTATAAAAGGATACACCGACCTGGTCGAGGGTTATCACGCATGGAACGAGGTATATCTTGCCGATGAGGATCGGTGGATGGTGATCGACACCACTTATGATTCGTGCATGAAGAAAGCAAAGAAGAAGTTTACCATGGAGAAAGACAGCAAGAAATATTATCCGGCCAAGGAGTTTTAATAAACGGCATTTTTATCGGGCGCGCACAGCGCCCCTTTTTTTATGGGATTTTTCAATTATGGCGCCGGATAATGGCATAACATGGTAATGAAAGAACGGAATTAAGAAAATTCTTTATTGTCTAATTTTTTTACTGCCTTAATGAACCATACTTTTGGATGTGCCCGCTGTAATATGCTGTATAAAATAATTATACGAATGGCATATTTTTCAGCCAGCATTGGTTGTTTCGCCAAAAATGAAATTTTAAAACCATTAAATTGCAAAATGTATTGACTCGTATCATAGAATTTTATACAATAATAAAAATTCAAATCCCAGGACCATTCAGACAGGTGATAGCCAAGGAGGTCACCATATGTATAAGGATATGACAGAAACCGAACTTGATGCCTATTACAGCCGTGCCGGAAAGATCGTTGAATCAAATAACAGGTTCCCGCCCGACGCTTATTGCAGGTACAATGTCAAGCGTGGTCTCAGGAATGAAGACGGCAGCGGCGTGCTGGTGGGTCTTACCGAAATCGGCGAGGTCCATGCCTATGTATTCGATGAAGGGGAAAAGGTGCCTGTTGAAGGCCGCCTGCTTTATAGAGGAATAGATATATATGATCTTGTAAACGGCTTTTTGTCAGAGAACCGCTTTGGTTTCGAGGAATGCGCTTATCTGCTCCTTTTCGGCAAGCTGCCCACAAGGGATGAACTGGACCAGTTCGAACGGGTGCTGGGAAGCAGAAGGAAGATTGACGAGGATTTCGTACGCGCCAACATACTGAATGCTCCGAGCTCCAATGTTATGAACAAGCTCGCGCGCCTTGTCCTTACCATGTATTCATTTGACGATAACCCTGACAGTACCGATGTAAAAAATCTTATAAGGCAAAGCATAGATCTTATATCCAAGTTCCCGGTAATGGCTGCATACGGTTACCAGGCCAAGGCCCATTACCTTGACGGCAGAAGCCTGTTTATACATAAACCGGACCCCGGGCTCGGCACAGCGGAAAACCTGTTAAGGCTGCTGAGACCCACAGGAGAATATACCGAACTCGAGGCTAAAGTCCTGGATCTTGCCCTCGTTCTCCATGCCGAACATGGCGGAGGGAACAATTCTACTTTTGCGACCCATGTAGTTGCATCCACGGGAACGGATATTTATTCATCCATAGCCGCTGCGGTCGGAAGCCTGAAAGGGCCCAAGCACGGCGGAGCCAACCATAAAGTCATGGAGATGATGGATGAGATCAAGAGAGAGGTAAAGGACTGGGGAAGCGACGAGCAGGTCAGGGATTACCTGGTAAAGATAATAAGCAAGAAAGCCTTTGACCGCACAGGACTTATATACGGCATCGGCCACGCCGTATATACCCTTTCGGATCCAAGATGCGTCCTTTTGAAAGGACAGGCGGAAAAGCTGGCAAAACAGGTAGGAAGGACCGATGAATTCGAGCTGCATAAAAAGGTAGAAAAACTGGCTCCCGAAGTATTCAGGGAAGTGAAGGGCATAGACAAGCCCATGTGTGCCAACATAGATTTCTATTCCGGGTTTGTGTATGATATGCTTGGTATTCCGGTGGAAATGAATACCCCCATTTTTGCCATAGCAAGGAGCGTCGGCTGGTGCGCCCATATTATCGAAGAGCAACTGAACGGCGGGAAAATAATCAGGCCTGCGTATAAAAACATCAATAAACGCGGCGAGTACATAGAAATGTCAAAAAGGGCCTGAATAACCCGATTTATCATGAATGGAAAAGGAATGCCGAGAACACGGCATTCCTTTAATTGTTTGATTAAAAATTGTTAAATTTTATTTAAAATATGATTTTATAAACATTGCAGACGTCCGATAAAGATTTCCTTATGATATAATAATTGAAAAAAGGCAGTGGACAGGCACAAATGAAAAGGTTCAGCAAAACGGTAGTTTTTGTTCTCATTCTGTTTGGAATCCTGTCAATAACGCTTCAGGCTGCGGCGGCTTCCGCTTTCCGATATGAAGCAGAAAGCTGGCAGCTGTACAGATTAGGCCTGTTTGCCGGAAGATCCCGTGATAAGTTTGATCCCGACCTGGGAGCCACGCTGGACCGGCAGACGGGTGTGACACTCTTTTTGAATTTCTTTGGTAAAACTCCTGAAGTAAACAGGCTGAGCGATGACGAAACCGAGCGGATAATGTCAGGTTACGCAGATAATGGCAGTATACTGCCCTGGGCGCGCAAATACATGGCATATGCGGTTAAAACAGGCATGATTGTCGGGACATCAGCTGATACCCTTAGTCCTGGTCAGCCTTTGAACGGTCTCGCAAGCGCAGCCATGATACTCAGGGAGATGGGTTTTACGATCGAGAGAGAAGATTATTTCAATTCCATCAGGATTTTCTGCGGGAAAACCGGTCTGGGTCCGGCGGATATCGAATATTTCAGCAAGCCGGGACTGATTAAGGACGATGCCGTCGGCATGCTCCATGCTGCGTTGTTTGCCGAATGCTCCAATGGAAACACTCTTATCTGCAATTTTATAAACTCGGGCATCGTGCCGGCGGAAACGGCAATGGAACTGGAACTTGTAAAATATGAAGACCTTGGCATCATCTTTCCGCAGGAAGGTGGATATGCTCCGCCCGAAAGACCCGCGGGATACCAGCAGGCTTATAACCAGGTTTATGATGCCCTGTTTAATGGAAACGACAGTATATGGCTGATAAAGAACGAATATACCGACACCAAAGATAAAATAAAGGATATCATAATCACCTGCATCAGAGAAAATCCTGAAATACTATATTATTCAGGCTTCACTTACAGGTCGGATGGCCTGCTGACTTTAAAATACAGTAAAGACAGGCAAACCATACTGAACCACAGGTCGGAACTGGAAAAAAAGATCGCTAAGATCCTCAGTGAGATCATCAGGCCGGGTATGACCCCCTACCAGAAGGAGAAGGCAGTTCACGATTTCCTTGTCAGCAATTGCGAATATGATATGGAGGGCTACAACAAGGGCAATATCAGCCCGGAATCATATACCGCATACGGCGCGCTGTGCCTGGGCAAGGCGGTTTGCGAAGGATATGCCAAAGCGGCTTATCTCCTGCTGAACCGCGTAGGTGTCGAAACGATTATCATCACCGGGATATCAAAAGGCTATTCCCATTCCTGGAACCTTGTAAAGCTGGACGGACAGTATTATCACCTGGATATCACATGGGACGATACCATTCAGTATGAAGAAAACAAGGATATCAGGTATTACTATTTCAATCTTGACGATGCGACCATCAGCAGGGATCACGAATGGGACAGGGCCGGTTATCCGGCATGCACATCCAAAAAGTATGAATACTATACATATAACAACCTGATCGTAAAAAACCAGGATGAGTTTGTTGACAGGGTCATCGAGGAAGTAAAGAACGGGAACAGGTCCATTACGCTGAAAGTACAGGATACCAGGGGATTCGATATCAACACTGCGGCGGATGAAATCGTCAGCAAGCTTCAAATAAGTTGCAGACATCTTTATAACAATATCCTGGGTGTAGTCATTATAAAGTTTTAGTTTTTTGAATACTATGGTATAATATCCTGGATATAACCATGGTGCCGTCTGGCACCGGTATTATTCAATAGGCATTATCCTGATGCCGGCCTCCACTGGAAGCCGGACATGTTTTTGCCGGGACAACACGGACGCGGGGTGCGTAAATTGTATCTGAAATCATTGGAGATTCAGGGGTTTAAATCCTTTGCCGATAGAATAGTTTTGCATTTCGATAAAGGGCAGACATCTGTCGTTGGACCAAACGGAAGCGGCAAGAGCAATATTGCCGATGCTGTCAGATGGGTACTGGGAGAGCAAAGCGCAAAGACCCTTCGCGGCAGCAGGATGGAGGATGTCATTTTTGCGGGAACCCAGCACAGGAAACCGGTTGGGTTCGCTTCCGTCACCATTACTTTCGATAATTCCGATCATATGCTTCCTGTAGACTATTCTGAAGTGACGGTGACACGCCGGATGTACCGTTCTGGTGAAAGCGAGTATTTTCTCAATAAAACCCAGTGCCGGCTGAAGGATATCCAGGAGCTTTTCATGGATACCGGTATCGGACGTGAAGGCTACTCGATCATTGGCCAGGGAAGGATTGACGAGATATTAAGTACCAAGTCCGAGGAACGCCGGCTCGTTTTTGAAGAGGCCGCCGGCATAACAAAATACAAGGCCAGGAGAAAAGAAGCCGAAAGAAAGCTTGAGAACACGAGGCAGAACCTGGTACGTATCGGCGATATACTGAATGAGCTTGAAAGCCAGCTTGGCCCCCTGGCAAAACAGGCCGAGTGCGCAAGGCGTTACCTGGACCTGAGCAATGAGCTCAAGGGGATAGAAGTCAGCCTCTTCCTTGACATGATCGACAAGCTGAAGGCCAGGATTGAGGAAGTGGACAGCCAGTCCCGTGAGATTCAGGCGCAGATAGACGAAGAAAACAGGAAGATAGAAGAAATCAGGAACAGGAACAAAAGCAAAAACGAGCGCCTTGAGCAGCTGAAAGCCGAACTGGACAATCTCAGGAACACCATCCATTCCCTTGATACCGGGATCGAGAAAAATGAAAGCCAGATAAGACTGTATGAAGAGAAAATAAATCATCTTGCCGCCAACAACGATAGTTTCGGCAGTGATATAGAATCGATCAGGAAACGTATATCCGAACTGGACGCCGAAGTGGAAAAGAAGAAAAAGCGCCTTGCCCAGATGGAACGGGACAGGGAGCATTTCTCGCAACTGCTTTCACAGGCTGAAGAAGCGCTTGCGGCTATCATCGCGCGCCTTGACGAAGGGGAAAGGCTCATTGAGGAAGCCAAGCAGGCTGTCATGGACAAGCAGGATCTCCTGTCCGACTCCAGGATCCGTCTCAATAACCTGAAGAACGATATCGATAATTACAGGCAGCTGAAATCAAGGCTTTCGGAAGACATCCGTCAGGCGGTTCTCGAGATCGACAGGGAAAGGATGAAGAAAGAAGACCTTGATGAATCGCTGCGAAAAACGAGGGAACAGATTTCCGCATCAAGGGGCATCCTCAACGAACTTGAGGGAAACAGGGCTGAAACCCAGAAGACGTACCAGGAACTTAAGAAACAGCAGGATGACTTGAGCCGCAGGATCAATACGCTGGAATCGCGCCAGAAGGTCCTCCGGGATATGGAGGCCAGCATGGAGGGCTACAGCAGCAGCGTCAAGGCCATCAGGCAGGCCTGTATCGAGAACAGGCAATTTGCTGAAGGCATCCATGGCCCGGTAGCGCAGCTCATAACCGTGGAAGAACGGTATGAGACAGCTATAGAGATTTCGCTTGGGAACGCCCTGCAGAATATAGTCACGGATGATGAATACGCTGCAAAGAGAGCTATAGAATATCTTAAAAAGCATAATCTCGGAAGGGCTACCTTCCTTCCGATATCTGCCATTAAGCCACGCACCCTTGAACCGTCACAGGTGGATAAAATAAGGAAAATGCCCGGGTTCGAAGGGATCGCTTCCGATAAGGTCAGCTGCGACAGCAGGTTTTCAGGGATCATTCTGAACCTCCTGGGCAGGACCGTGATAGTTGACAATATGGATTCAGGGATCGCCATAGCAAGACAGTTCGACTATGCTTTCCGCATAGTTACCCTCGAAGGGGAACTGATAAATGCGGGCGGATCCATGACCGGCGGAAGCACAGTCAGCAGGGCGTCCAGTATAATCGGGCGGACCCGGGTGCTCAGGGAGATCGAAGAGGAGCTTGCTTTGCTTCATATCCAGCAGAAGAAGCTGAGCGACAGTATATCGGCTGTCGAAAAGACCCTTGCCGATATTGAATCCCTCTACGAAAAAGAACAGAAGAACCTTTCAGACCTGGAACTGGTCAGGCTGAGGGATGAGAACCATGTTGCCGCGATACTTGACAATATACGCAAGTTAACGGCAAAAAAAGAAATGATGCAGCAGCAGGAAACCGAGATAGAAAAGCAGATAGAAGAAGTGAGGAAGGATAGCGAAAAGGAAGCTCAGCGGGCTAAGGCCATTGAAGAGGAAATAGCTGCGCTGAAGGAGAAGATTCTGTCCCACCAGATTAAGAATAAGGACGAACAGGCAAAAAGGGACGAACTGCATACCGATATCAACGATTACAAGGTTTCGGTCAACTCTATCATCGAAAGCAGGCAGAGCGTGGAAGAACAGATAGAGCAGCTGAACCAGGAGAAAAGCAATATTGTTGCCAATCTTGAAAAACGCGAGGAAGAGAGAAAGCGTAACATTAAGAGGATTGGCGAATTGCAGGCTGAGATCGAGGGGATCGGGAAGAAGATTGTCGGACTTAAAGAAGAAAAAACAGGCTGCGAGCTCAAAGCCGAGGCTGTTTCCGAAGAGATCAGGGTGCTGGAGGAAGAACTGTCCGGTATGCTTGACCAGGTAACCGGGCATAACAGCGCCATCCTCGCGCTCCAGGAGGGGCAGGGACGTCTTGAGGCCAGGAAAGCGAAGATGGAAAGCGAGCTTGAGACCTTCCAGAACAGGCTTTGGGACGAGTATGGCCTTACATACGGCAATGCCCTTGAAATCAGGCGGGAGATCAGCAACGTAAGGGCAGTTCAGGCCAGAATAAATGAACTCAAGACCGAGATCAGGGAGCTGGGACCTGTGAACGTGGCAGCCATTGAAGACTATGCGAAGACAAAGGAACGTTATAATTTCATGAAAACCCAGCACGATGACCTGGTCCAGGCGGAAGAAAAGCTGAGGCGGGTCATCCATGACATAACCAACGTAATGAAGAAACAGTTCGTTGAGCAGTTTGAGATAATAAACAGGAACTTCAGCGAAGTTTTCAGGGAACTTTTCGAAGGCGGATACGCCGAGGTCCAGCTTGCGGACCCGGAAAATGTGCTGGAGAGCAATATTGAAATAATCGTGCAGCCTCCGGGTAAAAAGCTTCAGAACATGATGCTGCTGTCCGGAGGAGAAAAGACGCTGGTCGCAATAGCCCTTATCTTCGCGATCCTGAAGATGCGGCCCGCTCCTTTTTACATACTCGACGAGATCGAATCGTCGCTTGACGACGCCAATGTGTATAAGTTTGCCGACTACCTGAAACGATATACCGACAGGCTGCAGTTCATCCTGATAACACACAGGAAAGGAACCATGGAGTCGGCGGATATCCTGTACGGGGTCACAATGGAAGAGCATGGGGTATCCAAGGTCGTGTCCATGCGCATGAATGGCGATACCATGGAAAACGCGAGCTGAATCCGTGCTCCGTTTAAATCGCATGCCGGCACGCCGGCAGTGAAATACTTGTATATAATCACTATTGAATGAAATAGAAAGGGAAATGATATGGCTAAGGGTAAATGGTTCAGCTGGGGCAAAAAAAAGGATACGGAGCCGGAAGATATAAATGCCGGCCAGGCTGATTCAAATACTGATATGAATAATGAAGCCGGCAATGAAACCGATATTGAAACCAATGAGCCAGCCGATGCTCAGCCCGAACAGGATACTGCCGGGAAACCAAGGACCGGGTTTTTCGAAAAGCTTATGGGCGGGCTTAAAAAGACAAGGGAGTCCATAACCCAGAAGATAGACCAGGTACTGGTATCCCTCGGGAAGGTGGATGAAGAGCTTTTTGAAGAGCTTGAGGAAATCCTTATCACCGCAGATATGGGCATGGAAACATCGCTGAAGATAATATCCGAGCTCAGGGAAAAGGTAAAAAAGGAGAAAATCGCCGATCCCGGCGGGGTACGCCAGGCCATCAGGGATATAATAACTGAAAAGCTTACAGACAAGAACACATCGCTGAAACTTGACACGAAGCCATCGGTAATAGTCGTCATAGGGGTCAACGGTGTAGGGAAAACGACATCCATCGGAAAAATAGCCCACTGGCTCAGGTCGGAGGGGAAGAAGGTAACAATAGCCGCAGCCGATACCTTCAGGGCTGCCGCTATCGATCAGCTTGAAATATGGGCCAAAAGGGCCGGCGCTGACATAATAAAGCATTCCGAGGGATCAGACCCGTCGGCTGTGGTTTTTGATGCCATCAACCACTGCAAGTCAAAAGGAGCGGACGTGCTGATCTGCGATACTGCAGGAAGGCTCCATACCAAAAAGAACCTGATGGAAGAACTGAAAAAGATTTTCCGTATAATAAAAAGAGAACTCCCGGATGCCGATATGGAGACACTGCTGGTCCTGGATGCCACAACGGGGCAGAACGCTGTTTCCCAGGCCAGGACCTTCTCCGAGGTGTCCGAACTGACAGGCATTGTCCTGACCAAGCTTGACGGTACCGCCAAAGGCGGGATCATAGTCTCCATAAAGTCTGAACTGGATGTTCCGGTCAAGTTCATAGGAGTCGGGGAACAAATGGACGACCTGCAGCCCTTTAATCCTGCCGAGTTTGCAAGTGCATTGTTTGGCGGCGATTAGCGGACCACAAGGTTCTCGCTCCAGAGTGAAGCAAAGGGACGGTTCCTCTGCTTCATTCCCCTTTGTTAAAATAATATCAAAATACAACTTGACTTTGATATAGTAAAGATGTATCATGTTGCTATCAGTTTAATAAAGACGGATGATGGCTTAGGGAGAGTGGCTTTTTAAAGCACACCGAAGGAGTAAAGCTCTCAGGTAAAAAAGACCTAAGCCGGACGATTCTCTGGAGAGACCTGTAAAGGCGCCGAAGGGGCAAATCCATTAAGGATGACACTCTCAGGCAAAAGGACAGAGAGAATATAAGCATGAGGATCGTGCTCATGTTTATATTGTTTTCTCCGGAGAAGTCAAACATAAAAGTTTGACTTTTTTCTCATTATTAATAATCTGCGGCATATCAGCGGACAGGAAGCTGAACGCGCGGTTTTCTTAGGAGGTTGAACAATGGCAAAAATAATCGTAACAGACAAAATGGCATCAAACGGGATCGAGTACCTGAAAAGCAAAGGATTCGAAGTAGATACACCATTTGGTATTTCGCCTGAGGAGCTTGCAAAAATCATTGACCAGTATGACGCTATCATTGTCAGAAGCGCTACAAAAGTAAAAGGTGACGTTTTGGCAAATGCAAAGAACCTTAAAGTTGCCGGACGCGCCGGAAACGGTGTTGACAACATCGATGTGCAGGAATGCACAAGACGGGGTATAACGGTTGTAAATACTCCCGACGGCAATACCATGGCTGCCGCAGAACTGACCATTGCATTGATTTTTGCTGTGTTCAGGAATGTGCCGCAGGCCTATCACGCAGCAAAAAACAGGGACTTCAGGAGAAACAGGTTTATAGGTGAGGAACTGGACGGGAAAACAGCCGGCATAATAGGGCTTGGCAAGATAGGGTCCGTTGTCGCAAGGAAGCTTCAGGGCGTAGGGATGAAGGTAATCGGCTATGACCCATATATTACCGACGAACGCATTCAAAGCCTCGGGATCAGGAGAGCGGAAATCCTTGACGATCTTTTGAAGGTTTCAGATGTGATAACCATACATATTCCGAAAACACCGGAAAGCAAAAATCTCATCGGGGCCCGCGAGCTTGCCCTTTGCAAGAAAGGTGTCCGCATTGTGAACGTGGCCCGGGGAGGAATGATAGATGAAAAAGCGCTTTACGACGCTATCGTATCCGGTCATGTAGCCGGCGCGGCTCTCGACGTGCTGGAAGTTGAGCCTAATTTCACCAAGGCACCCGGGGAACAGGATTTCTGGAACCCGCTGCTCGACCTGGACCAGGTGATTTTTACTCCTCACCTTGGAGCGTCCACAAAGGAAGCCAGCCTGAACTGTTCGCTGGGGGTCGCCAAAAACGTTGAAGCCGTTTTGAACGGAGAACTTGTGGCGGCAGTGAATATGCCCCCGATAACGGGTGACCTGGACGAACTGAGGCCCTATATAAGCCTTGGCGAGAAACTGGGAGCTATTTATTACCAGGCTGAACAGGAACGAGTTGAAAAGATAGAGATAACCTACAGCGGTGACCTGGTTGACAAACCTACCAAGCCTATCACATTGGCCGTTATAAAGGGCTTCCTATCTGTTGTCAGCCAGGATGAGGTCAACTACGTCAATGCCCAGCTAAAGCTTGCCGAAATGGGTGTCGAGCTTGTTGAAAGCAAGTCAAGCCAGCTTGAAAAGTACACCAACCTTATCACCGTCAAGTTCTACCGGAAGAGCAACGCCATATCCGTGTCAGGGACTGTATTCGCAGTGGATACAATCCGTATCGTGGACTTCTTCGGCTATACACTCGACTTTGAACCCACCAGGCATGTTCTTGCCCTTCAGAACGTGGATATCCCGGGTATTATCGGCAAGGTCGGCACGCTTCTTGGACAGAACAATATAAATATAGCTGCAATGCAATGGAGCAGGAGTCCGCGGTCCAACAACAAGGCAGTATCGTTCGTCAGCGTTGACAGTGATGTTCCGCCTGAGCTTCTTGACCAACTCCGCGCCATTGACGGAATACTTAAGGTATCCAAGCTCAGCTTTTGAGTGACAGACAGCTCCGGTATGGGTATTTATATATTAATTTGAAGTACATTTTTTTATAGCGTTCAGGAGGGGAGCTATGGACAAAAACCTTATGGCAATTCTTGAAAAGCGTGCGGCAAGAACCATCGAAAATCTTGCAAAAAACAACATGCCGGGGTTCTATGTAAAGACCAGGGAACAGGCTGTGGAGAAAGTGGCCGAACTTATGAAAGAAGGCGAACTGGTGGCTGTAGGCGGATCGATGACATTATTCGAGACCGGCATCATAGAACACTTGAGATCCGGCAGATACAGCTTTCTCGACAGGTATATTGAAGGATTGTCAAGTGCGCAGAAGGAGGAGATTTACAGGAAATCCTTCCTGGCAGACACTTACCTGACCAGTACCAATGCCATTACTGAGGCAGGGGAACTCTATAATGTCGACGGTACCGGGAACCGTGTCGCGGCGATGATCTACGGACCCAAAAGCGTGATCGTGGTTGCCGGTATCAATAAAATAGTCAGGGATATTAACGAAGCCGTGGAGCGGGTCAGGAGGATAGCCGCGCCTGCTAATTGCACCAGGCTGGATACCGGGACCCCATGCATCAAGACAGGCTATTGCGTCAACTGCAGGAGCGAAGGCCGCATTTGCTGTTCATATACCGTACTGGGTTACCAGAGGCAGAAGGACAGGATCAAGGTAATAATCGTTGGCGAAGATCTTGGTTATTGATATATAAGAAAGATGTAATAATAAGTAATGGGGACATTACCCTGCCACCGGGGCAGGGTATGTTCCCATTTCTCATGTCATGGACCATGTCTTAGTCACTGGACCGGGTCAAATGTTTATGCTATAGTATGAATACGGCTTGAAAAGCTGGCAAACGACTTTTTAAAAGCGAGAGACCGAAGTCATAAGGAGGATATTAATTTGAACAGAAAGGTCGGCATCGTTACACTGGGATGCCCCAAGAACCTGGTTGACAGCGAAATAATGGCTGGAAGCCTGCAGGACGCGGGTTATGAAATAACCCCCGACCACAGGTCGGCGGAAGCGATAATAGTAAACACATGCGCCTTTATCGGGGACGCGAAGGAAGAAGCCATAATGAGCATACTTGAAGCCGCCCGGTACAAGGACGAGGGCTGCCTGAAGATCCTTATAGTGGCAGGCTGCCTGGCCGAGAGATACAAGGAAGAGATTATCAGGGAAATACCCGAGGTGGACGTGGTCGTCGGTACCGGCAGCGTAGGGGAAATACCCGGGATTTTAAACGATAAACTCGGCAGTGGCAAGAACGGGCAGGAGATCCGTGCCAGGAAGCCCGACAGCGTGGACTACCTCGAACTGACCAGGTTCGTATCAGACAGCAAGCCTTACGTTTACCTGAAGATCGCCGAAGGCTGCGACAACAGGTGCACATACTGTGTCATCCCGAGCCTGAGGGGCAGCTTCAGGAGCAGGTCAGTGGAGAATATCGTAAGGGAAGCCAGGATGCTTGCCAGGAAGGGCAAAAAGGAAATCGTGCTTGTCGCGCAGGACGTTACACGCTACGGTACGGATAATTACGGCAGGAAAATGCTTGTGCCCCTTGTCAGGGAACTTGGCAATGTCAGCGGGATCGAACGAATAAGGCTTTTGTACTGTTACCCCGAACTGATCGATGATGACCTTATAAACGAGATGAAGAACAATCCTAAGCTTGTTAAGTACATGGATATACCCATCCAGCATATATCCGACAGGATACTGAAAGCCATGGGAAGACGCGGAGACAGCAGGTATATAAAGGATCTGCTGACGAAAATAAGGCGCGGGATCCCGGAAGTGGTGCTGAGGACTTCCCTTATCGCAGGCTTCCCGGGGGAAACGGAAGAGGATTTCGAAGAACTGTGTGAATTTGTGAGGGAAAGCAGGTTCGAACATTTGGGCGTGTTTGCCTACTCGAGGGAAGAAGGAACGCCTGCCGGAAAAATGAAAGGACAGATTCCCCAAAAGGTTAAGGAAGCGCGCCGCCGCAAGATTATGGACCTTCAGAAGGAAAACGTCGAAAAATATAATAGTACACGGACAGGCAGGATATATGATACAATTGTCGAAGGAGTGGCAGAGGATGGCATTTTCTATGTCGGGAGAACCTATGCCGAGGCTCCTGAAATAGATCCGGTTGTTTATTTTACGTCTCCCGAACCTTTGGAAACCGGCATGATCGTGCCGGTGAAGATAATATGCCCTGATGGCTATGACCTGGTAGGCGAGGCGCAGTACGGCGGGAACGGTGAATAAGATGAATCTTGCTAATAAAATAACATTTTCAAGAATAATAGCGACCCCTGTATTCCTGTTTTTCCTTATGCCTGGTTGGTTCGGCAGGTTCCTTGACCTGGACCAGTGGGGCAGATATGCGGCGGCTGCCGTGTTTTTACTGGCGTCAATTACCGATATGATCGACGGCAATATTGCAAGGAAACGAAATATGGTGACCGAACTTGGAAAATTTCTTGATCCCATAGCAGATAAACTGCTGGTGGTGTCTGCGCTGATCGCGTTTATAAAAACCGACGGCCTTTCAGTGTGGATTGTGTTTATCATAATAGCGAGGGAGTTCATTGTTACAGGATTAAGGGTTATAGCTGCGGGAAAAGGCGTTATCATAGCTGCTGACAGGTGGGGCAAGTTAAAGACGATAATCCAGATCGTGGCCATTGTGGCAATTCTGATAAGGAACTTCCCACTGTCTCTGATCACGGATTTTCCTTTCGGCATGGTGATGATGTATGCTGCAACGGCGCTGACGATCATATCCGGAGTCAACTATGTCGTCAAAAACGCGGAAATAATCATAAAATAGAACATTATTTGCGCTGTAATGACATATAGCAGCCGGGAGATTTATATACTAATCCTTTACATTGTTTATACAGTATGCTAAAATATTTAGGTCTATGACCGATTGCGCGGTTTTTGGCAACTCCGGCCATGCACTGGGCTTTCGGCAAAAAGATAAGAAAGGAGAAAATAAATATGGCAAGAATGAGCAAGCAGGAAATTATATCTGCTTATGGGCGGCATGAAGGCGACACCGGATCACCCGAAGTCCAGATCGCCCTGCTGACAGACAGGATCAACCATTTGACAGAGCACCTTAAGGTCCACAAGAACGACCACCATTCAAGGCGCGGACTTTTGAAGATGGTTGGCGCAAGAAGAGGATTGCTTAATTATCTCGCCAGGAAGGATATCAACAGGTATCGCGATATCATTGCGAAACTCGATATCAGAAAGTAATGGCCGTGATAATGCGGGGGCGGGTTTCCGCCCTTTTTTATGACTATTGCGGCTGGAATAAACTGGCGTAATAGCACTGAAAAAAGTAACCGTCTGGAACCGGGAATAACCCGCAGTTTCAGTGGGAATATATTATTTATGAGTACGCATTGTAGCCTTGGGCAGCAGAAGATCAGAGAAGAGGTTTCAAGCCTTTTGGAACTTGTTCCCTGACCTTTTGCCTCTGCCTGGCGTACTCGTTCGGAACAGACCTGTCATGGCAGCTTGCAGCGCTCTGATCGTGGAAAAACATAAGAATCCGCGTACAGGTCCACGGGCCGAACAGGTATAATGCGTACTCGAAAAGTTCGCAGAAAAGTCTGCAGAGAGAAAAGGAGAAAGGAAAAATGAAGAAAGTCTTTACTACCGAGGTGGCAGGCCGGCCTCTTTCGGTTGAGGTTGGCCAGATGGCACAGCTTTGCAATGGTTCAGCCCTTGTTCGTTATGGCGACACAGTTGTTTTGTCGACTGCTACAGCATCAAAGGAGCCGAGGGAAGGGATCGATTTCTTCCCCCTGAGCGTCGATTACGAAGAGAAATTGTATTCTGTCGGTAAAATCCCGGGAGGATTCATCAAGCGTGAAGGAAAACCTACCGAAAAAGCGGTCCTGGTGTCGAGGGTCATTGACAGGCAGATGCGCCCAAGGTTCCCCAAGGACCTCAGGAACGACGTGGTTATCGTAAATACCGTCCTGTCCGTAGAGCAGGACAACTCTCCCGAGTTCGCATCGATTATAGGAACATCGGTAGCCCTTTGCATATCTGACATCCCGTTCAACGGCCCCATAGCAGGAGTCATCCTGGGTCTTGTGGACGGGAAAGTCGTCATCAATCCGACTGCCGAGCAGCGCACCGTAAGCGATATGTATGTCACGCTGTCAGCCGACAGGGAAAAAATAGTCATGATTGAAGCCGGAGCGAACCAGGTTCCCGAGGATATCATGCTTGACGCCATTAAGCAGGGGCATGAAGAGATAAGGAAGCTGATAGATTTTATCGACGGCATCGTTAAGGAAGTCGGAAAACCCAAGTTCGAATATGTATCTGCCGAAGTGCCTGAAGAGATATGGAATGCCGTTTATGAAATGGCGAAAGATGACATGAGAGCGGCGCTGACCAATGCCGACAAGGCAACGAGGGAAGCCCAGGTTGAAGAAGTATGCAAGAGCGTTAAGGAGAAACTTGCCGAGACCTTCCCGGAACAGGAAGCCAAGATTGGCGAAGCGCTTTACAAACTCCAGAAAAAGATCGTCAGATCAATGCTGCTTGAAGAACACAAGCGCGTGGATGGCCGTTCCCTTATGGAAATAAGACCGCTGCACGCCGAGGTTTCCCTGCTTCCCAGGACCCACGGCTCAGCCCTGTTCCAGCGCGGTCAGACCCAGGTGCTGACAAACGTTACGCTGGGACCCCTTGGCGAGGGGCAGAAACTTGACGGCGTGGATCTGCTGGAAGAAGAAAAACGCTACATGCATCATTATAATTTCCCGTCATATTCGGTCGGAGAAGCAAAACCCTCAAGGGGACCCGGCCGCAGGGAAATAGGTCATGGCGCACTGGCAGAAAGAGCCCTTGAGCCTGTGATCCCCAGCGAAGAGGAATTCCCCTATGCGATACGCCTTGTTTCGGAAGTACTCATGTCAAACGGCTCCACATCGCAGGGAAGCGTATGCGCAAGCACCCTGGCCCTTATGGATGCGGGTGTACCCATAAAAGCGCCTGTTGCAGGCATTTCCTCCGGCCTTGTTGTTGATGAGGAAAACCCTGACAGGTTTATTGTCTTTATGGACATACAGGGCATAGAGGATTTCTTCGGAGACATGGACTTCAAGGTCGCAGGAACCAAGAAAGGAATCACTGCTATCCAGGTGGACATAAAGGTCGACGGGCTTACCTATGAAATGATACGCCAGGCCTTCGAAATAACAAGGAGGGGACGCATACAGATACTCGACGAATGCATGCTGCCGGTAATATCAAAACCGAGGGAATCCCTGTCTCCATATGCCCCGAAGATATTCCAGACCAGGGTGGATGTGGACAAGATCCGTGACGTTATCGGTCCCGGCGGAAAGATCATCAATAAGATCATTGCCGAAACCGGAGTCAAGATCGATATCGAGGAAGACGGCTCCGTTTACGTGGCTGCGACAGACGAGGCAGCCGGCATGAAGGCTATCAGGATAATCGAAGGGATAACAGGAAATATCCCTATCGGGGAGATCTTTACAGGAAAGGTTACACGGATCATGGCCTTCGGCGCATTCGTGGAATTCCTGCCCGGCAAGGAAGGGCTGGTCCACATATCCAAGCTCGATACCAAACGTGTCAATAAGGTAGAGGATGTTGTCAACGTTGGGGACGAGATCCTGGTCAAGGTGATGGAAGTCGACAAACAGGGACGCATCAATCTTTCAAGGAAAGACGCACTTTTGGAAACAAAAGGATGATCATAGCAAGACAATGAGACAGGGGAACGATTCTCCTGTCTCATTTTTATTTATGGCGGCCGTAGCCTGCAGCGATTCGGGTTTCTTGTCCCGGTGTACGACAACAAAGCTTTTCCCATTGGCCTTACGCACGTTTTTGTTTAATTTGGCCGCTGGAATGGTAAAATCTATGGAGAACGGGGTGGAGTATGGAAAAAAGGCCTAAGGTTTTATTTGTAGCAGCCGAATGTTCCCCTTACGTCAAAGTGGGAGGGCTTGGCGATGTGGCTGGGGAACTTCCGGCAATACTGAGCAAACATGGAGCCGATGTCCGGGTAGTGATACCCGGTAACAGGGATATTGCCGCGCCTTTGGTTTATACGGGCGATTACCCTGTTAAGATGGGTTACAGGACTGAAACCTGCATTGTCAGGGAGATTCCCGATGCCCCTGTACGCACCTGCATAATAGATAACTACCACTATTTCGGAAGGCAGGGTGTATATGGCTACAGTGACGACGCGGAGCGTTTCGCTTTTTTCTGCCTGTCTGTTTTTGAAATGATCAGGCGTTTTGATTTCAAGCCTGATATCCTTCATCTGAATGACTGGCATACGGCGCCTCTTGCCATGCTGCTAAGGGAAAAGGAGAGAGAGTATCCTGAACTCGCGGACATCTCGATAGTCTACACTATCCATAACCTGGAGTACCAGGGAGTTTGCGACCGCGGAGTATTCAGAATGTATGGCGTCAGGGACTCCGTATTCATGGTCGACAAGGTTGAGTACTATGGCTGTTTCAATCCCATGAAAGCCGGGATTAACTATTCGGATATAATAAACGCTGTCAGCAAAACATCAGCCCATGAAATGCTGACTTCCAGGTTCGGTTTTGGACTCGAAGGCGTTCTCCTTAACAGGAAGCAGGCCATTCGCGGCATAATAAACGGCCTGAACACGGAGAACTGGAATCCGGAAACCGATAAACTTATATATTCGAACTATAATAAGGATAAGCCGGATAATAAGAAACTGAACAAAAAAATGCTTCAAAAGGATTTTGACCTTGAAGAAAATGATGTCCCGCTTTTTGCGGTAGTTTCGAGACTGGTGCCCAACAAGGGGCTTGACTTGATGGAGCCTGCGTTCAGGTATGTGCTTGAAAACGGCTGCCAGCTCATCCTGCTGGGATCGGGAGAAAAATACTATGAAAACATCTTTATGGAACTGGCTAAAGAGTATCCCGGCTCGGCATCGATAAATCTTGAGTTCAACCCTGAAAAAGCAAGGAAAATATATGCGGGAAGCGATATCCTGCTTATGCCGTCAAAACATGAGCCATGCGGTATAAGCCAGCTTATCGCCATGAGATATGGAACTATACCCATTGTCAGAAAAACAGGCGGGCTGGCCGACACAGTTATTGACGAGGATAAAAAGCCCGGGGAGGGAAACGGATTCGAATTCTCCGGTTATTCGAAAGAAGCATTTATTAAAGCCATAAAACGGGCACTCAAACTGTTCCGGGACGGTGAAGCCTGGACGAGACTCGTAAAAAGGGCCATGAGCGGAGACTATTCATGGGATAAATCGGCCCGGGAATATCTTTCCCTGTACAGGGAAGCCGAAATGTATAATAATGAGAGAAAAGCAAAGAGAGGGAGACCCTGACTTGAGAAAAAAGGAAAAAGCCAGTCTCGTGCTGGAAGAACTTAAAAAGCTTTATCCTGACGCAAGGTGTACGCTCGACTTCAGGACGCCGCTGGAACTGCTGGTGGCGACCCAGCTTGCAGCCCAGTGCACCGACGCGAGAGTTAACATCGTTACAAAGGATTTGTTCAAAAAATACAGGACCGTGGAGGATTACGCGTCTGCGGACCTGTCGGAACTTGAACAGGATATAAAACCGACCGGATTTTTCAGGAACAAGGCAAAGAATATAAAGGAATGCTGTATAAAGCTCATTCGTGAGTATGACGGACAGGTGCCCGATACCATGGAGGAGCTTCTGAAGCTGCCCGGAGTAGGCAGAAAAACGGCCAATGTCATTTTATCCACTGTTTTTTCCAAACCGGGCGTAATAGTGGATACCCATTGTTCAAGGCTGGCAAACCGGATCGGCCTTACCAGTTCAAATAATCCGGACATTATTGAAAGAGACCTTATGAAACTGCTTCCTCAAAGTGATTGGGCTGAATTTTCCCATTGCCTGGTGTATCATGGCCGCGAAATCTGTCATGCAAGGAAACCTAAGTGTGAAATATGCAGAATCCTGCCATATTGCGATTATGGAAGAAAGAATATAAAATAATATTCTGAGGATTACAGTATTTATGCTTTTTGGGGGCAAATGCAGTTGAGCGAAGATATTATAAAAGGCGCAATGCCCGATGACGTCATATTTGCGCTTGATATTGGTACCCGTACGATAATAGGTCTGGTTGGGTATAAAAAGGATGAGCATTTTTACGTGCAGGCTGCCGAAATGTATATACATGACAGCCGTGCGATGCTTGACGGCCAAATCCATGATATCGCCAAAGTAGCCCAGGGAGCAGGAAGAGTAAAAGAAGCCCTTGAAAAAAGGCTTGGATACAGGCTTGCCAGGGTGTCCGCAGCAGCCGCGGGCAGGGTTTTGAAAACCTGCCAGGTCAGGGTCGAGCGTGACCTTGAGGAAGGCAGGGAAATTGACAGCCAGTTTGTCAGCGCCCTCGAAATGGAAGGGGTCCAGAAAGCCCAGACAGAGTTGGAGAAAAATTCCCCCGACAAGGATAAAAACCAGTTCTACTGTGTAGGATACAGTATAGTCAATTACTATCTCAATGATTACATGATATCAAGCCTCCTTGGTCATAAGGGGCATAAAGCCGGCGTGGAAGTGCTGGCTACATTTCTTCCCCAAACCGTTGTAGACAGCCTTTATACCGTGATGGAAAGGATAGACCTTGAGGTCAGCTACCTTACCCTCGAACCCATAGCTGCCATCAACCTGGCCATACCGAAGGACCTGCGCCTTCTGAACCTTGCTCTTGTGGATATCGGAGCCGGAACTTCGGATATTGCCATAACCAGGTCGGGTACAATAGTTGCCTACGCCATGGTGCCCATAGCCGGTGATGAAGTTACCGAGGCAATCGCGCAGAATTTCCTGGTGGATTTCGAGACGGCGGAAAGGATCAAGATAGAGATATCCCGCAATAAAAAAGAAGTTAAATTTACAGACATCCTGGATAATAAAGTGAGCGTAACAGCCGGGGAAGTAAAGGAAGTAACGAGACCCGTCATAGAAAACCTGGCAAGGACGGTCGCCGAAAAAATCCTGGAACTCAATGGCGGCAAAGCGCCGAATGCGGTGTTCCTGGTCGGAGGGGGAAGCCAGTCCGAAGGTTTGTGCGAAGCACTGGCTGAGGCCATTGGCCTGCCGGGCAGCAGGGTCGCCGTAAGGGACAGAAGTATAGCCAAAAACGTTGTTACGGATGAAAAGATACTTGACGGACCTGACAGCATAACGCCCCTTGGGATACTCGTAACTACCGCCATGTCGAAAGGGCAGGATTTCTATTACGTCACCGTCAACGACACCAGGGTAAAGATGTATAATGTTAGGAAAATGCTTGTTTCCGACGCGCTGATACTTGCAGGCTTCAATCCGGACCAGCTTATATGCAGGTCAGGGAAGAGCCTCAAATTTGTACTGAACGGTAAGGACAAAACCATAAGGGGAACCCTGGGGAAACCTGCCGAAATATATGTTAACGATAAACTGTCCAGCCTCAACTCATTCATATCAGCCGGGGACGTGCTCCGCGTCATTCCCGCCGAAAAAGGCATTGACGGAAAAGCCGTGGTCATGGACCTGCTTAAGGACCAGGAGCCTGTTTACTTTAAATATGATGACCATGCGGAGACTATCTGGCCAAAAGTGCTCATCAATGGAAAAGAAGCCACTCCCGATACCGGGATAAATAACGGCGACAAGGTCGACATACTGTGTGATTATACGCTTTCAGACATTACCGGACTTTTCGGGATAGATCCGTCGTTATGGGAGTTTACTGTGGATGGGGTCGTCTGCGGCCCGGAAACGAAAGTCAGCCCCGGTTCGCAGATAGTGGGAAGACCTGTTGCAAAACCGGCGCAACAGGATACCTCCCCTGAAGGAATGGTTGTTTCTGACAATAAGGAGGCTGCCGGAGAAACAGCAAAGCCTGTCAGTATCCATGAGATAATCAGAGAAGTCGGGCAGAAATTGGCCCAAAGGGAAGGAATTACTGTTTTTGTCAATAAAAAACCTGTTAATTTACCTCCCAAAAAGTCCGATTATTTGTTCGTAGATGTGTTTAACCATATTGATATAGATCTGACTACTCCTAAAGGGTTAATAGTACTGAAACTTAACGGGCGGAACGCGAGTTACACCGATCATATAAAATCAGGAGACAACATTGAGATTTACTTTGAGGACTGATCCTGAAAAGCTTTGCGGGGGAAACAATTGGAAGCATACGATAACGATGTTCACAGGCCATATTCGAATTATCTGAAACATGCAAAAAACATCACGAAATATGGATGGCTGATCTTTCTATGCCTGTTTGTCGAGGATCTGTTCGTAAGGGGTTATTTTACGAAACAGCCTGTATTTGATATTGTTCTTCTGCAGGGGATACTATGCTTCATCAGCGTCTGCGCAAGCATCATCAAGGCCCAGGAACTCAAAAGGAACCTCGAGGAAAACAGCAGGTCCGCTGATGTGCTTAAATCCATAGAAGTGGTACTGACCGTATGCATGATAGGCACGATGTACCACAGCGTTTTCTTTTATTTTGTCGCCCTTCTGCCGATCACCTTTATAAGCCTGACCAAGGGTTTCAAGAAGACTATACCGTTCATAATCGTAAGCTGGGTGCTACAGATCGCTTTCCAGTACAGTGTTTTTTTGTGGCTCGGGAATATTAATGTGGCCAGTATGCTGGACAAGGGCGTGTATTATGCGATCATAATCACAATACAATACATTATATTTTCCCTGTTCTGCTATATCTGGGGCGGAGTATACGAGGAATATGTCAGGAGCGAAGAAGAAAACAACATTCTGATTGACCGGCTCGGAGACAAGTATGTCCAGCTGGAACAGGCAAAAAAAGAGATACAGGCCCAGTACGACAAAATCATCGAGTCGAACACCCAGCTTGAAGAGGCCAATAAAAAGCTTACAGCGAGCCTTGCGGAGTTCTATACGCTTCAGCAGATCTCTCAGGCAATAACGTCAATATTCGATATGAATGAACTGTTGAAGTTTGTCAACGACGTAATTATAGGCGTCATGGGTGTTTACCATTCCACGATCGCTCTGTGCTATGGTCCGCAAAACAGGCTTAAGGTGCAGGTTTCCAGCATATTTGACAAGAAAGATCTTGCAATCGTTTCCGACTATATAAACTGCGAGACCCTGAAACCTTCTACAGAAGAAGGACGTTCCATGATAGACAACAATGTCAACCCGGAGGACTATCCCTTCACAAAAGGGCGCAATATAAAATCCATGATATGCGTGCCTCTTATTGCCAAGGGAAAGACCCTCGGGATCGTTCTTATCGAACACAGTATTGAAAATGCTTTTAACGATGAGAATATGAGACTCCTGGAAGTTATCGCCCAACAGATCAGTATTGCTATCGAAAACGCCCGGTTGTATCAGCAGATGCACGACCTTGCTACCCTTGACGGCCTGACGGGGGCGTATAACCGCCTGTTCTTCAACGACAAACTGCAGGAAGAGTTCAAGAAAGCGCAGGAGAAGGGATATGACCTTTCCTGCATAATTTTCGACATAGATCACTTCAAGAAGTTCAACGATACGTACGGTCACCTGTTCGGAGACCTTGTGCTGAAAACCATGTCAGCCCATATAATGAAAACCCTGAGGAAAGAAGACATCTTCGCCAGGTATGGCGGCGAGGAGTTCGTCATACTGTTGCCGTACACATCCCTGGAACAGGCGAAGGAAAAAGCGGAAGATCTCAGGATAGGCGTATCCCAGCTCAGTATAACCGATCGGGTCGTCTCTGCGTCCGTTACCATAAGCGTGGGCGTATCAACTTTCCCGGTTACCGCCCGAAGCGCCCATGAACTTATCAGTACCGCCGACAACGCGCTTTACGAAGCGAAAAACGCGGGCAGAAACAGGGTAAGGACCGCCCAGAAAAGAGAAAACTAATAGTGCACAGGGGACGGTTCCACTGTGCACTTTCTTTCAATACTGTTTCCAATTATTTTTATTGCGCTTCCTGGCTTTCAATGACCTGGTCGCCGTGTTCTTCTATGATATCTTTGACCTGGAGCTCCTCATCAGGGGTAAGCACTTTTTCCAGGTCCAAAAGAAGGATAAGCTTTTCACCCACCCTGGCTACTCCCGCCAGGAATCTCCTGTCAAAACTTTTCAGTTCGGGAGGAGTGTCCACTATATCCTCGTCAGGGACACGAACTATCTCTGAAACGCTGTCAACGGTAAATCCCAGCAGAAGATCATTGTGATTGATGATCAATATCTTGGTGTTCTCATCGTTTTCCTTGTCAGGCAAGTTGAAGCGTTTCCTGAGATTGAACACCGTCAGTACCTTGCCCCTCAGGTTTATCAGTCCCTCGATGAACGGCGGAGTATTGGGAACCTTGAATATTTCCTGGGGTTTAAGGATTTTATATATCTGCTTGATTTCAATGCCAAAAACTTCATCCGCAACATGGAACTTTACGAGTTGCTGAACGGCCATGGGAATCCCTCCAATATAATCTCTCAATATTTTTTACCCATAAAATCAGCGGTTTAACATGACAATGGCAAATCAGCTCCTGTATGAACCATTGATGCGGACGTAGTCCAGGGACAGGTCACAGGTCCACATCCTGTCACTGACGCTGCCGTCTTTGAAATCCAGGGATATTACGATCTCGTCCTCTTTTAAAATTTCGGCAGCTTTGGCCTCGTCAAACAGCAGCCCCGTGCCATTTTTGCAAACCTGCAGGTCACCGAGGAAAATGTCCAGTTTGTCAGGATCGAACTCGGCTCCGGAATAGCCAGCCGCAGTAATGATCCTGCCCCAGTTGGCGTCTCCGCCGAACATTGCTGTCTTCACCAGGGGTGATTTCGCGATGGCATTGAGTATGAGACGGGCTGATTCTCTGTCCCTGCAATTGCTTACCCGGATCTCGATAAGTTTAGTAGCTCCTTCGCCGTCCCTGGCAAGCATTTTCGCAAGAGAAGCAGAGACTTCAAGGAGGGCGGACATAAACATGTCATACTCGGGTCCCTCTTTATCTATTATATCGTTCCCGGCCATACCATTGGCAAAAGCAACGACCTGGTCGCAGACACTCGTATCGCCGTCGATGGATATCCTGTTGAAAGAACTGTCGGCGACGGTTTTCAATGCTTTTTCCAGAAGTGTCTGAGTTATGGCAGCATCGGTAGTGATCACTGATATCATTGTCGCCATATTGGGATGGATCATTCCCGAACCCTTGGCCATTCCGCCTATTGTTACCGTTCTGCCGCCAATGGAAAGAGTTTTTGAAGCCTCTTTTGGATATGTGTCAGTTGTCATTATTGCTCTCGCCGCAAGGTTTCCTCCCTCGCAGGACAGCAGTTTATATGCCTCTCCTATGCCTGCCCTTATCTTATCCATATCAAGGGGGAATCCTATCACGCCTGTTGATCCCAGCAACACCAGGTCGGTTTCACATCCTATGACATCAGCCGCCAGGGCTGCCATCAATGCGGCATCCTTATCCCCGCGCTCTCCAAGGCATGCGTTGGCGCATCCGCTGTTTATGACGATTGCTCTTGCCATGCCGCTTTTGATCTTTTCCCTGGTCCATTTGAGGGAATGGCCTTTTACCACGTTGGCAGTGAATATGCCTGCCGCTGCGGCCGTTTTATCTGATACGACCATGGCCAGGTCCGGATTCCCGTTCTTTTTCAAACCACATGCGACCCCTGAGGCCTTATATCCTTTAGGAGCCGTAACTCCGCTTTTTGCCATACTCTCAATCCTCCGTTTTAAATCATTTTATATTAATTGCCTGGTTTAGGCAATATAAGGAGAAGGTACTCTTTTGACTCATTCAGTATCTCCCTTCGCACAGTTTGCTTGTATATACGCGGGAAACTGTGGTATGCTTGTTGTACCGCAAAGGAGGAGATGTTTCTTGAAGCATCTGTTTTATTACGACACCGTGATCGGCAGGATAGGCATTGCCGAAGAGAACGGGGCTGTAACCGACATATTGTTCAACGGGGCTGAGCTGCCCGGAGCCGTAGTCAAAGAAACCGGCATAATCGTGAAAGCCATGGGGCAGCTGGACGAATATTTCAATGGCAAACGGAAGGTTTTTGACCTGCCTGTTTGCGTAAAGGGAACACCTTTCCAGGAAGCGGTCTGGGAAGCCCTTAAAACCATTCCCTGTGGTGAGACGAGGAGCTATAAGGATATAGCTGTTCAGATCGGGAAGGCCAAGGCATGCCGGGCTGTGGGAATGGCGAACAACAGGAACCGGGTTCCCATCGTTATCCCTTGCCATCGGGTCATCGGCTCCGGGGGAAGACTGGTGGGATATGGCGGCGGTCTTGATATCAAGAGGAAACTCCTTGCAATTGAGGGGATAATAATCGATAAATGAGAACCATCGCGGAAGTGATTGGCAAATCCTTGCAATCGCCCGGTTCAAATGAGATAATCTTAGAAGATGATATCAGTTAATTTTAATTTAATGAATATTTATTAGTATTTTGGAGTTGGTGATATGAACATAAAGCTGAAGGACGAATATACTGACAGGTTGTTTGAGGCCATATTGAAGCTTGAGAATATTGAGGAATGCTATGATTTTTTTGAGGACCTGGGGACAATAGCGGAAATCAAGGCTTTTGCCCAACGCTTTGCTGTTGCCGAGATGCTGACTGAAAAGAAAACATATAAGGAAATACATGAAAAAACGGGAGCCAGCGAGGCAACAATAAGCAGGGTAAGCAGGTCGCTGTTTTACGGAGCAGGCGGCTATCGCCTGATTATCGAACGCTTAAAGGAAGAAAGGAAATAAGCATGGGATTACTTGAAAAAATATTCGGGAGTTACGCGGAGAAGGAACTTAAAAGGATAACTCCCATCGTGGATAAAATAGAAAGCCTTGAACCTGATATGAAAAAGCTTACAGACGCCCAGCTGAGGGGAAAGACTAACGAGTTCAGGGAAAGGCTGGCAAAAGGCGAAACCCTTGACGACATCCTGCCCGAAGCATTTGCCGTCGTGCGGGAGGCTTCTGTCAGGGTCCTGGGCATGAGGCATTTCAGGGTCCAGCTGATGGGCGGTATTATACTTCACCAGGGCAGGATCGCCGAGATGAAGACCGGTGAAGGAAAAACCCTTGTGGCAACGCTGCCGTTGTACCTGAATGCTTTGCTGGGACACGGAGCCCATTTGGTTACCGTCAACGATTACCTTGCTAAGTACCAGTCCGAGCTGATGGGCAAAATATACAGGTTCCTGGGCCTCTCAGTCGGAGTTATACTGCACGACATGGACAATGCCCAGAGAAGGGCGGCATATAATTGCGATATCACTTACGGGACCAATAACGAGTTCGGCTTCGATTACCTCCGTGACAACATGGTGGTTTACAAGGAACAGATGGTACAGCGCGAACTTTATTATGCCATCGTGGACGAAGTGGACTCGATCCTCATAGACGAGGCAAGAACCCCCCTTATAATCTCAGGACAGGCTGAGAAATCCACCGACCTGTATCAGAAAGCCGACGCTTTTGCCAGCAGGCTTAAAAAACTGGTGGTCAAGGAAACAGACGACAAGCAGCAGCTTGATGAAGGCGATTATGACTATATCGTCGATGAAAAGGCCCACACCGCAACCCTGACGGCAAGGGGAGTGGAAAAAGCCGAGAGGTACTTTGGGGTTGAAAACCTGTCCGACATTGAGAACATGACCCTGTCCCACCATATCAACCAGGCCCTTAAAGCCCATGGGTTGATGAAGAAAGATGTGGACTACGTTGTCAAGGACGGAGAGGTCATCATAGTCGACGAGTTCACAGGCCGCCTTATGTACGGCCGCCGTTACTCTGACGGCCTGCACCAGGCCATCGAGGCAAAGGAAGGGGTCAAGGTTGAGCATGAAAGCAAAACCCTTGCCACCATCACCTTCCAGAACTTTTTCAGGTTATACAAAAAGCTGGCCGGTATGACCGGTACTGCCCAGACAGAGGAACAGGAATTCAGGGACATATACAAGCTGGATGTAATACCGATCCCGACCAATCTTCCGGTTATAAGGACAGATCATGACGACGTGGTCTACAAAACAAAAAGAGGCAAATTCAACGCGGTAATCAGGGATATAAAGGAAAGCCACGCAAAAGGCCAGCCTGTCCTTGTGGGCACCATATCCATCGAAACGTCCGAGATGCTCAGCGATATGCTGAAGAAGCACGGGATAAAGCATAATGTGCTCAATGCCAAGTACCATGAAAAAGAAGCGGAAATAGTAGCCCAGGCAGGAAAACTGGGTGCCGTGACCATATCCACCAACATGGCAGGCCGTGGTACCGATATTATGCTCGGAGGCAATCCCGAGTTCCTTGCAAGGCAGGAAATGAGGAAGATGGGAATTGACGAAGAGCTTATTATGGCATCCATAAGCTTTGATGAGACAGATGACGAGAATGTTCTGAAAGCCCGGGAAGTTTTCAAGGAACTGTATAAGAAGTTCAAGATCGAAACGGACAGGGAAAAGGAACAGGTCATAAAGCTTGGGGGCTTGAAAATCATAGGCACTGAGCGCCATGAATCACGGCGTATCGACAATCAGCTGAGAGGACGAGCAGGAAGACAGGGCGACCCAGGAGAGTCCAGGTTCTATATATCCCTTGAAGACGATCTGATGCGGCTGTTCGGCTCGGAACGCATGGAAAGAATGGTTAACATCCTCGGCCTTGATGAGGATCAGCCTATTGAGGCAAGGCTCCTGTCCAATGCCATTGAGAGCGCCCAGAAAAAGATAGAGGGCATAAACTTCCAGCGGCGCAAGAATGTGCTCCAGTTTGACGATGTCATGAACCGCCAGCGCGAGATAATATACACTGAACGCGCCAGGGTCCTTAACGGTGAGAATCTCAGGGATCATATCATGAAAATGATTGATAACTCGGCCGAATACATTACCGGTCTGTACTGCTCCGAAAGCGATATCCCCGAGAACTGGGACCTTAAAGGGCTTGTTTCCTACGCTGAAAGCGTCCTGCTGCCGCCCGGGACCCTCGATTTGTCGTCCATCGACATGGAAACTGTGACAGCCTCAGACTTAAGGGAACTGATTGCAGGCAAGGCCCGGGAACTATATGAGCAGCAGGAAAAAGAATTCGGCGAAGAGCTGTTCCGTGAACTTGAAAGACGTGTACTGCTGAGAACAGTGGACGAAAAGTGGATGGATCATATCGACGCGATGGATCAGCTGAAGCATGGCATTGGCCTTCGCGCATACGGCCAGAGGGACCCGGTTATCGAGTATAAGCGTGAAGGATTTGAGATGTTCGATGAAATGATCCGCAGCATCCAGCATGATACCGTTAAGATGCTCCTGCGCATCAGGAAGGAAAACGTTACGGTCAGGCGCGAACAGGTCGCCAAGCCAACTACTGCGTCCCATGGGGACGACGGGGTAAGGAAACCTAAGAAAAGGGATACCGAAAAAGTTGGCCGAAACGATCCCTGCCCCTGCGGAAGCGGGAAAAAATATAAGAAATGCTGCGGCGCAAATCAATGAAAATTGTATGTTTACTTGTTAATTTGCTGTCAGTAATGATACAATAAAATCGGATGCGGGAACGCTTTTGCGGATTAAATCTCAGGAGGGGTGTTTATGCTGGACATCAAAGAAGAATTATCCAGGTTTGAGTTTATTGATGTCGTCAATGTTGAAGAAAAAATAGGCAAAATACCCGACGACATGAAGAATGCCATCGATCTTTATAACAAAGCCCTTGAAGATTTAAGAAACGGCAACGAAGACATAGCCATAATAGCGCTGAAAAAGGCTATAGCCCTTTATCCCGCGTTCTACGAAGCCATGAACCTGATGGGAATCTGTTACCTTAAACTTGATGATGAGGAAAAAGCCCGCAGTATGTTCAATAAGGTCATTCAAATGGATGACAACAGTATACGGGCTTCAAGATACCTGGACCAGCTGGACGGAAAAATCTCGACGGATGAGGTTTCGGCCGGAAAATCGAAACGCGCGGGGAGAGCCGGCAGCGTGGCTGAATGGGTAAAGATAGGCATTTCCCCTGAGAAAAGCAACCCTCCCTATTATCTGAAATATATCCTTGGCGCGCTTGTTGGTATCCTTGCCATGTGCCTTGTCTGGATAGCAGTGCCTGAAAGCAGCCCCATAAGGATCGACCTGGGCAATCTCTTTAAAAGAAACGCCGACAGTTCTCCGCAGCTCAAGCAGCTTGAAGCGGAAAACCTGGAACTTACCACGCGTCTGAATGAAGCCAACGAAGCCCTGAGACAGGCCAATGAGACCGAGAAGGCGCTTAATAAAAAGTACCAGGACTATGTTTCCTGGAGCGGGATACTTCGTGACCTTCAGGCTATGTACTATGAAGGCAAATATAAAGATGTGGTCGTAAAAATTGAAAGGGATTACGCGGGTGTGGAAAAACCCGATGATATTGCCGCTGCGATCGGAGAATTGAATGACAAGTGCAAACCCAGGGCAGTGACACAATTCTATGAATCGGCAAAATCCATCTATAATTCAAATGAGAAAAACCGTTCTGCCGACGTATACAGGGAAGCCGCTGACGAATTCAGGATGGCTATAAAAATAATCGAAGAGATGGAAAACAAGCCGAGCATAGCGGCCGATACATACTACTGGGGAGGCAAAGCCGTAGCCCTGTCCCAGTACCCGTCAAAAGAAGCTGCCGAGGAAGAGGCATTGAAATATTTCAATGCTGTAATCGAAATCGCCCCGAGATCCAGCCTGGCCAGCTCTGCCCGGTCGAGGATACGGGATATCGAAGAAGGAAGGACGATAAAACATTAAGTTTACCATGTAATAAAAGAGGTTACCGATACGGTAACCTCTTTCTACATACTTCCGGTCAGTCTTTTCGTCAGTCCGCCTTATACAGTACTTTTTTAAGCTTTGCAAAACGGGGCAGTCCATCTTCGATGGGCGGTTTAGATTCTCCTTCGATAAGAGGCAGGGCATAATCGATGAAATCCTGCGTGAGCCCGGTCCCGTCTGCATTGATCCATTCCCTCGGTATTTTCTTTTCAGTGTTTGCAACCTCGGAGAGGTTGACAAGCACATAATTGCATTCGTACTTGCCGTCTTTGACGGTCCTTTCATATGCCACCATGTGGTCTGTGATGCCTTCCACCGCGAACTGCACGGCTTTCCGGCCGGCCATGAAGGCTTCCTCCACGTCGGTTTTCGAAGCCCAGTGGGCAGCGCATCTCTGGAGCAGCGAGAACTCGATGGCGCGGGCTTTGCAGCCAAGTTCCTTCTTGAGGACATTGGCAAGAACCTGGCCAACTCCGCCTAATTGTGCATGCCCGAATGAATCCTTCATTTTGGCAAGATCGGAACCGTATTCGGATATATATTTTCCGTCCTTGTCCTTAATTCCCTCTGATACGGCAACGATCAGTTTGCCGTTGCTTTTCTCGTAAACCTTTTTACAGTCGGCAATGAACTTATCCATATCAAATACTATTTCGGGGAGATAAATAAGATCCGGTCCTGCGCCTTTATAAGCGGCCAGCGCGGTAGCGGCCGTGAGCCAGCCTGCGTTCCTGCCCATTACTTCGAGGACGCAGACCATGGGTGTGTCATATACGCGCGCATCATGGTAAACTTCCATGGTCGCGGTAGCGACATACTTCGCGGCGCTTCCGTACCCGGGACAATGATCGGTCGCATAGAGGTCATTGTCTATTGTCTTGGGAACGCCCATTACGCGGCACTCGTATCCGGCCTTCTGCATGAACTTGCTGATCTTGTTGCAGGTGTCCATCGAATCGTTTCCGCCGTTATAGAAGAAATAACGGATATTATACTTTTTGAAAACTTCAAGGATCTTTTTATAATCGGTATCATCCTTGTCGGGATCGGCGAGCTTGTACCTTACCGAGCCTAATGCTGATGAAGGGGTCGTTTTCAGCAGTTCCAGTTCCCTGGGGTCTTCCTGTGTTATGTCGTAAAGCTTCTCTTCGAGTATACCGCGAATCCCGTTTGCAGCGCCGAACACCTTGGGTATGCAGTCAGTATTGAGAGCCTCGGTAAACACGCCTGCAGCGCTTGCGTTTATAACCGAAGTGGGTCCTCCCGACTGACCAAAAACTGCGTTTCCAACTAATTTTGACATGTTTTTGCCTCCATTCGTTACTTAATTTATATAATTGATTCCTTCCTGTATGTAATCGGCTTTTACAGCCTTAACGACGGGCCTGCCTGTATAGTCCCGGCCCTGGCGGCCAAGGGACGATAATATCCTTCGGATATTATAACATGGTTTATATAATTGTGTTAATTTTTTTACAAACATTTTTGCTTTATATTTTCTGCCTTTATATTTTCAGCAGACAACATTATTAATTTATGAAAATTTATATGACGATTGACAATGCTTTTGGCATCGCTGATAATAGTATTATGAGTAAAAGCTGACAACTTAGTCAGAATAACGTTTTGAGAGGATGGTACCATGCAAAGGAAGCCTAAAATTCTTGTCGTCGGAAGTTTTGTAATGGATCTGATTGTCAGCACAAGCCGTGTTCCCAATGAAGGAGAAACAGTCATAGCCGGATTAAGCTTCAAGACAGCTTCAGGCGGGAAAGGCGCCAACCAGGCTGTCCAGGCGGCGAAGCTGGGAGCAGACGTTACTTTTGTCGGGAAAGTAGGGAACGACAGCTTTGGAAAAGAAATGATTGCCGCTGTCAGCGCCGCAGGTGTCAATACGGAATTTGTGCTTACCGATAACGAGGTCTCATCAGGAGTAGGAAACATTATCCTTGAATGCAAACCGGGACAGAAGACGAAGAACAGGATTATTGTTGTCCCCGGAGCAAACATGACTATCACTCCCGAAGAAGTGTCATTTCTGAAAGATGCCATAAAGAACTATGATATGGTCATGCTGCAGCTTGAAATACCCATGGAGATTAATGAACTGGTAACCTCCTACGCTTACGACGCGGGAGTGCCTGTCATGCTGAACTCGGCGCCTTCAGCTCCTCTTTCTCCCGAACTGCTGAAAAAGCTTACCTATATTTCACCCAACGAGCATGAAGCCGCAGACCTGACCGGTATTACCATAAAAGGAAACAACGGCGCCCTTGACCTGGCCGCGGTGGACAAGGCGGCTTCGAAGCTTCTCGAAATGGGAGTGAAGAATGTCATCATTACCCTGGGAAGCAATGGTGTCGCTTTCAAGAACAGCGAAACTTTCGTTTACAAGCCATGCGTCGATATAGTAGAGGTTGCCGATCCCACAGCTGCTGGCGATTCTTTTGTGGGGGCCTTCTGCACTGCGGTTGCGTCAGGCAAAAGCCATAATGATGCGCTTGATTATGCCAACTATGCCGCTACCCTGACGGTATCGAGGATGGGCGCACAACCGTCCCTTCCCAGCTGCGAAGAGGTGGAAGAGCTTATACAAAGACATAAATTGATGCTGCAGAAGGAAGGTAAAAAATAATGGAAAAATTCGACGAAAAATGTGTCAATGATTATTTTGATATTGTGTGGCAGGAAATGGATCAATTAAGAAGCCAGATCAAGGAAGGATTCTATAAAAAGGCGGTGGAACTGATCCAAACCTGCGAAAAAAACGGGGGACGCGTTCATGTGACTGGCATAGGAAAGCCTTCATATGTGGCGGGATACATAGCTTCCCTGCTGTCATCGACAGGAACCCCGGCTTATGTTCTGCATGGGACAGAAGCCATCCACGGCTCGTCAGGACAGGTTCGCGAGGGGGATGTGGTCATAGCCATATCCAACAGCGGCGAGACTGCTGAACTGAAAGCAACCGTTACAACTGTGAAAAACAATGGGGCAAAGATCATATCCGTATCAGGAAATCCTGACTCATGGCTTGCGAAGCAAGGCGATGCGTTTCTTTTCGCCGGTGTGAAAAAAGAGGGAGGTCCGCTCAACAGGGCGCCCCGTGCTTCGATACTGGCTGAAATGATCGTCCTCCAGGGACTGAGTATAATACTCCAGAATATGAAAGGCATTACTCCTGCCCAATATGTAACGTGGCATCCGGGAGGAGCCCTGGGCAAACTCAGGGAAGATGAAAAATAAATTGTCGGATCAGAAGAAATGCAGTTAAAGAAAACGGCCAAAGCTAAATTGAAAAGCTTTGGCCGTTTTATGCAAATAATTTGTTTATTTTTTATCAATCTAACAGACAAATAATACTTGTGGGTGCTTGAAAATATGATATAATATTTTCTGAACGCCATATTTCATAGGCCGATCGTGTTTTATCATGTATACAGAGTACATTTTCTATAAACTTTAGGAGGGAAAAACATGGCAAAGAAAATGAAAACAATGGATGGAAATACAGCCGCGGCCCACGTCGCGTATGCATTCACTGAAGTTGCGGCTATTTACCCTATAACTCCATCCTCACCAATGGCTGAGTCTACCGACGAGTGGGCTGCCCATGGACGCAAGAATATTTTCGGCCAGCCTGTAAAGGTGATCGAAATGCAGTCGGAAGCAGGTGCAGCAGGCGCGGTTCATGGCTCACTCCAGGCAGGCGCCCTGACCACAACGTATACTGCTTCCCAGGGATTGCTTCTTATGATTCCCAATATGTACAAAATCGCAGGTGAGCTTTTACCCGGCGTATTCCACGTTTCTGCCCGTGCGGTTGCTTCCCATGCGTTGTCGATATTTGGCGATCATTCCGACGTTATGGCTTGCCGCCAGACCGGTTTTGCAATGATCGCTGAAGGCAGCGTCCAGGAGGTCATGGACCTGGCCGGCGTTGCCCATCTGTCGGCTATTAAGGGAAGAGTTCCGTTCCTGAACTTCTTCGACGGATTCAGGACTTCCCATGAAGTGCAGAAGATCGAGGTCATCGACTATGAAGACTTCGCAAAGCTGGTGGATTATGAAGCACTCGAGCAATTCAGAAAGCGCGCGCTTAATCCCGAGCATCCTGTGACCCGTGGCACTGCTCAGAATCCCGATATCTTCTTCCAGGCAAGGGAAGCATGCAATCCGTACTACGAGGCAATTCCCGATATCGTGGCAGATTACATGAAGAAGATATCCGACCTGACAGGCCGTGAGTACAAACCGTTCAAGTATTATGGCGATCCCGAAGCCGAATATGTGGTCGTGGCCATGGGCTCGGTAACAGAGACCTGCGAAGAGGTAATTGACTACCTGAGAGCAAAAGGAGAAAAGGTTGGTCTCATGAAAGTCCACCTCTACAGACCTTTCTCGGCCAAGTATTTCTTCAACGAAATGCCTGAAACAGTGAAGAAGATCGCTGTTCTTGACAGGACCAAGGAGCCCGGCGCAATTGGCGAGCCCCTTTACCTTGATGTCAAGGCACTCTACTATGATGTTGAAAACAAGCCTGTTATAGTCGGCGGACGCTATGGACTTGGCTCCAAGGACGTCAAACCGAACCAGATCCTGGCTGTTTTCGAGAACCTTAAGTCCGATAATCCCAAGGATCGTTTCACTATCGGTATCGAGGACGATGTCACATACTATTCGCTGCCTCTGCCCAAGAGCATAAACACCGAGGATCCGGAAACCATCCGCTGCAAGTTCTGGGGTCTTGGCTCTGACGGTACCGTCGGAGCCAACAAGAGCGCAATAAAGATAATCGGGGACAACACCGATCTTTATGCCCAGGGCTATTTCTCATATGACTCCAAGAAGTCGGGCGGTATCACCGTATCCCATCTGCGCTTCGGCAAGAAGAAGATCCGTTCAACATACCTGATAGACGAAGCTGATTATATCGCTTGCCACAACCAGTCCTATGTGGGCAAGTATGACCTTATCGAAGGTCTGAAGAAGGGCGGGACCTTTGTACTTAACTGCCAGTGGAGCGAGGAAGAGCTTGACAAGAAGCTGCCTGCAGCTCTCAAGAGGCAGATTGCCAACGACAATATCAACTTCTACATTATCAATGCTACCGATATAGCTGCGGAAATCGGTCTGGGCAACCGCATCAACATGATCATGCAGGCTGCGTTCTTCAAGCTTGCCAATGTTATCCCTCTTGATGATGCTGTCAAATACCTTAAAGATTCGATAGTTGAGTCATACGGCAGAAAAGGACAGGCAATCCTTGACATGAACTTCAAGGCCGTTGACAGGGGTATCGAATCCCTGGTTAAGGTAAATGTTCCGGAAAGCTGGAAGACAGCCCAGGATGAAACTGCTGAAACTGCAGCCGACGATAAGCCCGAGTTTATTACCAAGGTCGTGGAGCCCATGAATGCCCAGAAAGGCGACATGCTCCCTGTAAGCACATTCAAAGGCGCAGAAGACGGAACGTTCCCGCCTGGAACATCCGCATATGAGAAGCGCTGCATCGCGGTCAATGTTCCCGAATGGCAGCCGCAGAACTGCATCCAGTGCAACCAGTGCTCACTGGTATGTCCTCATGCGGTTATCCGTCCGTTCCTCTTAACAGAGGAAGAGCTCAAAAACGCTCCGGAATCCCTGAAGACAATTCCTGCACAGGGTCCCCAGTTCAAGGGATACCAATACAGGATGCAGGTATCAGTTATGGACTGCACCGGCTGCGGAAACTGTGCTGACGTTTGCCCGGCCAAGGAAAAAGCTCTTGTCATGAAACCTATCGAAACACAGATGGTACAGGCCGAGAACTGGGATTATATCAGCAAGAACGTTACTTACAAGAGCCATCTTGCTCCGCTGAACAACGTGAAGAACAGCCAGTTCGCTCAGCCGTTGATCCAGTTCAGCGGCGCATGCGCAGGCTGCGGCGAAACACCTTATATCAAGGCCATCACTCAGCTCTACGGCGATCGCATGATGATAGCCAACGCTACAGGCTGCTCATCGATCTGGGGCGGCTCTGCTCCGGCAACCGTTTACTGCACCAACCAGGAAGGCAAAGGTCCGTCATGGGCTAACTCCCTGTTTGAGGATAACGCCGAGTATGGCTTCGGAATGTATCTTGGCGTGAAGCAGATACGCGAAGGCATCGCAATGAAACTGAAAGAACTGATGACACACGATATCCCGGCTGAACTGAAGACTGCGGCCGAGGAATGGATCGCTTCCATGGATGACGGCGAAGCATCCAAGAAAGCTTCCAGGGCTCTTGCAGAAGCATTGGACAATTACAAGCCCGACAATGATGAATGCAGAACAATCATTGACGATCTGAACAAAAAACGCGATTACTTTGTCAAGAAGTCCGTATGGATCGTCGGCGGTGACGGATGGGCATACGATATCGGATATGGCGGACTGGATCATGTCCTTGCTTCCGGTGAAGATGTGAACGTGCTGGTGTTTGATACAGAGGTTTACTCAAATACCGGCGGCCAGGCTTCAAAAGCTACTCCTACCGCTGCGGTCGCCAAGTTTGCAGCATCGGGCAAGCGTGTGAAGAAGAAGGATCTTGGCATGATAGCCGCAACCTACGGCTATGTATACGTTGCCCAGGTTGCTATGGGAGCCAACATGAACCAGTTCATGAAAGCCATCCAGGAAGCCGAAGCCCATAAAGGACCTTCACTGATAATAGCATACGCTCCCTGCATCAACCATGGTATCAAGGGCGGCATGTCCAGGACCCAGACCAGGGAGAAACAGGCTGTTGAGTCAGGCTACTGGCATCTGTGGCGTTATGTTCCCGAGCTCAAGGAACAGGGCAAGAATCCGTTCATACTTGATTCGAAGGATCCTACGGGCAGCTTCCAGGATTTCCTCAACAGCGAGGTCAGGTACACATCCCTGAAGCAGACATTCCCGGATATCGCCCAGGAACTGTTCGACGCTGCTGAGAAAGCTGCAAAGGAAAGGCTCGAGAACTACAAGAGAATGGCAAAGAGCGAGTAATACGGCCATTCAGACGGATCATCAAAGTTGACATATAATTTACACCAGGAGGGTTGTCAGTAAAACGGCAACCCTCTTTTGCTAAGATAATGCAGACTGCTTCGGACTATTGTGTGATGTCATTGTCGATGAAAACCACAGGGGTAAAGGGATAGGCAAAAAATTGGTCAGCCTGGTCGTAGAGTCTGACGAATTCAAGGACCTGAGGGGCATACTGGCAGTGACACCAACATTATATCGATAGCAGGCGCGGTTAAAATCGCTTATATTGAGAAGCTTACCGGGGCTAAGGTGACAAAGCTCATCCCAAGCCTGACATCGGAGGTAATGGAAGGCATTTCTCTGGTGTGCCACGGGAAAACAGTGAGCAGGGAAGAATCAGATTATATAGAAATGCTGCTGAACAGCATAAGCAAAGTAAAATTAATCAGGGAAGAGGAATTTGACCTGGCTACTGAGCTGACAAGCTGCATGCCGGGATTTATCGCGTCGATCTTCGAAGAAATGGTGGAATCGGCTTTCCGCCATACAGACAGCCTGAGCAGGACTGATATTGAAGAAATGGTATTGCGGACTTTATACGGAACATCCAGGTTGTTCATAGAAAAGAACATGGGTTTTAGCGAAATGATCGACCGAGTGGCCACTAAAGGCGGGATAACTGAGGAAGGGGTCAAAGCCCTCAGAAAAGGACTGCCTGACGTGTTTGATAAAATGTTCGACAATACATTATTTAAGAGAAAACTTATCAATGAAAAGATTGAGCAAAACCAGGTGATGAAATGAGAAACCGCTGAGCAATCCCAGGCTAATGAGTTTTCGTTAATGATCGGAGAAAGCTATATATCTCTTCAGGATTGGGACTATGAGGTCAATATACCAGGCATCCTGGGGGATCCATTGCAGGAAACTCAAGAAATATTATAGCTTCCATAACTTATCTCCTGTCTGTAATGTAAGCAATAATTAATATTCTGTAAACAATTATATTAGAAATAAGAAAATTATTGGGAGAATTAACATTCAATTTGCTATTTGCTCTCTATTCGGTGATCAGAAACCGGAATGATCTATGTGACAAGCCGGGTGTTCGATAGACCCGGGTAATTGACGGACCGCTACTTTGCCAGCTGGTCCCAGTGTTCATAGGCTTCCTTGAGCTCCATAATGGCATTTGTCTTGTCCTTTGCGAGAATCGCGCCTTCCAGGCGGGCCAGGCTTATATAGAAAGATTTTATTTCATCCCTCTCCGAGCTGAACTGGACCCGGTTTACTATCCGATTCCATTTGGCATGGAGTTCTTTTGCTTTAATACCCGCGTCAGCCCAATTTTCATCCTGAACTGTACGAATAAGCTCATCAATTGCTTCAGGTATGTTATCATCGTCACCCAGCGGCTTTTTAAGGAAATCGCCGCTCAACATTATACCTAAGAAAAGAAGCATAGATAAAACAGGGATCGCAATCACCATTAATTTTCTCATTCCGGCACCCTCCTAAAAAGGTCCCCTGTAGTCGCCCACATCGATGGCTTTTAGTATGTGATCGTCGTATTTGTCTATATAAAGGCTTCCCTGAGGATTTATCGTAGCTAAAAATACCTCAGAGATACTATTTATACCCTGTGCTTTTAGCTGATTCATGAGCCATGCTTCGTCCTTTCCGGCCTGCTTCAGGTTATCGGCGAACAAGATGCCATCATATATAAGCTCTGTGCCGATACCCTTGTCCTTGACCTGGATGTTCATATCATTTGGCGTAAGAGGCTGATACTCAGGCTTTTTAAGTACCGAAAGCCGGCCGTTGGACTCCATGATAGCATAGCTTACCTCGTTAAGATCGAATATACCCTGGTTCCTTAACAGTTCAATGATATCCGATGCCCTGTATTTGGACTTTTTCAATGCCCCTTCAAGGATCTTCCCGTTCATGATGACGATATCAGGCTGTCCTTCAAGAACCTTTGCGGCATATCTCCATTTCAGGGTGATAATTTCCATAAGGTATCCCAGGGCTGCCCATGTGATAAGACCAACCCAGTGGGGCCATGCCCTGCTTGACAGATCCGTGGTCAGGGATGCTGCAATGGAACCTATCGTAATACCAAGAACATAATCGAAAAATGTGAGTTGACTTATTTGCTCCTTACCGATTATTCTGGTAAATATGAGCAGGGAAAAAAAGGCGATTATGGACCTGACAAATACAACCAAGCCCTCGTTCAATGAAAAAATCACTCCCGGTAATCAATGCTATTTTATTATTGTGTCGATGTAATATTTTTTTATGCTGTTATAAAATCAATATAAAAGTGAGGCGATTGAGTTGATTATTGATTTCCATACCCACTGTTTCCCGGATGAGCTCGCTGAGAAGGCTGTTTCGGCTTTATCCGTGAAAGCGGGCATACCGGCAATGCTGAACGGAACGGCAGGCGATCTGAAGAGATCGATGGAAGTAAACGGGATAACTGGTTCCGTGATTTTTAACATTGCTACGAAGCCGTCACAGACTGAAAAGATAAATAGCTGGGCAGCAAATATACAGGATGAAAATATCATATCCTTTGGCAGCATCCATCCGCTTTATGAGGACTGGAAAAACGAGCTTAAGCGTATCAGGGAGCTTGGGCTTAAAGGGATTAAATACCATCCCGAATACCAGGAGTTCTATGTGGATGATGAAACCATGTTCCCCATATATGAGCTTGCTTTTGAACTTGGTCTTGTCATAGCGTTCCATGCGGGCGAGGACATCGGGTACGCGCCGCCTTACCATTGCACGCCTGAAAGGCTTGCAGTGTTATTGGAGCGATTTAAAGGCGGAAAGATAGTGGCGGCCCATATGGGAGGATTTAGATACTGGGACGAGGTCGAAAAGCATCTTGTGGGGAAAGACATTTATCTTGATACTTCCTATGCTGTAGGAATGATGGATGACGAACAGGCGAAACGTATCATTCACGAACATGGATACAGGAAGATCCTGTTTGGATCCGATGCGCCCTGGACAGACCAGGGCTGGGCTATCCAATGTATAAAAAACCTTCGCCTTGAACCGGAGGCCGAAGAGGCAATACTGTATAATAACGCAGTTGATTTGCTGGGCTTGTAAGAGCCCTTTTTTATTGGTTCTTATACACTTCCTTCATGTTTTGTATCCCTGATTGTTAATCATTGCTTTTCCAAAATGAACCAAAGGCAAAATATCCCAGTCTGCTTAGTGTTCGCATCTTGCGGCAGTTCATCAAGGGATGGTTCTGCAAGATCATCGGCTTTGTTCCAAAAAGGTTCCGTACCCATGGCTTCATCGATGCCGGAGTACGCCAATGCTTACTCAGATGCGCTTTATTTTTCAGGAGAAATGGATGCATATGGTTTCGATGTGCCTGACTTCAACACCGAGGAGTATAACAGTATTACTGAAAGAGGATTTGTTTCAGCGTATAAAGTGCCGCTGTCTACCTTTTCCATCGACGTGGACACGGCTTCCTACTCAAACGTAAGGCGATACCTGCAGAACGGGCAGCAGGTACCCCGGGACGCTGTCCGGATCGAGGAAATGATAAACTACTTCAGGTACGATTATCCGAAACCCCAGGGAGATGTACCGTTTTCTGTTTACACCGAGATCTCGGATTGCCCGTGGAATAATGACAGCAAGCTGCTGCTTATAGGTCTCCAGGGCAAAGAGGTCGACCTCTCCGATATACCGCCCAGCCACCTTGTTTTCCTTATCGATGTTTCGGGTTCGATGTGGAGTGAGAATAAACTTCCGCTGGTCAAGAAAGCGCTTGCTTTGCTTGTTGAAAACCTGCGTCCCCAGGACAGGATATCGATAGTTACTTATGCCGGGAGCGATTCGGTAGTAATGGAAGGTGTTCCGGGGGACAGGAAACTGGAGATAACTGAGGCAATAGAGAGCCTTGAGGCCGGAGGTGCGACAGCGGGGGCCAAAGGTATAGAGACAGCCTATGAAATAGCGAAGAAGTATTTTATCAAAGGCGGCAATAACCGGGTGATCCTCGCGACGGACGGAGATTTCAATGTGGGCGTTTCAAGCGAGGGCGAGCTTACCAGGCTGATAGAAAAGAAACGGGGAGAGGGTGTTTACCTGTCTGTAATGGGCTTCGGCCAGGGCAATATCAAGGACAATAAAATGGAAGCTCTCGCTGACAATGGCAACGGCAATTACTCGTATATAGATTCGCTCCTGGAAGCCAGGAAGGTCCTCGTGGAAGAAATGGGAGGAACGCTGCTGACTATAGCCAAAGATGTAAAGATCCAGGTCGAGTTCAATCCTGAGAAAGTCAGGGAGTATCGGCTGATAGGGTATGAAAACAGGATGCTCAATGACGAGGACTTCGATGATGACACAAAGGACGCCGGCGAACTGGGAGCGGGACACAGGGTAACCGCGCTTTATGAAATAATTCCTGCGGCCGAGGGAGAGAAAATCGAAGGAAATGACCTGAAATACCAGTATTCTGTTGTCAAGGGAAGCGATGAATGGCTCAATATCCAGATCAGGTACAAGGAACCCGAAGAAGAAACCAGCAAGCTGCTTGCATTCCCGGTGGACGACAGTCATATCAGGAGCGTGATGTCGGATAATTTTGCCTTCGCTTCGGCTGCAGCCGAGTTCGGACTCCTGCTGAGGGACTCCGAATACAAGGGCGGCAGCAGTTTTGAGAATATTTACAGAAGGATCGCCGGCCTGCCTGGTGTAAAAGAAGATCCTTACAAGGCTGAGTTCCTTGAAATGGTGAAAAGCCTGAAGACGAACATTAATCCTTAATAACAATGTCAAAAAGGCGGTCATCTCCGGATGACCGCCTTTTTCCTCAACTTTTGCTGTTGTCAGAAGACGAGCCGCTGTCTTCACAGAGCTGTTTCTTTGCTGCGATTATGGCAAGGTTGTCACCGATCGAGGTAAACAGGCCGGAGAGAATACCGATTTCGTCGACCGACAATCCGTCAGACAAAATGATTGCTATAGCCGCTGCCAGCAGGATAAAATCAATGCCGGGGATACTTTTTGGCATATCGTCGCCTCCTCTATCAGGATATGCGTGGGGCTGAATTCAGTGATTTACGTAATATCAAAACCTTCCAGCCCACCAGTTCCGGGATTTATCTATCATTGTAAAAGTAATTTTAGTATAATTTAAAATGGATTCAGAGAAGGATACTCTGCGAATATCTGCATGAATCATATATTACAGGGAGATATACCCATGCGGCTTATACTTGTTTTACTCCTGTCACTGGCGCTTGTGCTGTCAGGGTGCGGCGGCCAGTCGCCTTCCGAGTTCAGCCGCTTTGCTCCGGAGGAGTCACAGCGGCTTATTATTTACACATCACACAAAAAGGAAATTTATGAGCCCATTATTCGTGAATTTGAGCAGCGTACGGGCATATGGGTCGAAATCGTAACCGGAGGTACAACGGAGCTTCTTCAGAAGATCGCTTCAGGAGACACCCGGTGCGACCTGCTGTTCGGAGGAGGCATTGACAGCCTTAGTGCTTACAGCGATTTATTCACCGTATACGAAAGCCCCGAACTGGAAAATGTTCCTGATTCAATGCGTGGAAACGGTGAATGGACTCCTTTTTCCTCGTTGCCCATCGTACTTATCTACAATCCCAAGCTTGTTAAATTCAATCCTCCCGAGGGTTGGAGCAGTCTTCTTGACCCCGAATGGAAGGGTAAAATTGCTTTCGCAAACCCGACTGTTTCCGGATCAAGCTATACGGCGCTGGTCACCATGATAAAAGCTCTTGAAAGAGAACCGATGGAGTGTATCGCGGAATTTTATAAAAACCTCGATGGAAAGGTTATTGCAAGTTCATCCGAGGTGATCCACGCCGTGGCGCAGGGAGAGTACTTCATTGGAGTCACACTGGAGGTATCAGCCATAGAAGGTATCAAGGAGGGCTATGACATAGCGATAGTTTATCCGGAAGAAGGAACCAGCATTGTTCCCGACGGAGCGGCGATCGTGAAAAACTGCCGACATGAAGAGAGTGCCAGGCGCTTCCTGGACTTCATCCTAAGTACGGATGTCCAGAGTCGGCTGTACGATGCATTCTCTCGCAGACCGGTGCGTAACGGTATATACATTCCTGCAGCAAGCGGACTGAAAAGCATAGAGTATGATATTGAATGGGCAGGCAGCCATCATGCGGATATCCTCCGGTTTTGGGCAGAGCTCGGCAGGGGGGCGTCAAAATGAGGGCATGGGCAAAGCGGTCGTTTAAAAACCGTATATTTATCACCATCCTGCTGGTAGCGCTTCTGCCGTTGTTCCTGTGCGCCGTTTTGATGTTACAGGTTCAGATAAAACGCAGTGAAGCGGAACTTATCCAGCAGGCAAACCAGGAGCTGGATTCCCTGGCCGGCGTATTAACGGAAACCCTGGAGGGTATCGATGCAATCACACATGAACTGGCGACAAGCACCCTTGTACGCAGCACCCTGCGCCGCGGCGGCAGCGATTCGCGTGTCCTCTACCAGTTTTTGTTCCACACCACGAATGAATACAGGAATGCAGCGCAGTTTGATATATATGATTCAAGCGGATTTTGCCGTTATACAACCGCCAGTGACCTGCCGGACAAAGCCATGGAACTTGACTGGGGAATCATCTATGCCGCCAGGCATGATGAGGGATTTGTCCTCCAGGAAAACGGAAGGAAGGGGCTAATCGGGGCTCGTGCCATCCGCACTTATGATGGCAATATCCTGGGATACCTGGTTGTCACCCTCTGGGAGGAAGGTATCGAATCGCTGTTCAGGGGCAGATATAGCTCGGTAAATAACGTCATCCTTCTTGATCCGACGTGGCGCGCGGCATATTATTCCCAGTCGGCTCAGGGGCTTGCCACGACGGGCGCGCTGAGAGAACAGCTGCTAAACGGCGAACCGCTTACCGGTAGGGAGGGTGAGTTCAATTTTTATGTCAGAGAATTTGGCGATGACGGATTCACTCTGATCCTGCAGCAGCCCCGTACTTTTACTTCGGCGGTCATGCGGTCGTTGTACTCCGTGAGCGCAATAACAGGATTATTGTGCCTGATTCTGTGCCTTGGATGCGCATGGGTCCTGAGCCGGCACCTGTCAAAACCTGTGGATGAGCTCGATACGGCGATGAGAGAAGTTGAAAAGGGCAATTACGAAATACAACTGGAAACCAGCCGGACAGACGAGTTCGGAAGGCTCGCCAGCTCATTCAACCGCATGACGAGGGAATACCTGCTGAACCTTGAGAGTTCAGTGCAGCGGCAAAAGGAACTTAATGAAACGCAGCTGCGCATGATGCAGGCACAGCTGAATCCGCATTTTCTTTACAACACGCTCGATTCCATGAAATGGCTCGGAGTTACGCATGGCGTGCCGCAGGTCGCCACGCTGGCAACCAACCTTGCGACCATTCTGCGTGCCAGCATCTCGGAAGGTGAATTTGTTACGCTTCAGCAGGAACTGGAGCTCATTGAGCGCTATATCGACATACAATCGATCCGTTTCGGGGACAGGTTCACCTGCGAGATAGACATTGACGACAAGTTCCAAAGCTGCCTGGTACCGAAACTGGTATTGCAGCCGCTGGTGGAGAATGCTATTATCCATGGCGTAGAAGGACGTAATGATGGTTATATCAAGATCAGGGCGGAAGAACAGGATGGAGCGCTTCTGCTTACCGTTTCGGACAATGGCCGCGGGATCCCGGAGGAGATCCTGGAAAAACTGAATTCTCCGGACGGGATGAAACCAAGCGGACACCTTGGGCTATACAACGTGGACAGGATTATACGACTGCATTACGGAGACCAGTACGGCATATCGGCTGAAAGCGTGAAGGGTGAGGGAAGCCGTGTGCAGCTTCGTTTACCAATCCAGAGAGAGGAGAAGAATGATGCTGAAGGTACTTATAGTTGATGACGAACCCATGGTGCGTAAAGGAATCGTGCTTGGCTTTGACTGGGCAGCCATGGACTGTGTGATCGTGGGAGAGGCGGCAAACGGCGAGGAAGGGCTTGCCGCAGTGGAAGCTTATAATCCGAACCTGATAATTACGGATATCAGGATGCCTAATATGGATGGGCTCGAGATGCTACGCGAACTGAGACGCCGGGGCAATCGCGCCCACGTTATAATACTTACCGCTTACAGCGATTTTTCGTATGCCAGGAACGCATTGCAATACGGTGCTGACGATTATCTTCTCAAGCCGTTCCATAACCAGGAACTGGTGGCGGCAATCAACCGGATCAAGCAAAAAGTACAGGAACGCATAACGCTTACCCCGCAGGATGTGCTTCCGCTGGTTAAGGGAGACAAGAGCAAGTATGTTCTCCTGGCAATGAACTATATTGCAGAGCACTACAGCGATCCGGGCATCGGCATTACGCAGATTGCCAATTCCCTCGGGGTGAGCGAAGGCCACCTGAGCCATGTATTCAAGAAAGAGACCAGCTACACTATTATCGGGTACCTGACCCAGTATCGTATCCATGTAGCCATGAAACTGCTGCAGGATTGCCGCTATAAAATCTATGAAGTGGCTGAGATGGTGGGCTACCGCGACGTGGCGTACTTTGGAAGCACGTTCAAGAAACTTACGGGTCTGTCTCCGTCGGAATACCAGGATCGCTGCATGTAATATGTGCAATATCAACAAAGAAAAGTCTGGCAAATCCAGGACTCTCGGTAAAATCGCAGAATAAAAGGTATATTCGCAGTTTTATCCCGTTTATTTTCAGTGGGTGTGCCAATAAACTATAAAGTAGATTATCCATGTACAAAAAAAGGAGTGAATCAAGATGAAAAAAATACTTGCAATCATGCTGGCTCTTGTGATGCTACTGGGCCTTGCAGCCTGCGGAGCAGGTAACAACACGACACCCACTGGTTCAGCTACCCCCGCGCCTTCCTCAAGCCAGCCTGGTGCACCGACCAATGAACCGGAAGAGGAAAAAGACTATTCCGGCTACACAATCCGCATCTACTCCAACTCCAACTCGACCGAGCGTACAACCTGGCTTATAAATGAAGCCAAAGAAGCAGGATTCACCATTTCGTTAGACGACAACAGTGTTATATCCGGTGACGTTGCTGCTATCCAGGCTGCCAACGAGAACAAGGACGGAGATATCCTGTTCGGTCTGAACGAAACCCGCTGGAGCCAGGTCGTTAACGGTGCTTATGAGAACCTTAAGCTTATCGACTGGAAACCTTCCTGGGCTGACGAGGTCGGCGAATACGTATATCCCGGAAAAGCCTATGGCCTTGTTATCCAGAACGTTCTTATGCTGTATCGTACCGATGAGCTTGGAACCAATGGCAAGGAACTGAAGTTCAAGCACTGGGCCGACATAGTTGACTGCGGATACAAATGGTATCGCCAGAACAAGGTCGGCGGAACCACCAACTCGAATATAAACTCAGCTATACTGTATCCTTTCGTTGATCCCAGTTCACCGGCCGGCGGAATCTCCGTAGAAGGCTGGAAGACCCTGTGGAAATACTGCGCTAACGGCGTATATTCCGCTGACAGCACCTATACTTACGGTTTCGACCCGCTGAACAAGGGCGACGTTGCTGTTTCAACATTCTACTCATCTTCACTGTACGGCAAGATCGATGCTGCTGCTGAAAGCTCCAGCAATCCGCTCCGCGGTACATTGAAGCCTGAAAACTGGGCGCTTGTCGATATCGAGGACGGTACATACTACATCGCCGAGTACATTGGTATTCTTGACAAGCCAGGAAGGACACCTGAACAGACCGAAGCAGTCCTTGCATTCGCTGAATGGTTCGGATCCGCTGAAACACAGGCTGCATGGGGCGAAGAGTTTGACTCATATCCCTGCAACGCTGCAGCTGCCGCTATTCTCTATCCGGACGGAATTCCTTCAATCTACAAGATCAAGAACTTCGCGCTCAATAAAGTGGAAGGCACAAATATGACTTATGCTGAATACGTTGCCGCACATTCCAACGAATGGACCAACATCATGACCAACCTGGGCTTCTATTGGAATGATCCTACCAAGGCTGTTACCGAACCTGATTGGGATAATCTTGACTGGGCAACGCTTACACAGAGCAAGTAAGTGGCATAACGCCGGTTTTCGATGGCGAGCCCGCCTAAGGCTCGCCATCGGTATATTGACCCTGTATCTCTGTACCGATATTGGAGGACTCTTCTATGATTCGGATCAATAACATCGTGGTGAAGTTTGGAGACTTCACTGCACTGAACAAAATAAACGTCCATGTGAAAGAGGGCGAGTTCTTTACCTTCCTTGGCCCTTCAGGCTGCGGCAAGACCACTACCCTCAGGACTATCACCGGCTTCATCGAACCGACAGAGGGGACTATTGAGGTCAAAGGACGCGATATCACGCATGTTCCCATCGAGGACCGCAATATAGGGATCGTGTTCCAGAACTATGCCCTGTTCCCTACCATGACCGTTTATGACAATATCGCCTTTGGTCTTCGGGTAAAAAAGCTGAACAGAAAAGATATCGATCTTAAGGTTCGTGAGATTGCAAGGAAGGTCGAACTCTCCGACGACCAGCTGAAAAGGGCTGTATCAGAGCTTTCCGGCGGCCAGCAGCAGCGTGTTGCCATTGCCCGCGCACTGGTCCTGGAACCGTCGATCATATGCATGGATGAGCCCCTTTCCAACCTTGATGCCAAGCTCCGCGTACAGCTTAGAAATGAACTGAAAAAGATGCAGAAAGACTTTGGCATCACGACCATTTATGTCACCCATGACCAGGAAGAAGCGCTGACGCTGTCCGACCGCATAGCAGTGTTCAACAAGGGTGTCATCGAACAGATAGGAACACCCAACGAGGTATACAATTACTCCAGGACAGAGTTCGTATGTAACTTCATCGGTGATATCAACCGCCTGTGCGAAGATATCGTAAGACAGATGGCCGTGAAAGGCGCCCAGGTGGATCCGGGCAAGCACAATTACATACGTCTTGAACGGGTACATGTCAATACGCCGCCCACAGAGGAAGACCTGGTTCTCGATGCCCGAGTTGACAGCCGCGAATACTATGGCATATATATCAAGTATTATCTCGATCTGGGCTGCCAGACCATAAAAGTCATAGAGAGAAATGACGGCGTCAATATCTATGAACCGGGCCAGATGGTCAAAGTCGTAATTAATCCGCGCGATATCATGGCCTATCCCGCAAATGCAGCGGCAGAGGAGAGGTGATGTCATGACTGATCTTGTAAATAGACGTTCCCTGACATCAATATTTTTCAAGACCCTGGGTATATCGCTTTTTATATACCTGTTCCTGGGGTTTATGGTGCTGCCATGCTTAAATACTCTGACCAGCATTTTCAGGGAAACCAACGCAGCCGGCGAGCCTGACCCGTTTGCGGTCATCAGGTTCTTCTTTGCCGGCAATATGAAGAACTATGTGCTTAACTCCCTGAAGCTTGCTGTTATACTGGTCGTCACGGTAAATGTAGTTGGCGTATCCATCGTATTATTGACGGAATACTTCGACATTAAGGGCGCAAAAATCCTGCGCCTTGGCTATATGACCACCCTCATTTATTCAGGTGTTGCCCTTGTCACAGGTTACCAGTTCCTCTATGACGATGACGGTATCCTTACAACAAGGCTCCTGGAGTTATTCCCCAACATGAACCCGAACTGGTTCACGGGATTTAACGCAGTCCTCTTTACAATGACATTCGCATGTACGAGCAATCATGCGTTGTTTTTACGAAATGCCATCCGAAATATCGACTATAATACCGTTGAGGCCGCGCGAAACATGGGCGCCAGGCCGTTCAAGGTCTTGTTCAGGGTCGTGTTTCCTACCCTGACCCCGACAATGTTCTCGCTGACTGTCATGACCTTTGTTACAGGCCTTTGCGCCATGTCTGCGCCGACCCTTTTGGGATATGACTCAATTAACCCTGAAATCGTACGCCTCGCGGGTTCTTCGAGCGCAGACGAGTCGTTCCCACAGGCAAGGGCAGCACTGCTGTCAATAATCCTGGCGATGTTTACCATCATATTGCTTTCAATACTTTCTGCTTACGAACGCAAAGGGCATTACCTCTCGGTTTCAAAAACAAAGGCAAGGCTTCAGAAGCAGAAGATTACCAATCCGGTGGCAAATGTTCTGGCGCATATCTACGCATATGTGCTGTTCGTAATCTACATGATACCGGTAGTGATGATCATACTGTTCTCGTTCCAGCCTTATACCTCAATCCGCATGAAAAATATTGACTTTAAAAACTGGACGCTGCTTAACTTCTTTGGCTCAGCCGATTACCAGTACATGACATCACGCGGCACCTACAAGACCCGTAAAGGTTCCATATCCGGATTGTTTTCCAACGAAGCAACCCTGGCGGGCATTAAGATCAGCTTTATCATGTCGGTTGCTGCAGCTGCGCTGGCTTGCGTCATTGTTGTCATAGTCTGCAATTATATCTTTAAGAACAGGAATAAGAAAACAAGCACTGTCCTGGAATACTGCCTCCTGTTCCCCTGGCTGCTGCCGACCATCCTGATTTGTTACTCCTACAGGGTTTTCTTTAACAACGAAACAATCTGGTACGTGGGCAACCTGAACCTCTATTATGCTGAAAGAGTGAGATTTCTGATTATCCTGGCGTATACGGTGGTTAGACTGCCGTTCTCGCTGAGAATGATCAAGGCAGCCTTCTATGCCATTGATGAAGAACTGGAGGATGCAGCGCGCAACCTCGGTGCAAGCGGACTGAGGACATTCCTTCAGGTCAAGCTGCCAATTATCCTGCCGAGTGTACTGGCAGTGTTCGCGCTTAATTTCAACTACCTGTTTACCGAGTATGATATGTCGGCCACATTCGCCAGCTCTTATGCGACAAGCTACGCTATGGTCATCCAGTCCATGACGAGGGAGGAAGGCCTGTACGGTTACAACGTCAACGCTTCCGGGCGCCGATGCGCATCCACGGTGTTCATTATGATAGTTTCCGGTATCATCCTGTATCTCGTATATGGGGTTGGCGGACGTGACCTTGGCGAACGCCTCGCGATCAGGGATAAACGCCGAAAACGCTGGCAGAAGATAAAAGCGCGTTTCCAGCGGGAACCCGTGCAAAGCACCACATGATCCAGGAGCATTAAGTTTTTATATAAGCAAAAAAGCCCTTGACCAAGGGCTTTTTTGCATCTATGGGATACATATTACCGTACCAATCCACATCCTGGCTGTTTTATAAGCAGATCATCCCTGACATGGAGAAGCTGTACCCGGCCAACCGGATACCCTCGATGAGCGATTCGTCTTCCCCGCAGGGGAGCGGTCTGGCGGAGCATTCCATGGCTTGCAGAAGGTCGACGGATACTATATTTATTACAAACTCCGGCGCCTCTTAGATATTAATCACAGTATCCTTTTTCGTGCCATCGGACCTGTTGACCGCGGAAAAAGCAAGGAAAACCGGACAGGCCGTTAAAAAACCGGCAAGCAAGATAATTGCGAAAATAGGATTATAATAAAAAGTCGGCTCATAGTTTAAGCCGACATGGTCATAGAACATTTAAGCTTTGTACTTTATTATTGTCTTAGAAATACTTCTTCTTGCCCATTACTTCCTGTACCATCCTCAGGGCTTCGCCGAAGCGCTGGTAATGGACAACCTCGCGTTCCCTCAGGAAGCGGAGGGGATCGATGACATCAGGATCGTCCGCCATGCGGATCAGGTAGTCATATGTAGCCCTTGCTTTCTGTTCGGCGGCGAGGTCCTCGTTGAGGTTGGCAATAGGATCTTCCATGGACTCAATGTATGCCGCGGTGAACGGAACGCCGTTGGAATCGGAAGGATAAACGGCCCTGCCATGGATGGCATAAATCGTATCTACGTGCAGTTTTTCCAGTTCCTTCGGAGGTACCTTGTCCATGAGCTGATGTACCATGGTGCCTATTATTTCAAGATGCGCGAGTTCTTCGGTACCTATATCATTCAGTATCGCTTTTGTTTCCTTGGTGGGCATCGAGAACCTCTGGCTCAGGTAGCGCAGCGATGCTGCCAGCTCTCCGTTAGGACCGCCGTACTGTGTGAGTATGTTAATAGCCATTCTGGGGTCCGGCTTCTTGATATTTACAGGGTACTGGGTCTTTTTCTCATAAAACCACATTGTTCATGCCTCCTTTGGGGTCCCATGGCCACGGATCGTTTATCCACTGCCAGCAGGTCGTGTTAGGCAGGTAACGCGGGGTCAGAGGCCCGTATTTAGCTTGATACTGACGCTTGAGATTTTCAGACTGTTCCAGGGCCATTTTGTAGTCCCGGAGAGCGTTTGCGTCGGAAGGGTGCGTGTCGAGGAAAAGTTGCAGATCGTAAAGGGCGAAATCGTATGCCATTATCTGTTCCAGCAGGGTAGTCTGTTCATCCATGCAAAACACCTCCAATTCATTTGACTAATTCCGGGAAAACCGTTCCTTTTTTCAGAGCTTCCTGTGCTGGCATTATTCTGTTGTAGATCTGGTAGGGCACATATGCCTGGGAAAGTTCAGGTCTTACAGGCATGACCGGTATCATGGTCACTTCACCTGTACAGTTATTTCCGGCATATATTGATACTACATTTGGACTTATAGCTGGATTTGGACTTAAACCTTGATTAATATTCGGGTTTTCCATGATAGATAAGCCTCCATGCTTGTTTCTGGTTTATAATATGTACAAGCATGAGATTGTGTGAATTTGATAACATATGCTGCCAACGAAGAAAAAGCCCTTTTTACTTGTTGAAAAAGGGTAAATATATATGATAATAAATACGTTGGCAACTAATTTTCGGGAGGTGTGTTATGGCTAAGAATGACATCAGGATCAATATCTGCGGAGAAGATATTTATGTCAGCAGGGGCACCAGGATTGAAGAACTGGTTAAAGGAAGAAAAGGGAAAAAAGGCTCGCTCATCGTAGCTGCCCTTGTAAACAATGAAATAAGGGAACTGACTTATCCCATAGAGAATGAGTGCAGTATAAACTTCGTGGACATGATGTCCGAAGACGGCATAAGGATATATGAAAGAGGACTGAAGTTTTTACTTATAAAAGCCGTGCACGATTTGTTCCCCGGAAAGGAATTGCAGATACGTCATTCGGTCAGCAGGGGTGTTTTCTTTGAGATAATCGGTTATTATGCGACGGCCGAGGATGCCGCCAGGATTGAAAAACGCATGCGTGAGTTGGCAGAACAGGATATAAAGTTTGAGAAAGTCATGATATCCATTGATAAGGCGCGGGAAAAATACCTGACAAACGGCTGGGAAGACAGGTACAGGGTTATCGAGAACCGCGAAAAGGACTATGTCACATATTACGTTCTTGACGATGTGGAAGACTATTTCTACGGGTACATGGTACCAAGCACCGGCTACCTGACCCTGTTCGGACTTGAAGCCGATAACGGCGGACTTGTCCTGATCCTGCCAAAGAAAGAAAATCCGACTGCCCTTCCCGACGTTCCCATCCCCAGGAAACTGTTCAATATTTTCAAAGAGTACGGGGAATGGATCAACATTCTCGGCGTGGAAGACGTAGGAAAGCTGAATGATGTCATTGAAAACAACAGGCTGAAGGAGTTCGTGCTTATAGCCGAAGCGCTCCATGAGAAAAAGATAGCCATAATTGCCGATATGATAAAACAATGCCAGCCGGATAAAAGGCTGATAATGATAGCGGGTCCCTCATCCTCGGGGAAGACCACCTTTGCGCAGAGACTCTCGATCCAGCTTCGTGTTAACGGCATACAGCCGCTCAACATATCAGTAGATGATTACTTTGTAGACAAGACCAGGACCCCCCTGGACGAGGACGGAAAGCCTGACTATGAGTCACTGGAGACAGTGGATCTGGACCTGTTCAACAATGATCTGAACACTTTGCTGGCTGGCGGGGAAATTGACCTTCCCACTTTCAATTTCGTAACCGGAATGAGAGAGTACAGGGGCAAGAAACTCAAGCTGGAAGAAGGGCAGGTATTGGTTATAGAAGGCATCCATGCCCTGAATCCAAAACTTACAAGGGATATAAGGCCGGAAAACAAGTTCAATATATATATAAGCGCTATTACATCCATGCGCTTAGACAAGCACAACCGTATTCCCACCACAGATCTGAGGCTTATCAGGCGGATAGTCAGGGACTTCAGGTACAGGGGAACGTCTGCAGCGCGGACTATCGATATGTGGCCGAGCGTCAGGAAAGGCGAGGAGCGGAATATATTCCCGTTCCAGGAAGAGGCTGATGCCATGTTCAATTCGTCTCTGATTTACGAGCTCCTGATCTTAAAGCCGCTGATAATGCCCCTGCTGCAGGAGATATCGAGCGATATGCCACAGTATTCAGAAGCGCGCAGGCTTATAGAATTCTTAAGCTACTTCCTTTCCGGACCAACGGATCATGTTCCGGCGAATTCGATCCTGAGAGAATTTATCGGCGGTTCGGTATTCGCTGAATGATAATTTCGCAATAAAAGGGATGACATGCTGCGCGTCCGTTCCGAAGCGGGTACAATGTACGGATATAAACAAAAGGACAAGGAGAAAGAATGAAAAAACTAAAAATGTTCGCCACGGCTGCTTTTGGCGTGGAATCCGTGGTTGCGAGGGAATTGAAACACCTTGGGTATGGAGAGACATACACTGAAAACGGCAAGATATTCTTTGACGGGGACCTTGAGGCCATATGCCGCGCCAATATCTGGCTGCGGTCGTCGGAACGGGTCTACATTTTAATGGGCGAGTTTAATGCTACCACGTTTACCGAGTTATTTGACGGGACAATCTCGATACCATGGGAGGACTGGCTTCCGAAAGACGCGGAGTTTCCAGTCACCGGCAGCTGTGTCAAATCCACTCTCATGAGCATTTCCGATTGCCAGTCAATAATAAAGAAGGCGATAGTGGAAAGGCTTAAGAAGGTTTACCGCCTGGAAACCTTCCCTGAGACGGGACCAAGGTATCATATCGATTTCAGCATAACAAAAGATAAGGTTTTGATTGCGCTGGACACTACCGGAGCCGGGCTTCATAAAAGGGGGTACAGGAGCCTTGGATACGAAGCTCCCATCAAGGAGACCCTTGCAGCCGCATTGCTTATGATCAGCCGCTGGTCTCCGGGAAGACCCCTGATCGACCCTTTCTGCGGTTCGGGGACGATTCCTGTTGAGGCCGCCCTGATGACCATAAACAAAGCTCCCGGTATTGACAGGGAATTCGACAGCCAGGAATGGCCGTCAATACCGAAGAAATTATGGTATGACGTTCTCAATGAGGCAAGGGATCTTATAAAGCCGGTAAACGAGATAACCATACAGGGCTTCGATATAAACCCGGAAGCCATAAGCATGGCAAAGTACCATGCCAGGCAGGCAGGGGTTTCGGATATCATCCATTTCCAGGTCCGCGATGTCAGGGAAATCTCGTCCAGGGCAAAGTACGGGTTCATCGTAACCAATCCTCCGTACGGTCAGAGACTGGGAGAGAAGAAAGAAAACCGCCTGCTTTACCGGGAGATGGGGAAGAGCTTCAGGAAACTTCCCACATGGTCGTATTATATTATCAGCGCTGACCCGGAGTTTGAAAAGCATTTCGGCCGGAAGGCCGACAAGAACCGTAAGCTCTTTAACGGCGGACTTCTCTGCTATTACTACCAGTATTTTGGCCCGAAACCGGAAGTCAGACAGGGGAATGACGCTGTCTTATGATCAGATCATGTTTTATTTAGCGGCGTGCCTGCATGGATCTAAGCGCAGCACGAATAGCGGAGCGATAAATCGTTGCAGGCTACAGCCGCAGAAACTGTGCAGTCTGCTGCATCTGTTCTTCAATCAGTCCTGAGGATATTGACGCTGTCGTTGCTGAAGTTGAGGTATGCGGTATCCCCTTCCTGGTAGATTTTTTTACTCCTCGGGTTATAGTCGTTGATGACGACGTTGGTTTCCCCGACTGCCACGTGATAGTTCTGGTACGCTCCCATGAAACATGAGAAAGTAACCTTGCACGGCAGAAGTCCCGTATCCTCTATCCTGACTGCTTCGGGACGCAGGATCAGGCTGCATTTGCTGCCGGCCGGAATATCTCCCGTCTGCATGTTAAGTATTACTCCTTCCACAGTCACTTCATCCTGGCCTGATACGACAGCCCTGAGGAAATTGGCTTCGCCTATGAAATCTGCGACGAACAGGCTTTTTGGATGATAATATATCTCACGGGGCGTTCCTGTCTGTTCCACGATACCGTCTTTCATAATGATAATCTTGTCGGAGATGCTCATGGCCTCCGACTGGTCGTGGGTAACATATATCGCAGTGATACCGACCTTGCGCTGGATCTTTCTGATCTCGGTACGCATTGAAACGCGCAGTTTTGCGTCCAGGTTGGATAACGGCTCATCGAAAAGCAAAACTCCCGGTTCTACGACAAGCGCCCTTGCCAAGGCCACACGCTGCTGCTGTCCGCCGGACAGTTGGTTTATCATGCGGTTTTCCATGCCGCCCAGTTCAACAAGCTCCAGGATGTTCATGACCTTTTCACGTATTTCATCCTTTGGGAGCTTCCGGATCCTGAGTCCATAGGCTACATTGTCGAACACGTTATAATGGGGCAGGAGCGCATAACTTTGGAACACCATGGCAGTATCCCTTTTGTTAGGAGGAAGCTCGTCAATGACCTCCCCGCCAAGGATGATACTGCCCTCATCAGGGCTCTCAAAACCGGCTATCATGCGAAGCGTTGTCGTTTTGCCGCAGCCTGACGGTCCCAAAAGCGTGACAAAGGAACCCGGTTCTATTTCAAGCGAAACATCGCGCACGGCGTAAAAATCCTTTTTGGTCTTGGGATCCTTATATATTTTTGATATATGGTCGAGCTTGACGCCTTTTTTCTCCTTGGGCATTCAGGCTTCCTCCTTTACATGTTTGCTTGTTCCAAAGTACTTGATAAACAGGTTCATTAAAAGTACCGCACCGTAAGTAATGGCTATCAGAACGGTGGCATAGGCGCATGCGACCCCGAAATAGCCTTTTTCCGCAAACTCGTTTATCTGTACCGTGATCAGTTTATATGACGGCGTTACCAGGAGTATTATGGCGGAAATAGCGGTGATGCTTCTGACGAAAGCAGTCACAAGACCGCTGAGAAACGAGTCCTTTATCAGGGGAAGCGTTACGGTCATAAACACTTTTCCGCTGTTTGCGCCCATATCATAGGCAGATTCCTCAATGGACCTGTCGATTTGCCTTAAGGCCGATATCCCGCTCCTGGTGCCAACAGGCAGGGAACGGACAATGAATACTATGACAAGTATCGTTCCGGTGCCATAAAGGCTCTGCAGAAAACCGCTTCTGAAGATTCCGCCTGCATATCCCCGGATGAATCCGACCCCGAGCACGGTACCCGGCACAGCCATTGCCAGGATCGACACGAATTCTATAAAGCCCTTTCCCGCAAACTTTTTCTTTACAACGAGATAAGCTATTATCATGGACAATACCGCCGTCAGCGGCGCAGCGATCAGGGACAAAACGACTGAATCACGGAAGGCTTTGAACCCTCCGTACTCCATCATATAATCGAACCATTTCAGACTGAGGGAGTAGTCCCTGCCCCAAAGCTTGAACAGGGCTCCGAGGGGGACCATGATATACATCAGTATAACAAATGCCGAGACCAATCCGCAGAAGACTGTCAGCGGGGCGGTAACGCTTCTGTCAGTGATAAGCATTCTTGCGCGGGATGCTTTTCCTGTCAGTGTTGCGGTCGATTTCGCTTCGAGATAATACTTCTGGACAATGAACAGGATAAGGGTGACGCTCAGGAGAATGACAGCCATTGCCGCCGCTCCTGTCTTGTCATAAGCGCCGGTGATCTGCAGGTAAATGGTTGTAGCCATGGTATCATAGTTTCCGCCGATAAGCATCGGGTTGGCGAAATCGGCCACCGATTCGATGAAGGTCACGAGGAATGCGTTTCCAAGCCCCGGGAGGAGCAGCGGAAGGGTCACGGTCATGAACACCTTTCCGCGGGAAGCCCCCATATCCCTTGCAGCCTCTTCAAGGGACGGATCTATGTTCTTAAGCAGTCCTTTTATCATCAGGTAACAGACAGGAAAAAATGTCAGGGTCTGAACGATAACGATTCCCCAGAGGCCATAGATATTTGAATCGTAAATCTTAAGAATGGAACGGGTAATGAGCCCGCTTCTCCCGAATAAGGCAATTGTGGACAGGGACAGTACAAAAGGAGGAGAAACCACCGGGAGCAGAGAAACCAGGTTGAACAGCTTCCCAAGCATCCTGGTGCGTACTTTTACATACACATCGACATAAGCGAACAGCAGGCCGATGGCCGTTGAGAATACTCCTGTCAGGATCCCCAGCCTTATGGTGTTGACAAATGCGGTACGGAACCTCGTAAGCGCCAATACCCTCTGGAATACTGATAAGGTAACGGTTCCTTCCTCCGGAGGTATGATACTGTCTATGAGCAGGATAGCGAGGGGGTAAAGGATAAATAAAACCAGAAAAACGAGTAACAGCAAAATGGAAAACACCAGGACAGGGTCAGAGAAGAATTTTTTTTGTTCAAGCCTGATACTCTGGCTATGTTTCACCTGTTCGCCCTCCTTTCAAGACATATTTCTATTTTTACAGGGGATGGCCTGTCATCCATCCCCTGCAGTTTGCTTTGAGCAAGACTATTGGACATGGATCATTCAGTCTTGAAACGATCCTTGTCAGCTTTGTCCGCACCGCCGGTCACCGCATTGAAGAAGTCTTCCACGTACTTGGAGGTGTTCTGCTTCGCATCCTCAAAGTCATAATCGATCACGTTGTTTGGATCCAGACCGAACTGTTCAGCTTCCTTGGGCTGGGTCGCATTTTTGATCACAAGGAACTGGTAGCTTTCATTCTTTTGTCCGAGATTCACACATTCAGGCGACAGGGCGTATTCGATCCAAAGCTTTGCTGCGTTCGGATGAGCGGCTCCCTTGAAAATAGCAGTTGCGCCGATCTCATAACTGGTCCCTGATTTCGGGATTATCAGCTCAATATTATCATAGCCGTTCAGGATCTGGGTGATTCCGTCATGCAGGAATCCTATGCCAATGACGATTTCACCGGGGCCTACCATCTTTGACGGGCCGGAACCGCTCTTCGTATACTGATAGACATTCTTGTCAAGCTTTACGAAATACTCCATGGCTTTGTCATGACCCTTCATCTGGACCATGGTGTTGATGACAAGCTTGGCAGTACCTGCAGTTGAAGGATTGCTCATGCCGATGAGCCCCTTATACTTTGGATCCAGAAGGTCATCCCAGTCCCTGGGGGCCTCGAGGCCAAGGCGCTGTAATTCCTCCTTGTTTACCATGAAACCGAGGATACCCTTGTAAATGCCATACCAGTGCCCGTCTTTGTCACGATAGATGTCATCGACAAGATTCTTTGCATTTATAGCCTCATATGGTTCAAGCAAACCTGCTACGATCGCTTCGTTATATGGATCGGTCGTGCCGCCGAACCATACGTCGGCGGAAGGCTTGCCGGCTTCTTCCTTGATCTTGGCATATACTTCACCGGTAGATAGCCTCTGGTATTCGACGTCTATCCCGTAAAGCTCTTGAAATCGCCGGCATGCCGCAGAGAGATAGGCTTCTTCACAGGAACCGTAAACGACAAGTTTTCCCTCCGCCTTTGCCGCCTCGATCAGCTTGGCCATTGGATCTGGTGTGCCGGTGGTGTTTCCGGGAGACCCGGGAGACACAGTTGGCGAAGCAGAAGGAGTGTTAGTGTTTTTTGTAAAACTGCAGGCAGCCGCGCTTATCGCTAAAACTGCCACAAGAATAATTGATAGAGTTTTTTTCATAAACATCCTCCTTTTATGTTTGTCAGTGTCTGCAAGAACATCCTCAGGAAGCATTAAACCTGCCCCGATCATTGATAAAAAACTCTCAATTATGGCTTTCCTTATTATTCCCCGAATTCATCAAATATACGGCTGCGAAAGTCGCGGCAGACAACGCGAAAACTCTTAAGCTATGCATAAAAAAAGAACAGACCTGTCTGCTCATTTTAAGAAACATGGTCTGTTCTGTTCGCTCATTCAGATATAATCTCACAGAGGAAGTTTCACATCAATCGTAATTGGGATTTCCCTCATTCCAGTCGATTCCTTCCCAGTTTTCCTCCACAATCGCATCCCCTATATCCTCGGCAGGAGGATAGCTGTTTGGAATACCATCATCAGGAGGAAATTCCGTACTTGGCGGGGTCCAGGGGTTTTCCTCGGTGACAGGCGGGATCAGGGTACCATGATGGACCGTACAGTACTCAGCCTCAGGGATCTCGTAAATAGCGTCCTTAGGATAGGTATCCCCGGGATACTCAGGTTTGAATTCAACCGGACGCCTGATGCCAACCTTGGTGACAACGGTTTCTGCAGGACAGTTTTCGGTAGCGAGAAGATCGCGCCCAAGCGTATCCTTGGAAGCGGTGCATGCTTTATATTCAACATGCACGGTGCATATATCGCTGTATGAAGGCTGGGTACCTTCTATGAAATACTCTTCGATTACCCGGCCTCCACGCGGGTCCTTTCTGCAAAGGTCGCCGGCAATCTTGCCGGAGTCTATGCATATCGTACGCTTTACTATATTTGGAGGAGTGGTCTCAAAAAACTGCAAGGGAGTAAGCCCTTCGTGTATTTTGTTCATAACGGCATTCCATATAAGCAGGGCATTGTCTTTCTCTTCTTTCTGTATTTCAACAGCCTTATCATATCCGTACCAGCTGACTCCAACATAGTAGGATGTAAACCCGCAAAACCACTTATCCTTGTCTGAATCGCTGGTTCCTGTTTTGCCGGCCGAAGGTATTCTTACCTTCTTGCCTTCAGCGTCCTCGTATTCAATGATTCCTTCAGGATAAGCGGTACCCTGCGTAACGACATCCTCCATCATGTCATCCATGATGAAGACCGTCTGCTCGGAGAAAACCTGTGTCCTTTTAGGTTTGATGGATATAAGGGTCTTACCGTTGTTATCCTTGACCTCGGTGAAGAAAATGGGTTCGGTATACACTCCCTTGTTGGCGAAAGGCGTATAGGCAGCCGCCATCTGCAGAGGTGTCATTCCCCTGTTGAATCCTCCCATGGCGATGGACAAATACCTTTCATCCCTTCTGTCTATACCGAGCTTTTCAAGGTAACCGAGGGCCGTATCTAAACCTACGTAATCTTTCAGGAGCAGAGTAGCCACAACATTTCTGGACTTGAAGACACCTACCCTTGCAGTTGTCAGTCCATAATTTTCTTTTTCAACGTTGCGCGGCCATACCTCAGGCTGCTCCTGACCTGGTTTCGGAGGCAGCAGATGCTGTACGACATCATCTACGACTGTCGCGGCGGTTATTTTTTTACTGTCGATCCCGGGACCGTAAATCAGGATAGGCTTGATCGCGGAACCAGGTGAACGCTCTGCCTGGGTAGCACGATTGAACACGCTGCCTTCCTTGGGACCCCGGCCGCCGTATAAACCTCTTACAAAGCCGTCTTTAGTCATAACGACCATGGCAGCCTGGGGAAGTTCATCGGTGTACTTGTTATCATACGAAAAATACTTCTCGTCGGTAAAAACCTCGTCCAGCGCTTTCTGGACCTTGGGATCCATGGTGGAATATATATGGAGACCGTTGTTGTAGATGATATCCAGCGCGGCCTGCTCGGTATAGCCGCCGGTTTCCATGAGATAATTCTTCAGGTTTTTTATCACTTCGTCCACAAAATACGACTGGTTGCTTGTTCTCGTAACTTTACCGGCATCGGGATTATAGCTGAATTTAATGTTCTCCTTGATTGCCTCGTCATACTCGCTCTGGGTTATCTTGCCCTGTTCGAGCATAAGGCTCAGGATCAGCTTGGTCCTGGCAAGGTTGGCCTCAATATTTTCCTCGTTTATGGGCATATACTTTGACGGCCATCTGGTTATACCGGCAAGGCTGGCGCATTCCGCCAGGGAAAGGTCACGGACATCCTTTCCGAAATATCCTTTTGCGGCTGTCTCGATACCGTAGAAATTTCCGCCCAGGGGAATATAGTTAAGATAATAAGTCAGGATCTCTTTCTTGGTCAGTACCTTTTCAAGCTGCAAAGCCTGCCATTGTTCCTGGAGCTTTCTGGTTATGGTCACATCGTCGTTCATGGTAATATTTTTAATAAGCTGCTGAGTAATGGTGCTGCCGCCTTCAATATCGACATCAGCGCCCAAAAGCTTTCTGGCGTAAGTTAATACTGCGCTCCCGATTCTCCTGAAATCTATGCCTTTATGTTCGAAGAAGCGTTTATCCTCTATAGCGACAAAGGCGTCTATCAGCTTCTGGGGTATTTCGTCATAATCAATCCAGACACGGTTTTCTTCGCGTTTCAGCTCTGCAATGACATTTCCTTCGATATCATATACGTAAGAGTTGAAACCCATGGTTTTAAACAAATCGGCTTCAACCATGGGAGTAGTCTTTATGATCGCGTATACTCCCCCGCCTAAAAGACCTGCACATGCGCTGCCGGCCACCAGCATGAGGGAGAAAAAGATGCCAAGCGCTATCAAAAACGCTTTTACTGCAAGCCCCAGGAACATCAGCACTGTGCTTATCCGTTTTTTTCTTATTGCAGCTGGAGTAAGCGGCTTTTTGCCGTCTCCGGGCTTAATATCCATAGGATATCCTCCTTAATAAAGGACAAATAATCAGTCAAGCCGTACGCCTGACTGCAGTATGCTGTAATTATAGCACAAAAGATCATGTCATAAAAGTTTTTGATTTCCATGTCCAGTTGTCTTTGACTATGAGCAGGAATATATAATATAATATTATTTTATAATAAGGCATTTATAATACTTTAAAAAAATACGCAGTTCGATCTTGCAGAGAACGGATTAACATTCAGCTTAAGGAAAGGAAGTAGAAAATGAGCGTTAATGTTTTCGACACACTGAAAGAACGCGGATTTATTGCCCAGACTACGCATGAAGAAAAGATAAGGGAGCTCCTTGGAAACGAAAAGGTAACTTTCTATATAGGTTTCGACCCGACTGCCGACAGCCTTCACGTAGGACACCTGCTCCAGCTTATAGTTATGTCCCATATGCAAAGAGCAGGACACAAGCCCATTGCTCTAATCGGCGGCGGAACGGCGATGGTTGGTGATCCGTCAGGCAGGACCGATATGAGAAAAATGCTTACCCGGGAAGAAATCGAGTATAATGGTTCACGTTTCCGCGATCAGATGAAGGGCCTGGTTGATTTCGGAGAAGGAAAGGCGATAATGGTAAACAACGGGGACTGGCTGCTTGATCTCAATTATGTATCGTTCCTGAGGGAGATCGGCGTCCATTTTTCGGTCAACCGAATGCTTGCTGCCGAATGCTTCAAAAGCAGGCTTGAAAGAGGCTTGTCTTTTATAGAGTTCAATTATATGCTCATGCAGGGTTATGACTTCTTAAAACTGTACCAGGATTATGGATGCAAGATCCAGCTCGGGGGCGACGACCAGTGGAGCAATATCCTGGCCGGCGTTGACCTGATCAGGCGTGTCGAGGGCGCAGAGGCATATGGCATGACATTCCAGCTCCTGACAACGAGCGAAGGCAAAAAGATGGGCAAGACCCAGGCCGGCGCCGTATGGCTTGACCCCAGCAAAACAAGCCCCTATGATTTCTACCAGTACTGGAGAAACGTTGACGATGCGGATGTTATCAAGTGCCTTAAACTCCTGACGTTCCTGCCCATGTCTGAAATTGAGAAGATGGCCCAATGGAAGGATGCCCAACTGAACGAAGCGAAGAAGATCCTTGCTTACGAGGTTACCAGGATAGTGCATGGCGAGCCGGAGGCACAGAAAGCGAGGGATGCCGCCGAAGCGCTGTTCGGACAGGGCGGATCGAAGGAAAATATTCCTTCCGTAAAAATCACCAGGGATATGCTGGGTGACGGAATGAATGTCCTGGATCTGCTGGCGGCAACGGGACTTGTGCCTTCAAAGAGCGAGGGAAGACGCCTCATTCAGCAGGGAGGACTTTCGATAAATGATATCAGGGTCGAGTCTGTAGACAAGATAATAACCGCATCCGATTTTGCTGATAATGAAATCATGGTGCGCAAAGGCAAGAAATCTTTCCATAGGGTGATCCTGGAATAGGGGTTTAATAGGGGAGCTGAAAATGGAAATAAATTTTGGAGAGGTTATTAAGGCCAAGAGGGAGGAAAAGGGCTACACCCTGAATGAGTTTGCCAGGCTGGTTGAAATATCGCCCGGATACCTGTCCCAAATCGAAAACGGCAGGAAAACGAATCCTAACCTTGATATCATACTCCGGATCATACATGAGCTGGATATCGATATCGAGATGCTTTTAGGCATAGAACCAAAGGAAGACAAGTACCTCTCAAGGATTCCGTCCCTTTTGAAGCTGACTCTTGCCAGGGAACGCAATCTAAATACTCTGTCGGACCAGGATTTCCTCAGGAAGATTAACAACCTGGTAAGCCGTGTGCTGGAAGCGAGGTATATGCTGGAAGACAGGAATTTGTACAACCTGTTCCTCGAAGATGTTTCGCTCCAGACCGAGAATGCCCTGAAACGGTATATGGCGCTCCAGATACTGATGATGCAGGGGAATAAATAAAGGTAAGTTGTAAAATTAATTGCCCAAACATGATAAAAAAGAAGTGACTCAAATCAGAACCTCTGATAATGTTTTAAGTGAC
>ENA-OWOZ01000058-OWOZ01000058.1-bioreactor-metagenome-genome-assembly--contig:-NODE-58-length-151759-cov-7.260815_pt1 | contig 151759 bp, 139 predicted proteins | sample MGYA00238140_ERZ651804 | MGnify/ENA primary metagenome ERZ651804 (study PRJEB26910, sample SAMN07631232) | bioreactor metagenome | isolation source: Switchgrass digestor | place: USA: Dartmouth...
GCTACCCTGGGGATAACAGGCTGATCTCCCCCAAGCGTCCACAGCGACGGGGAGGTTTGGCACCTCGATGTCGGCTCGTCACATCCTGGGGCTGAATTCGGTCCCAAGGGTTCGGCTGTTCGCCGATTAAAGTGGCACGCGAGCTGGGTTCAGAACGTCGTGAGACAGTTCGGTCCCTATCTGTTGTGGGCGAAGGAGATTTGAGAGGAGCTGTCCCTAGTACGAGAGGACCGGGATGGACGTACCTCTGGTGCACCAGTTGTTCTGCCAAGGGCATAGCTGGGTAGCTAAGTACGGACGAGATAAACGCTGAAAGCATCTAAGCGTGAAACTTCCCTCAAGATAAGATCTCCCACACCGACAAGGTGGTAAGGCTCCGGGAAGACTACCCGGTCGATAGGTCGGAAGTGTAAGCACGGTAACGTGTTAAGCTGACCGATACTAATAAGCCGAGGGCTTGACCTTGAAATATGGGCAAAATGATCTGCTGAAAGTCATTATTCGGTTTTTGAGGTACAGATGGAGGAAGAGACTTCAGGAAGAGCGAAAGCGTCGAGAGATATGCGCCTTTAGCTCAGCTGGTAGAGCAACTGACTCTTAATCAGTGGGTCCCGGGTTCGAATCCCTGAAGGCGCACCAAGTGGCCCGTTGGTCAAGTGGTCAAGACGGCGGCCTCTCACGCCGCAAACAGGAGTTCGACTCTCCTACGGGTCACCAAAGCGGTTACTAACGGTACAAAACCGGATGTAATATATATTGAGTCGGTGTCTATGACGATGAGGATCCACCCGTTCCCATTCCGAACACGGAAGTTAAGCTCATCAGTGCCGAAGATACTTGGCTGGCGACGGCCCGGGAAAATAGGTCGATGCCGACAAATATATTCCTCAATAGCTCAGTCGGTAGAGCATGCGGCTGTTAACCGCAGGGTCGTAGGTTCGAGTCCTACTTGGGGAGCCAGGACGGTTGGGCCGCCACCTAATGGTGGCGGCAATCGTCGTAAAAGGGCCTTTAGCTCAGTTGGTTAGAGCATCCGGCTCATAACCGGACGGTCCGGGGTTCGAGTCCCTGAAGGCCCACCACGTAAAGCCCGAATTTTCTTTCAATGAAAGATAATTCGGGCTTTTGTCATAGAAATCAGCAATAATTCCTACCGTTTAGCTGATAAAATATCGTAAAGTATCTTCTCGCACATTATAATGTATGATATAATATAAAATCAAATTAATCCAACAACTTATATGAAGGGAGTGTATTTGTGTCACAATTATCTGATTTGCGATTGGCTGTCCTGATCGATGCTGACAATATACCTCGCAGGAGCCTGAAGGCAATCATGGAGGAAATCGCGATCTATGGGACCCCGACCGTCAAAAGGATCTACGGGGATTTTACAAAGCCTGAGCTTTCGGGCTGGAAGAACGAACTGCTGGAGAGTGCAATAATACCGATACAGCATTTTGGTTATACCACCGGGAAGAATTCCACCGATTCCGCGATGATCATTGATGCAATGGATATTTTATATGAAGGAAAAGTGGACGGATTTTGCCTTGTATCATCAGATTCCGACTTTACCAGGCTGGCATTGCGCCTGAGGGAATCGGGCATGAAGGTGCTCGGTTTCGGTGAGAGGAAAACACCACAGCCGTTCATTGCCGCATGCGACAAGTTCATCTACATCGAGGTCCTTGTCAGCAAGATGGAAGCTGAAGAAACCCAGGCTGCTGTCGATACGAAGAAAAAGCACAACGAAAGAGGTCTGCCAAAAAACATAATTAAGCTGCTTTCCGACTCGATATCGGATATAGGGGACGAGGAAGGATGGGCTTTTCTTGGAGAACTTGGCAACCTTATCCTGAAAAAGCAGCCTGACTTTGACCCCAGAAACTTCGGTTTTCGCAGCCTTACCCCGCTTGTCAAATCTGTCGACAAATTCGAGATCGACGCAAGGGAGACAAACTCACCGCATATCAAGCACATCTACGTTCGTGTCAAAAAGTAGCCGGACATGCGGAAAGCCAGTCGCATTTCAAGCTCGGCTTCGGGATTTAGCAAGGGTAGTAAAAGTCGGAAAAGAGGGCGAACGGTGTTATATTCTGTTATTATTGCACTGGTGTCACTGGCCGTCTTGCTGATTCTGCTTTACGATTCCAATTATAATCTGGACGCGGAGGAGTTCGTTTTTATAGCGGAGGATCTGGACCCCGAGTTCGACGGGTTCAGGATCGTGCATTTATCGGATCTCCACGGGGCACGATTCGGCAAGGACAACTCCAGGCTTCTGAATTTGATCAGAGATGCACGGCCTGACATAATCGTGATAACGGGCGATATTGTCGAAAACAGAAACGATATACCGGATCTGGATAAGCCGGCTTCCGATATTGCCGCAATTGCCCTCACATACTACGTTCCGGGAAACCATGAGTATGCAACAAGGAAGGACGGAGCGATTTTCAATATACTGCGCGAAGCGGGAATAACAGTGCTGAGGAACCAGTCTGCGATGATAACCCGCGGTGAAGGTGAAATAATGATATTGGGGATCGACGATCCCTCCGGCCGGGCAGACATGATGAAAATGGAAGAGGTATTCAAACTGGCACGAAGCAAGACCGACTCTTTCATTTTGACCCTCAGCCACAGGTATGACCGCTTTGAGGAATATGCTGAACTGGGTATGCCGCTTGTTTTGACGGGACATGCCCACGGAGGGCTCATAAGGCTCCCGTTTACGGACGGGATCGTCGGGCCGGGACGCGTATTGTTCCCGAAGTTTACAAACGGCCTGTATCAAAAGGGCAACACGACCATGATCGCAAGCCGCGGACTGGGGAACGCGAGTTTTTCGCTGAGGCTTTTTAACAGGCCGCATGTGCCGATCATAACGCTGAAGTGTGCCGATAAGAAGTGATCGCGCTTCTGCTGATATATTTTCTGATATATTCTTCTGCTGATATTTTCCTCTGACGTGTTTTCCTGATATATCCTTTTGGATCTTTCTAATGTTTTCTCCGGGAATTTATCTGCCGATATTGCTCTCCCGTATTGTTTTCCCGTAATGTTCTCCCGTTTTGATATTCCATATCTCCCGTATTGATCTCCAGATATTGCTCGCCTGATATTGATTTCCAGATAAGTTTTCTATCTTTATTTCTGATATTTTTCCGATATGATTTCCTGAAATATTCTCCTGATTTTTGAATTGGGCTTAAGACCAAACCGCACAGCTGCCGGGAAAGGAGGGATTCGGTTTGAACTATAAGAGCTGGATAATAAGCGAGTTGGATCTTAAGGCCGAGTCCGTACTTTCCTCGGGAGGGATACCGAAGCTCGCCGCAAAAGTGCTTGCCGCAAGAGGAGTGAAGACCCTCGAACAGGCACGGAGCTTCCTCAGGACGGACAGCGGCCTTATCGGAGATCCGATGGAACTGGCCGATATGGAGAAGGCCTGCGGCAGGATCCGTCAGGCGCTTGAAAAATCGGAACGCATTGCGGTCTTCGGCGACTACGATGTTGACGGAATAACCGCTGTAAGCCTGCTCCTGGGCTGGCTTCGCGAAAAAGGTGCGGACTGCATATACTATATACCGGACAGGATCGAGGAAGGCTACGGCATGAGCACTGCGGCCATTGACAGGCTTGCTGAAGAGGGCGTTTCTCTGATCATCACTGTCGACCTTGGCATTACCGCCACGGAAGAGGCAAAGCATGCAAGAACGCTGGGGATCGATCTGATCATAACGGATCATCACGAATGCCGCGACGAACTGCCTGTTGCCTGTGCGGTCATCAATCCATGCCGCGCAGACAGCAAATATCCCCTGAAGAACCTGTCAGGCGTGGGCGTCGCTTTCATGCTCGTGCTTGCGTACGAGGGCGTCGAAAACATCGAGCAAATACTGACAGATTACTCCGACCTGGTGGCGGTGGGCACCGTGGCGGATGTCATGCCGATGGTCGGTGCAAACCGTGCCCTTGTATCAAGAGGATTACAGGAAATAAACCGCGGAAGGAGATTGGGTCTCAATACTCTTGTTCGCGAATCTGTGCCGGAAGATGCGAAAGTGAATGCAGGCATGATCGGCTTTTCGATCGCTCCCCGCATAAATGCTGCCGGAAGGATGGGATGTTCTTCACTGGCGGTCGAACTGTTTATGACCGGGGACCAGAAAACCGCGCAGGAGATCGTGGAAAAGCTATGCGAACTCAACCGCATGCGCCAGAAAATGGAGAACGATACATACGAGGAAGCTGTTTCTCTGTGTAATCGATATATTTCCCGGGCCGGGGGCAAAAGGCCGGGGGCGCTGGTGATATCCGACAAAAACTGGCACCCGGGGGTCATCGGGATAATCGCATCAAGGCTGTCGGAACGTTTTGCATGCCCTGTGTTTTTGATCAGCCTGGAAAACGGTGTCGGCAAGGGCTCCGCCAGAAGCTTCTACGGTATCAATATCGTCAATGCCATGCAGAAGGCGTCGTACCTGTTTGACACCTGGGGAGGGCACGAATTTGCAGCCGGGTTTACCATCCGCGAGGAGAATATCCCTGCGCTGCGTGAGCTGCTGGAAAACATAGCATGTGAGTTGGAACCGCCGCATATACACATCGATGCGGTGCTCGAGAACGGCATGCTGGATGAAAAATCCATATCGGGGCTGGCTGTACTTGAGCCTTACGGTGCGTGCAACCCTGTTCCCCATTTTCTGATCCCGCATGTTGAGATAAGGGAAATAATACCTCTCGGGTGGGGGAACAGCCTGAAGCTTACGATCGGCAAAGGAGACAAGAATCTTTCAGCCCTGTACTTCGGCATGAACAAAGACCGTCTTGACATGTGCGAAGGGGATGTCGGGGATGCGGCGTGCAGGGTCGAAACATTAGAGGTAAAAGGGAAACTGTCGGTCCGGATCGTCCTGCTTGATCTGAGGCTTGAACCGGAAGCATATAAAAAGTACAACTGCGAGATGTCGCTGTTCAGAAGGTTTATCGAAGGTGAAGATGTCACGCGCGAAGAGGCCGCCGCGCTGATGCCCCAAAAGCAGGAGTTTATCGCAGTTCTGAGGCATATACACAGAAACAGCGACGATGACGGCCATATGACAGCGATGATCGGTTCCATGTGCAGGAAAATAAGCCGGGAAGAACGGATCGAGCTTTCCTACGCGAAGTTTATGATTTGCGTACATGCGCTGGCCGAAAAAAACAGGTTGCAATACAAATTAAAAGATGAGACGATAGAGATAAAGCTGATGGAGAAGCAGCCCACAGACCTCAACACGTCCAGGACGATGATGAGGCTGAGGGAAACCTTGGAGTCATCAAACTAGACAAAGCAACTCGCATGATTGTGGAGGTTCAAATTGGATAGGCGACTCGAAACCCTTATCAAAAAAATGAACGCACAGGACGAAGACGCCAGGCGCTTAAGAGACGCCTTTGAGTTCGCTTGTGCCGCACACAGCGGACAGGTGCGGAAGGATGGTTCACCGTATGTGACCCATCCACTGGCTGTTGCGGAAATAATCGAGGAGATGGGGCTTGATATAGATTCGGCCATTGCTGCCATGCTCCACGATACTATTGAAGACACGAACACGAGCTACGACGAGATCAAAAAGAGATTTGGGACAGCAGTCGCCGATCTGGTCGATGGAGTAACGAAACTCACGCGTGTCCAGTATACGTATAAAGAAGACGAGCAGATGGAAAACCTGCGCAAGATGTTCCTCGCAATGGCAAAAGACATTCGGGTCATCCTGATAAAGATAGCCGACCGCCTGCACAACATGCGTACCATAGAATACCAGAACGAGAAAAAACGCAGGGAAAAGGCCCTTGAGACCATGGAAATCTATGCTCCGCTCGCCCACAGGCTGGGCATGCAGCGCATCAAGGGAGAACTGGAAGACCTTGCGCTTCGATGCCTTGACCCTATCGGATATAAAGAGATCACGGAAGAGCTTGCCAGGCTGCAGAAAAATAACGGGGATTTCCTTGAACACATCAAGGAACGCGTCAGAAAAGGGCTCGAAGAAAACAATATCGACGCCGTTATTGACGGAAGGATCAAGCACGTATATTCCATATACCGAAAAATGTATAACCAGGCCAAGTCCATTTATGAGATATACGACCTTTATGCCGTCCGTGTCATAGTGGATGATTTGGTTGACTGCTACAATGTGCTTGGTATCGTCCATGATATGTATAAGCCTATACCGGGAAGGTTCAAGGACTATATCTCTACTCCAAAGCCCAACATGTACCAATCGCTGCATACCACCGTTATCGGAAGAGAGGGCCAGCCCTTCGAGATCCAGATCAGGACGCATGAAATGCACCGCGTAGCCGAGTACGGTATTGCCGCGCATTGGAAATACAAGCAGGGAATCATGGGTGACACAAGCCTGGACAGCAAACTCGAGTGGGTGCGCCGTCTGCTGGAGGCCCAGGAAGATACCGATGCGGACGAATTCATACGCACTCTGAAAATCGACATGTTTGCCGACGAGGTCTTTGTGTTCACGCCGAAAGGCGATGTGCTGAACTTCCCGGCCGGAGCGACGCCTATCGACTTTGCGTATGCGATCCACTCGGAAGTCGGCAACCGTATGATCGGGGCAAAGGTCAACGGCCGCATCGCAGGTTTTGATTATGTGATGCAGAACGGGGACATAATTGAAATACTGACCGCAAAGCAGGCTCACGGTCCAAGCCGCGACTGGCTTGACCTAGCGAAGACGAGCGAAGCCAGGAACAAGATACGGCAATGGTTCAAGAAGGAGAAGAGGGAGGAGAATATTGCCCAGGGTGCGGCAATGTTCGAATCCGCTCTGAAGAAGCTGGGGGTCCAGCTGGCCGACGTGCTGCAGGAAGACGTATTGTCGCAGTACCTGAAGCGTATGAGTTTCGGTTCGATAGAAGAGCTGTATGCTGCGATCGGTTATGGAGGGATAACCTCCATGAGGGCGGCAAACCGTGCAAGAGACGAGCTGCTGCGCCTGAACAGGCTCAAGACCGACAAACCGGCCGAACAGCAGTCCGTAAAGGCCAGGAAGCCGAAGAGAAGCGAGTCCGGCGTCATAGTGGAAGGCGTCGACAACTGCCTTGTCAAATTCTCAAGGTGCTGTACGCCGGTGCCCGGCGATGAAATAATCGGTTTCGTGACGAAAGGTTATGGTGTGTCCATCCACCGTACGGACTGCACGAATGTCCAGTCTCTTGAAAGATCGAACGACCAGAGGCGATGGATCAATGTATATTGGGCGGATCAGGTCGATGAGAGATATGAAACAGATATCGTGCTGACTGCAAAGGACAGGGCTCAATTGGTCGTCGATATCATGACTGCGCTGACTGCGATGAAGATTCCGGTGACGAGCATAAATGCCCGAAGATATAAAAACGGCAACGATGCCATCAACATATCGATAGAAGTAAAGGACCTCAACCAGTTAAAAGCAGTCACAAGGAAGCTCCATCTTATACAGGGTGTTGAGCAGGTCACGAGAAAGAGTTTCGATGTATAGCCTTTTGGAAGGAGTCGGAATATGACATATACGGAAGAGTTTCAAAGATGGCTCAGCTCTCCCGCGCTTACCGAAGAGGAAAGGAATGAGCTGGAGTCGATCAGGGATGACGAAAAGGAGATACAGAGCCGGTTTTATGCGCCCCTTGCTTTCGGTACCGCAGGGCTGCGCGGTGTCATGGCGACAGGATTGCACAATATGAATGTTTATGTCATCCGCCAGGTCACCCAGGGGATAGCCGAGCTTCTCATATCAGAGGGTTTGCAGGAAAAAGGGGCAGCCATATCGTTCGACTGCCGGCATAATTCCGAGCGCTTTGCCCGAGAGGCGGCATGCGTACTCGCGGCAAACGGCGTTAAAGTTTACATTTTCGACGGCATGCGTCCCACGCCCCAGCTGAGTTTCGCTATCAGGCATCTGGGCTGTGCCGCGGGAATAAACATAACCGCCTCGCACAATCCGCCCGAGTACAACGGTTACAAGGCTTACTGGTCGGACGGTGCCCAGCTTCCTCCAAAGCAGGCGGCGATCGTGGAGGAAGCTGTTTCACGGATAGACATATTTGACGGAGCAAAGCTGATGGATTTCGACCTGGCCGTCGAAAAAGGCCTGATACGGATCCTGGGGAAGGAAATGGACGAGGCGTTCCTCGAAAGGGTGCTTTCCCAGTCGATAGACACAGAGCCGCTGCAGCGCGTCAGGGATAAGTACAGGATAGTTTATACTCCGTTCCACGGGGTCGGATACAGAATGGTACCCGAAGCCCTTCGAAGGATAGGCTGCACGAATATTATCTGCGTGCCGGAGCAGATGGAGCCCGACGGGGATTTTCCCACTGTTGCGAGCCCCAACCCGGAGACTCCGGGCGGATTTGAGCTGGCGATAAAGCATGCAAGGCAGCACAAGGCCCATCTGATCATCGGGACAGATCCCGATGCGGACAGGGTCGCCATCGTAGCCCCGAACGGTGAAGGGGAGTACGTGCAGCTCAGCGGCAACCAGACCGCCGTACTCCTGCTGGACTATATCATAACTGCCCGGAAAAGAAGGGGCATGATGCCGGACAACCCATTTACGGTCAAGTCGATAGTCTCGACCGAAATGGCGCGTGCGGTCAGCGAGGGCAACGGCATACCGATCCATGATACCTTTACTGGTTTCAAATTCATTGCAGAGAAAATCGCGGAGCAGGAAAAGCAGGGGAACAACTGCATCTTTTCATTCGAGGAGTCTATCGGCTACTTGATCGGAGACCACTGCAGGGACAAGGATGCGGTCACAGCTTCCATGCTGTTGGCTGAGATGTGCGCTTACTATGTGGACAAGGGTATGACACTTTTTGAGGCGCTTCAGGCCCTTTATGACAAGTACGGCTTTTATAAGGATGAGACCGTGAATATCGTAATGCCCGGCCTCGACGGGCTGACAAAAATGAAAGGGCTCATGGAAGATTTGCGGCGCGGAGCAAAGGAATTCCCGGATGCGCTGGATCTGGTCATGGTAACCGATTACCTGGACGGCACTTGCAGGGATGTAAAAACAGGTGCGGTGAAAAATGCGGAGATCTCCGGCTCGGACGTGCTCGGATTCCACTTTGAGGGCGGATCGAAGCTTCTGGTCAGGCCATCCGGAACGGAGCCTAAAATCAAGTTCTACATGCTTGCGCATGGCAGTACAGATGAGGAAACTGCCCGTTTCCTGGATTCCATGAGAGAGTTTGTCAGCTACGCGGTAAAGGATTATCAGTAAGAAAATGCCGTACAGGATCTGTTCCTGTGCGGCTATATTATAATGACAAGTGAACGGTCCTCATGCTCATTTCAGATTTCCTGAAACAAGACATAAGGACCGTTCACTTGCTTTAGGGTGTACGGATTTTTTTATGAAGGGCAGTAGAAACTAAAACATCTCGGAACCTTCGCCGTCATGGGTGGTAGAACTTTTCCTGTCCCTTTTCCCGCGATCCGGCCTGTTTTCTGAGTCCTGCTCGTTTTTGCCTTGCAGCCGGTCCGCTTTCCTGCTGTCGTCATTGTCGCTGTTATTATCAACCGAGTTTACAAGGCGCAGATGAAGGGACTTCCGGTTCCTGTCCTTGTCCATTCTTTTACCTCCGGTGACTATATTTATGCACCGGAATTAGTGTTGGCAACGGCACAGGCAAATATACGCTGCATGAGCTTATTTGTATACCGTTATTGCGGCATCTTCAAGCGCTTTAACATCCTTCAAGGGATTGCCGAATGCGTAGATCGTCATCAGCGAAGGGGAGGACGCAAAGGCCGAAAGGTCCTTTATGTTGTTCTTTTCGATGTTAAGCTCCTGCAGGTCCGGCAGCGCGGCAAGCGATGAGATATCCGTCAGAAAGTTCTTCGACAGATTTACCTGTACGAGCGAAATGCATGCTGCCAATGCATCGGCGCTGATTATCGTATTTTCCGACAAGTCAATTATGTTCAGGTTTTGGAGAGTTCCGAGCGGGTCTATGACGCTGATATTGTTTTTGGAAGCCGATAATGATACCAGGTTCGTGCAGGATGACAGGGCTTGAAGCAATTCGATTTTGTTGTTGGATAAACTGAGCGTCGTCAGTGATACACAGTTTTTGAGCGGATCAATATCGTATATGTTATTGCCCGAGAGATCCAGTGTTTTCAAGCCCGCAAGCGAGCCGAGGGAGCTTATGTCCTCTATCTTGTTGCCGTCAAGCATCAGCATCTCAAGTTTTTTGCAGTCCCGGAGCGGAGAAATGTCGGAAATGGCGTTGTCCGACGCGTCAAAGTAGCGAAGCTCGGGGAAGACGGAAATAGAAGAAATGTCGACCAATGCGTTGCTGCGGATGTGGAATCTCTCAAGCCTGGGCAGATCTCTCAGCGAAGCGATCGATGTGATGACATTTTGCGACAGGTCAAGAGTTTCGAGTTCCTGCAATCCCGAGATCGGCGAGGGGTTGCTTATCGAGCATCCGACCAGTGTAAGGGTCCTGAGTTTCGGAAGGGAACCGATACAATCAAGAGCGTTCTCCACACCTGTCAGTTCAAGCTCTTCCAGGTCAGTACACCACTTGAGATCATTTACGGACTTGATCGGTACGATCTCGCCCTCAAGAGAGTTGGAAAAGCTGACTATCGACCTGAGGTCGCCGGATGAGATGTCGCCAGAAGGACGCATCAGGATCTTCCGAACTATACGCTCAACGCCCTCGTCTTCGAATGTCACGGAAGATACCTCGGGTATATACACTATGTTTGCATAAGAAACAGGACTTATAAGCCCGTTTTTGTCGACGCACACTGCCATAAGCTTCATCTCGCCAGGTATCGGTTCGATCTCTCCGGTCAGCATGTCATGCTCGGTCGGGAAATCACTGTTTATCGAGAAGTAAGCCGTCGTATTCTCAGGAGAAGTGACGGTAATACTGAAGGTGTCCCTGTAGGTGCCGGAGTCGGGTGAGAATACAGGAGCCTTTGGCCTGAGTGATGAGATCTTTCTTGATACCACTGCGTCCTCGATGTTGTCAAGAAGCAGCACCGCATCATAATATTTGCCCTGTCCCACATAAGTGCGGCAGAGTTCTTCGTAATAGTATGAGTTTCCCGGTTCCGCCTCTATACCCTTTTGAAGATGGTACTCAAGTTTCGTTATATTGCCGGAGGACCTGTAAAACTCGATCGCGCTTTGCCGCGCAAGTCTGTTTTTTGGATGTATCCTGAGCGCGGTTTCGTACATTTTTGCGGCGAAGGTGGTGTTGCCGCCGCTTTCCGCCACCTGTGCGATCCACAGGCTTATTGCCGAGCGCTGCTGAGGCTGTATCGCCCAATATCCCCCGAGACAGAGACCGGCGAGGATGACAAAAATAACTAATCCCTTCAATACACTTTTCATATCCCGTTTCTCCCCAAAATACAGGAAAAGCACTGGCACCTGCTTTCCCGCTGTGATTTTTATCATTATAAAAATATTAACATAGCCAACAGTATATGACAAGATTCGGGAACATTTGACAACTGCCGGACAGGAGACGTCCGACCTGTTGTAGATTAGACAATACGGGGCAGTCCGATCATCAAAATAATGTTACAGTTTACAAAATCGCTGCATATACTGCCGTTTGCTAGCATTTTCTATTGATAAAATGTCAAAAGTACGCTACAATTTTTTCAACATCGAGATGATTATTACTTTTTCTGGAAAGGTTGAATATGAAGAGGCCGTTTGTTACACTCGATAAAATCAGAGAGATCATCAAAGAACACCCGACCCCGTTCCATATTTACGATGAGGCCGGTATCAGGAAAAATGCCCGTGCCCTGCTGGATGCGTTCTCATGGAACAAGGGCTTCAGGGAATATTTTGCGGTCAAGGCCACTCCGACCCCGGGCATCCTGAAGATACTCCAGGAAGAGGGCTGCGGAGTCGACTGCTCCTCATACACCGAACTCATGCTTGCCGAAGCCTGCGGCTTTTCCGGAAGTGACATAATGTTTTCATCAAACGTGACACCGCCGGAAGAATACCAGTATGCCGACAGGCTCGGAGCGATAATAAATCTTGACGATTTTACCCACATCGATTTTTTGGAGAAAGTGACAGGCCATATTCCGGAGACGATCTGCCTCCGCTACAATCCGGGCGGAGATTTCGTAGTAACCAACGAGATAATGGACACTCCCGCCCAGGCCAAATACGGGATGACATATAATCAGCTTGAAGAAGGAATACTAAAACTGAGCGCGATGGGAGCAAAAAACTTTGGTCTCCATGCTTTCCTTGCTTCAAACACCCTTTCAAACGATTACTATCCTACTTTGGCAAGGCTGATGTTCGAAACCGCCGTATCCCTGCATGAAAAGACAGGACAGAACATCACGTTCATAAATCTTTCCGGAGGGATCGGCATACCGTACCGTCCCGACCAGAAGCCAAACGATATATATGCCATCGGAGAAGGAGTAAGGAAGGCTTTCGAAGAGATCATGGTGCCTGCCGGCCTGGGGAATGCCGCCATATTTACAGAGCTTGGCCGCTATATGCTTGCGCCATTCGGATGCCTTGTATCTACGGTCATTCACAAAAAGCATATATATAAAGAGTACGTCGGGCTTGATGCTTGCGCGGTAAACCTTTTGCGGCCTGCCATGTATGGTGCATATCACCATATCACGGTCCTTGGCAAAGAGGAAGAGCCCTGCGATCACATGTATGACGTGACGGGCTCACTTTGCGAAAACAATGATAAGTTTGCTATCGACCGCATGCTGCCAAAGATCGATATAGGCGACATAGTAGTCATCCACGACACCGGAGCTCATGGGTTCAGTATGGGATATAACTACAACGGTAAACTCAGGTCGGCCGAGATACTGCTGCGCGAGGACGGCTCATGGGAGCTTATAAGGAGAGCCGAGACACCGAAAGATTATTTCGCCTGCCTGGACGTAACGGGGTTGTTCAACTTTGAGTAAGACAGGCGGAGGTTATCGCGAGGTCAACCTGGAAGAGGGCATGCCATTTGTCGACCAGGCGATCAGGAGACTGACCTATGAGCTGCATAACAGCAAGGCCATGGGATATACGGTGCTGAAAATAATCCACGGGTATGGCTCTTCCGGTACCGGGGGAAGGATAAGGATCGGGGTCAGGCGCTACCTCGACAACCTTATGAAGCAAAACAGGGTCAAGTTGTATCTGCCGGGGGAAGAGTTCTCGATTTTCAGCGAAAAGGCAAGAACGATACTCAATGCCTGTCCTTCCCTCAGGAAGGACAGGGATCTGGAGCGCCACAATAACGGAGTGACGTTCATTTTGCTTTGAATTGTCGCTGACCTGATCCGGCAGGATCCGGTATTTATCCTTGAATGTTGCATAAAAGAAAATTTTTTCAAATACAACAAAATTTCTACTGCTGCAGTCGGTGCTCTGTAAAAATTGATACTTGACACATTCGGACCTTTATGCTAGAATCGAGAAGCTGACACCGCTGGGCATAAAACCGGCATGCGGCAGAACTTAATATTTGCGGGTGTAGTTCAATGGCAGAATCCCAGCCTTCCAAGCTGGTCGTGTGGGTTCGATTCCCATCACCCGCTCCATACGCGCCTGTAGCTCAGGTGGATAGAGCAACTGCCTTCTAAGCAGTGGGCCAGGAGTTCGAGTCTCTTCAGGCGCGCCATTTTTTTCAGCCGTGGTGGGTATAGCTCAGCAGGTTAGAGCACCAGGTTGTGGCCCTGGGGGTCGTCGGTTCGAGTCCGATTATCCACCCCATTTAGCCTTATCAGGCTGTCGAAGCCTTCATTGGCAGATCACTTTGGGATGTAGCCAAGGGGTAAGGCACCAGACTTTGACTCTGGCATTCGTAGGTTCAAATCCTGCCATCCCAGCCACAAGACCCATTAGCTCAGCAGGCAGAGCACCTGCCTTTTAAGCAGGGTGTCCGCAGTTCGAATCTGCGATGGGTCACCATATAAATACCCCGGAACCCGCAAAGCTTTATGCTTTGCGGGTTTTTCCATCTCGATGGGACGATTTGGCGATTTTGACAAAAGAAGCTGTTGGATATTGTCGTATCAGGGCCTGTCGAATATCTACCGCGGTAGCAAGCTCCATCGATGCCTCATATTCTGTAATAGCATTCGGTTCGCCCGAGTGCAATTACATATAGAGGAGGATTCGAATGGTCATTGAACTGTCAGCACTGCACTGGATATATGTCCTGTTTGTCGTGCTGATCATCGGTTTCATGGTGATGAGAAAAGACACGACACTTGTCTGCGTCGCGGGGATTTTCGCGATTGCTGCGGTGGCGTGCGGTTCGATCAGCTCATCACTGAGCGCTGCGTTCAACAGCTTCATCTATGCGATAATGGAATTGCTGCCCACGATACTGATCATCTCGATAATCGTATCACTGAGCAGGACCATGACCGATACCGGGATAAGTGACATGATGATATCACCCTTTGCAAAACTTATCCGGACACCTACGCTTGCGTATTGGGTCACAGGTTTGGTCATGCTGGCAATTTCATTGGTATTCTGGCCGTCACCCGGTGTTGCCCTTGTGGGTGCGGTCATGCTGCCTGTTGCGATAAAGGCGGGATTGCCTGCCATCGGAGTCGCTGCGGCTATGAACCTTTTCGGCCACGGAATCGCGCTGTCAGGCGACTTTGTCATACAGGGGGCGCCAAAACTGACGGCGGACGCTGCCGGAATCCCGGTAGGGGACGTTGTCAATGCGAGCATCCCGCTTGTCATCGTAATGGGTGTTGTTACAACGGTAGTGGCTTTTGCTTTTCTGCTCCGGGACATGAAGAAGGGAGTCGTCAAAGTTCCTGAAACCCCTGTTGCCGACGTAGTGACATCCAATACAGTACATAATGCTTCAGATGCAGAACATATTTCTTCCGGCACTGTACATAATACCGACGATTCCAGGGAAAGCTCACTGCTGCCGATAGTACCGCGCAGGATTTTCGCGATACTTATACCCATTTTATATGTTATCGACGTAGTCATCATGTCGATCATGGACCTTACCGGCGGTGAAGCGACAGCACTCATAGGCGGTACAACGCTGCTGATTATGCTTGTTGTCACTATGGCGGCTTACGGGTCGAAGGGTTTGGAGAAGACGACCAATTACCTCATCGAAGGCTTTACTTTCGGATTCCGCGTATTTGGTCCCGTCATTCCGATCGCCGCATTCTTTTATCTGGGAGACTCGGGATTCAAAACGATAGTCGGAGACTATTTGCCCGCGACGTCAAACGGGATCGTAAATGACCTCGGTGCCGCCCTGGCGTCTGTCGTGCGGCTCAACAAAGGAGTAGGGGCATTCACACTGACCGGTGTAGGTGCGATAACCGGCCTTGACGGATCTGGCTTTTCAGGAATTTCTCTTGTAGGATCGGTCGCGGCCATCTTCTCCAAAGCGATCGGTTATGGCGTGGAAACACTGACCGCCCTCGGACAGATCGCGGCGATCTGGGTAGGCGGCGGCACATTGATCCCGTGGGCGCTTATCCCTGCGGCCGCCATCTGCAATGTGGATCCATTTGAGTTGTCACGCAGGAACCTAATACCTGTGGTCGCCGGGTTGCTTGTCACAACGATAGTAGCCATATTCCTGATTTGATGGTCATGAGGACAGACAGGGAGAAGGTTAGCAATGACAGTAGAGGGAAAGCGAAGGACAGTGAGAAGACAGAGATAAGGACTGGGATAAGGGTATAGAGAAGACAGAGAGATAAGATAAGGGCAGCGAGAAGGGCAGAGAAAAGGAGAGAGAAAAGGACAGTGAGAAGGACAGGGAGAAGGACAGGGAGAAGGACAGGGAGAAAGGATCCCTGTCCTGGTTTTTTATTGGCCAGTGGACGAGCACGGATTCCCGGGCTTTACTCCCGTTTTCATATCAGGTACCTGTACTTCACCAGTGCCTTATAAGCCGGAAACTGTCCTGAGATCAAACGCCCGGCGCAAAGCAAATCAGCATATTTGCTCCTTGGTGAAAGCTTCTGTTAAAATCCGGGTTTTGTGGCTGATGTTTACATTCTTACAACGTTCGACTATAATTAACAGGTAGTGAATGATTATTGTGGGGGATGCATCATGCAGAACGATAAAAAGCCGACGGTCAAGCTTTATGAAGAGGACGCCTATATCAGGGAATTCGATGCGGTCGTTTTGTCCTGTGAAAGAGCAGATGACCGTTATCTGGTGTCCCTTGACAGGACATGTTTCTACCCGGAAGGCGGCGGACAGCCATCCGACAGAGGCCATATCAACGGTGCATATGTATCCGATGTGCAGGAAAAGCACGGTGTTATAATCCATTTTACCGATAAACCCTTTGAGCCGGGAAGCACGGTGCACGGTTCGATCGATTGGGAACGGCGGTTTTCAAATATGCAGCAGCACAGCGGTGAACACATCCTTTCCGGAATCATCAACCGGATCAGCGGTTATGATAATGTGGGATTCCATATCGGCAGCGAGTTTGTCACACTTGATTTCAGCGGCCCGTTGACTGCGGAACAGCTCTTGCTTGCCGAGAAACTGGCAAATGAAGCGATATATGAGAACCTTCCCGTCAATGCGGAATACTATACTAATGAAGAACTGAAAATCAAGGATATCAAATACCGCAGTAAGAAGGAACTGGAAGGTCCCATCCGTATAGTGGATATCCCCGGATACGACTGCTGCGCCTGTTGCGGCACACATGTCAGGAGAACGGGTGAAATCGGGCTGATCAAGGTCATTAAGGCCCAGAATTACAAAGGCGGGACCCGTATGTTCATCCTCTGCGGTATACGGGCGCTCGATCATTTCAGGACAACGCTGCAGAGCGTTGACCGTATCTCGACTCTTTTGTCGGCAAAGCCCGAGGCTGTATCGGAAGCCACTGAGCAAATGCTCGGCGAGATGGAAAACCTGAAAGCGCGTGCAGCAGATCTTCGGGAAAAACTGTTCTGCCTTATGGCGGAACAAGTAGACCATGACCCTGACGACGGAGTATATTCACAGATTTTCGACGACATGTCGGCAGACGAACTCAGGCAGTACGCGCTCATCCTTGTGGAAAAGGTGGGCACCTGCCTGCTGTTCTCAGGCAATGACAGCGAAGGATACAGATATGCGGCGGCCTCCGCAGTGCATGATTGCAGGGCGATTTCAAAAATGATCAACTCGGAGCTGAACGGAAGAGGCGGAGGCACACCCAGGCTTGCGCAAGGTGCGGTCCAAAGCGATAAAGAGCAGATAGGAAGGTTTATCGGTGCGCTTGAGGCGGATATTTGACGGGTCGCGCTGCATTTATGGACAATTGCAACGAATTCCTGCCGTCATGGCTGAGATTTTTTGGATTGTTTAAGATTGTCAGTTATGATAGAATTATATCGGTTGAGTCGTATAATGAAAGTCGGTGCTTGTATGTCAGTTACATTTACTCAGTTTCTTGAAGACTTGATCCAAAACCCGGTCATGATCGTTACGACGATCCTGATGCTGGGCGTGATAATGGTCAATGGCTGGACGGACGCTCCCAATGCCATAGCGACATGCGTGTCTACCAGGGCAATGTCTCCCAAGGGCTCTGTTGTACTGGCTGCAGTTTTCAATTTTTTAGGCGTTTTAGTCATGACATTATTCAACTCAACCGTCGCTCAAACGGTATATAAAATGGTGGATTTCGGCGGAGATTCCCGCGTCGCCCTTACGGCGTTGTGCGCGGCACTCTTCGCTATTGTTGTTTGGGCGACTGCCGCGTGGCGGTTTGGCATCCCCACAAGCGAAAGCCATGCGCTGATCGCCGGCATAAGCGGAGCTGCGATCGCCCTGCAGGGAGGTTTCGGAGGAATAAACGGCAGCGAGTGGGTCAAGGTCATTTACGGGCTGTTCCTTTCCACATTCCTCGGGTTTGGCAGCGGATGGATCCTGGCAAAGCTCATTGAAGCGATTTTCAGGAGAGTCAGCCGCCGGAAGGCAAATCGTTTTTTCAGATGCGGGCAGATCGTCGGCGCATCGGCAATGGCGTTCATGCACGGCGCGCAGGATGGCCAGAAGTTCATGGGTGTATTCCTGCTCGGAGTTTTTCTTGCAAAAGGTGAAGGCCAGGTAACTGTTTTTGAAATACCCATCTGGCTGATGGTCGTCTGCTCACTGGTAATGGCGCTCGGAACCTCCATCGGTGGGTACAGGATCATAAAAGCCGTGGGCATGGACATGGTAAAGCTTGAAAAGCACCAGGGGTTCGCGGCAGACATAGCCGCATCCGGATGCCTGCTTTTGGCTTCACTGTGGAGTCTTCCTGTCAGTACGACACACACTAAAACCACAGCAATTATGGGAGTGGGCGCATCGAAAAGGATCAGGTCGGTCAACTGGGCGGTCGTCAAGGAAATGGTCCTTGCCTGGGTGCTCACATTCCCCGGCTGCGGATTGATAGGTTATATTATGTCTATCATATTCCTGCGTACGATGTAACGTTATTCCGCAACTTATCGATGCACAGAAATGAGGTTTGACATGGCCAGAAAGACGAACGATTACTATTTCAACAAGCTTGACAAAGCTGTAGGATTTGCATGTGAAGCCGCGGAAATGTTGAACAACGTACTGAGCAGCTTCTCGGTAGACAACCTTGACAAAAAGATCAGGGAGATGCATGTCATAGAACATGCCGCTGACATCGACAAACACGAGATGATGTCCAAACTGATAAACGAGTTCATCACTCCCATAGACAGGGAGGACATAATCCAGATCTCGCAGGAGATAGACGACATCATCGATCAGATCGAAGAGATCCTCCAGTGTATCTACATGTACAATCTCAAGAGTATTCGCCAGGAAGCGATATCATTTTCCAGGTTGATCGTTGAAGCGTGCAAAACGCTGAAAAAGGCTGTGGAAGAGTTCAGCAACTTCAAGAAATCCAAGACACTCAAGGACTATATCATTGAGTGCAACAGGATCGAAGACGAAGGTGACCGCCTGTATTCCGAAGTGATCCGGACCCTTTATACCCATCTCACTGCCGATGCGGTCCAGCTTTTCTCGTGGGTGAAGATCTTCGACCTGTTCGAGAGCACCTGCGACTCATGCGAGCATGCGGCAAACTCGCTTGAGCGCATAGTCCTGAAAAACTATTGATATGTATGACATTTCCGGGCAGTCTTTGGTTTGCTTGAACGCCCTGCCTTCAGAGTGCAGATGCTGATGGAGGTGTACATCAGTGCAGGAATATGAAAAAGTACTGGAGCAACTAATCAGGATGGTCCAGCCGGAAAAGCTGATTTTATATGGTACCAAGCGCGACGTCGCGACGGGAACGGTTAAGGACATCGACGTTTGCCTTGTTGCAGAAACACCTGACAAGAGCACTCTGGAACGTGAACTCTACCTCTCGATCGATTCCGATGTTTCGTTTGACATCATCATATACAGGCCGGTTGAGTGGGAAACTTTGATAGAAGACCATCAGAGCTTCGCTCATAGGATCCTGGAGAAAGGGACAGTGGTCTATGAGCGCCAGGCATAGCGGCTCCGGCAAAACCGACAGCAAAAGATACTATGAATGGTTGGACAAAGCCCAGGCGGATCTGCAGTCTGCACGACTGCTGATGGCCGGAGGCGGAGACATTTGCAGCGTACTTTTTCACTGCCACCAGATCGCGGAGAAGGCACTGAAGGGTTTTCTGCTTTTCCGCACAAGGCGCCATTATGACGGGCACAATATAACTTTCCTCGTCCGCAGGGCGATGAGTCTTGACGGTGACTTTGCCCCATTCCTGGAAGGCAGCCCTCCGCTGAACCGATACTACATTGAAACGAGGTATCCTACGGACATCCCCCTGGAGCTGGATGAGGGCAAACTGAAAGAAACGCTTGAGTATTCGGTAAGGCTATACAGGCTGATCGCTTCAAAGCTGCGAAACGAACCCGAAGCTTTTTATATGCCAAGTGAATGAAGCAGGCTGTATTTTGGCTGTCATATCGGTTGCATGATCGGTTGACAGCCTTTGAACTATATAATATAATACCCTATTAAATTCAGGCAGAAGAGATATTAAAAAAGCACAGGACAACGCATTTCATGAGGATGTTAGAAAGGAGAACAACGTGGTCAACTTTGAGTATTCCGAGAAGTTTGAAAAGGTAGGCCTCACTTTTGATGACGTACTGCTGGTCCCTGCGGCAAGTGAGGTACTTCCGAAAGAAGTGGACGTATCCACACATGTGACCAGGAAAATAAAGCTCAACATACCCATAATGAGCGCCGCGATGGATACGGTGACAGAATGCCGTATGGCCATTGCCATTTCACGTGAAGGCGGGATCGGCGTCATCCATAAGAACATGACGATCGAGCAGCAGGTAGACCAGGTCGATATGGTCAAACGGTCCGAGCACGGGGTCATAACTAACCCGTTTTTCCTGTCGCCCGATCATACTCTGCGTGATGCAGAAGATCTGATGGCCAAATACCGCATATCGGGAGTACCGATATGTTCGGACGGCAAGCTGGTAGGTATAATCACAAACAGGGATCTGAAGTTTGAGGAGGATATGTCCCGGCCCATCCATGAAGTGATGACTACCCGAAACCTGATCACGGCACCTGTCGGGACGACCCTTCAGCAAGCCAAGGAGATACTGCGCAGACATAAGATCGAGAAACTTCCCCTTGTGGACGAAAACTTTTCACTCAAAGGCCTCATAACGGTCAAGGATATCGAAAAGGCGCAGACATATCCGAACAGGTCGCGTGATGACAATGGGCGTCTTCTTGTCGCCGCAGCTATCGGTGCCACAGGTGATTTCCTTGAAAGGGCCCAGGAACTGGTCAACGCCGGCTGCGACCTGCTGGTGCTGGATTCGGCGCACGGGCACTCGAAAAATATCCTGAATGCCGTCAGCAAAGTGAAGGAAAAGCTGCCGGGAGCCCAACTGGTTGCGGGAAATATCGCCACGGCGGAAGGTGCGCGCGCGCTGATCGACGCGGGAGCGGACTGCATAAAGGTGGGGATAGGCCCCGGGTCGATTTGCACCACACGTGTAGTCGCGGGAATAGGCGTGCCGCAGATCACAGCGGTATATGACGCCGCTTGTGTAGCTCACAAGTTTGGTGTCCCGGTAATAAGCGACGGAGGTATCAAGTACTCCGGAGACATCGTAAAAGCATTGGCTGCAGGGGCCGATGTAGTGATGCTGGGATCCCTGCTCGCGGGATGCGACGAAAGTCCGGGTGAGGACGAGATCTTCCAGGGTCGTAAGTTCAAGGTATACCGTGGAATGGGATCCATCGCTTCCATGACCAAGGGAAGCGGCGACCGCTATTTCCAGGAGAACAACGGGAAACTTGTGCCTGAAGGGGTAGAGGGCAGAGTTCCTTACAAGGGCCCGGTCAGCGATACGATTTTCCAGCTGATCGGCGGACTGCGTGCCGGAATGGGATATTGCGGAGCGGCAACCATAGGCGATCTGCAGGCCAACTCAAAGTTTATACGCATAACGAGCGCCGGGTTGAAGGAAAGCCATCCCCATGACATCTATATAACAAAAGAAGCTCCCAACTATTCCATATCACCATAAACGGACAGGATCGAACCATGGATTCATCAAATGGAAGTTTTGCCGTGGTATACCGCGGTTTAGCGTGCATGCCCGGCATCCTGCGGATTGAGGTAGGAACATGAAGATATTGCTTGTCTCGGACGAGGAAAGTCCGTACATCTGGGACTATTTCGACCCTGAACGCTTCAGGGGCGTTGAGCTTATCGTCTCATGCGGAGATCTCAATTCCGCATACCTTTCTTTTCTTGCGACCATGATCCCGGCTGAAGTACTATATGTGCACGGAAACCACGACAAAAAATACCTTAAGGACCCGCCCCAGGGGTGCACGAGCATCGAGGACAGGATCTTTGTGTATAAAGGCATCCGCTTTTTGGGGCTGGGCGGAAGCAGGAGCCCGCGCGTCATGGAGGGTGAGTTCCAGTTTACGGAGCGCCAGATGAGGCACAGGGTCCTGAGGAGGAAATGGGACCTGATAAGACACAGGGGATTTGACGTCCTTGTAACGCATTCACCCGCTAACGGCCTCGGTGACATGCCGGGCACCTATCATGAAGGGTTTCAGGTGTTTCGCGAGCTGATCGACACCTATCAGCCGCGCTATCATTTTTTCGGACATGTCCACAAACGCTATCACAGCAATCATGAAGAGATCATCCAATACGGTAAAACCACACTGATAAACGCCTGCGGATATAAGATCATAGAATACTAGCATCGATATTCTGCCCGCCGGATCGCCGGGCAGGCAAAATGATTTATGTGCAGGAACACGGCAGGGAAGAGGTGTGCATCGCATGGTGGACCATAATTCGATCCAGGAATACCTGGCCGCAAGGAAGGCCGGCAGGAGGTATTTTGCCGAGCATGCCGGGAAGGACGGAAAAAGCGGTTACCTTGACGTGCTGGAAGACAAACTGCGTGAAGTTGAAACGGTCGGGGAAATAAGGCTCGGGACTTACGAGATACCCCTTGAAAACATCGTGGGGACATACACTGCCGCCCGCAGCACGGCTTTTGCGGGAAACTTCATGCCGCTGCTCGGCGAGGGGACCGAGTTTGCAGCAAAGTGGCAGTCTTTGTATTTGCATCACATCAAGGAAGGGATAAGCGATCCCATCAAGGTCTATGAGTTTTTGAACGGCTTCTATGTGCTTGAAGGCAACAAGCGGGTTTCGGTCCTCAATTATGTAGGGGCTTACTCCGTCAGGGCCGACGTGATACGGATCGTTCCCAAGAGGGATCCGAAGAACAGGGAAACATCGATATATTATGAGATCCTGGACTATAACCCGCAGATCCTTGCATTCGTAGGGATGTGGTTCAGCAAGCGCGGAACTTTCACCAGGCTCATTGAAGAGGCCAGGAGCTTCTCGGAAAAAGTGCCCGAGCTGAAGGGAAAGAAGCCCCATGAATGGCTGCCGCAGGTTTTCAGGGACTTCGCGCGGCAATACAAGGCCGCGGGTTTCGGCTCGTTGAATTTGACGACAGGAGACGCTTTTGTCGAGTTTGTCAAGATATACGGTTTCCCATACAGGGAGCCATACGAACTGCTCGGTCACAGGGTCCGCAACTGTGAAGGGCAATTCAGGCTTGCGGCAGGGAAGGACGGACAGAGAGTAATTGATGTGGATGATATAGGAAGGACCGGAAGACTGAAACTGATACCGAGGATTTCACAGCGCAAGGCAAGAGCTGTCTTTGTGTATAGGTCGCCGTATGACAAGTCACCGAGAACGCGCGCGCACGAATACGGCCGTCTGCAGGCGGAAAAGCGTCTGGAAGGACGCATCGTGACCGAGGCGGTATATGGGGTCAGCGAAAAGGATGCCCACAACTGCCTGATCGAAATAGCAAAGACCAAACCGGATATCATCTTTACCGTAAATTCGAGGTACGGACATGCCTCACTTCAGACATCCCTTGAATCATCGGGTATAATTGTTTTCAACTGCAACCATACGCAGCCCGGGAAGCGTCTGAACACATATTATTGCAAACTGTACGAGCTGACGTTCATGCTTGGCATACTGGCGGGTTCATACACGAAATCAAACAGGATCGGCTTCATAATGCAGCCGCCAAGTATAGTTCGTTCAACCTACGGAATCAACGCTTTCGCCCTCGGTGCCAGGCTCGTAAATCACAATGCAAGGGTATTCAGGGCTTCCATGCGCAGCGAATATTCGGCAGTCGAGGACAGGATGCTTAGGGCGGAGCTGGCATCGAAAGGGGTAGACGTAGTATTCAGCCAATACCCCAACGAGGATCCCGCCTGGCTGAACAGGTTCGACAATCTGTACGGAATGTTGTGCGCCGTCACGCCAAACGGCAGTGTTTCGGAATACCTTGCTACTTCGGCATGGAACTGGGATGTGGTATACACGAAGATCCTCGGTGACTATCTGGAAGGGAATTACGACTTCCTTCTCAAGTCTCCCGAGAGCACCATAAATTTCTGGCTCGGTTTGTCCGCAGGCGCCACCGACGTATATATGGCGGACATAGTGCTGGGCCCGCATACGGTAAGGCTTGTAAAAACGTTCAAAAGCCTGCTGGAACAGTCGCTCATCCATCCTTTCAGCGGACCGGTCAAAGACAGCCGGGGGATCGTGAGGATCGGGAAAAATGACATACCGACATTGCTCGATATACAGAACATGCAGTGGATGTGCGATATAATACATGAAGAATGATATACCTTTACGGGTATTGACATATTTTTAACAAAGTCATATAATTTACTCGTAAGTGCGGATAATGCAGGAACCTGTCGATTACTTAAGCGAATGGCATCGTTATTTGATATACGTCTATAAATTAGATCAGAGATTTTTCACCGGAATTTGTAATTTGGAGGAGTTTATGTTTAAAGTAGCGGTCATAGGTCTGGGATATATCGGGCTTCCAACTGCCCTGTCCCTTGCTGCAAACGGCATCCATACGATAGGTGTCGATATAAATCCGAAGGTGGTCGAGACGCTGCGCTCCGGCAAAGTGACCTTTAATGAGAAGGGACTTGAGGAGCTGTTCAACAGGGCGGTAGAAAAAGGCATCGGCTTCATGACCGAGTACCCTGTTGCCGATATGTATATTTGCGCCGTTCCGACCCCTTACGATAAAAATTCCAAGAAGGTAGACCCTACTTTCGTCGTAAAGGCGGTCGAATCGGTAGTTGAGGTCGCTCCCAAAGGCAGCATAGTTGTAATAGAATCCACTATATCGCCCGGTACTGTTGATCGCTATATAAGACCGATTTTTGACAGAAAGGGATTGAAACTGGGTACTGACATCCATATTGCCCATGCACCCGAACGCATTATCCCGGGCAACATGCTGTATGAGCTGGAGCACAACTCCAGGACGATCGGCGCCGACAGCAGAGAGATCGCCGAGAAAGTCAAACAGGTGTACAGCAGCTTCTGCAAAGGTGATATTGAGATCACAGATATCCGCACCGCAGAAATGACCAAGGTTGTGGAAAACACATTCCGTGACATTAATATCGCGTACGCAAATGAGCTTGCGAAAATCTGCAGATCGGGCGGCATGGATGTCTATGAGATCATAAGGATCGCAAACAAGCACCCGAGGGTCAATATCCACAATCCCGGGCCGGGCGTTGGCGGTCACTGCATTTCGGTGGATTCATGGTTCCTTGTGGGGGACTACCCCGGTCTTGCCAATATCATACTGGCGGCGAGGAAAATCAACGACTCCATGCCTGAGTTTGTGCTGGAGCGGATATCCGAAATCATGAAGGAAAACGGTATTACTGATGTAAGCCGCATCGGCCTTTACGGACTGACATATAAAGAAAACGTCGATGACACCCGTGAAAGCCCGACACTTCAGATGCTGGACTGTATGAAGAGGCATCTGGCGTCCGGCCTGAAAGTATACGACCCATATATCAGGGAAAAGCTGGTGGACGGACAGGTCTTCGACTTCAAGGAATTTCTCGATCAGATCGACATGATCGTCATAATGGTCGGACATGCCCATCTGATAGAAAATATGGATATGATCGCGGACAAAGTGATATTCGATACGCGAAATGTTTGCCACTTCAAGCATGCATATAAGCTGTAGCAGCAGATAAAAGATTGCGCGCAACGGAGGGCTGCAACTGTAAAGGGAGGGATCAGTGTGCGTGGCAAAAGGGCGTTGATCGCATCGCAAACAGTAATATTGCTGGCATCGGCAGTCTTTGCCATATTCCATATATACACGCTTGCGATCAGAGGCAGGGCTTCTGTAGAGGACTTGTTCCCTGTTGCTGCGGCAATATCGTTCGCAATCATACTTGCAACCTGTGCTGTAATGTTCATTGCAGATAAACTTTCGGGAGGCTCGGACGGGAAGGGTACGGACGAAACAGGATCGGACCCGATGCTTGAGTATCTGCCGATGATCATGACAAAGCTGGGCTGCATAGTCTTTGAGTACGATTGCAAAGATGACAGTATAAGATTATCCGAATCAGTGGACGGAAAGGACTCCCCATTGATCATTGATGGATTCCTGAGCTCGCTGGAAAGCAACCCGCGGATACATCCGTCCGACGTCTACAGGCTGCGTGAGTTTACGGTTTCCACGGACAGCAAGGACGGTTTGCGTACCATTGAGATCCGTCTTGCGATGGACGGGGGAGAGTACATATGGTATTCGATCAAAGCTTTTAAGGTGTTTATCGGCGAGAGGTCAAAGGTCATCGGATCGATAAGCAACATCCATGAGATGAAGGAAGAAAGGCAGCGGCTTATCGAGAAGGCGAACACTGACCCGCTGACGGGACTTTACACAAGGGACGTCATCAGGCAGAAGGTCAATGATTTTCTCATGTTCAGGGGCGAAAACGAGGTCGGTACCCTTTTCCATATTGATGTGGACAACTTCAAGGAAATGAACGACCTCCTGGGCCATACCATGGGGGACAAGGTGCTTGTGGATTTCGCCCAGTCGCTTCGGATCGCATGTCCCAACAACGCAGTGATATGCAGGATGGGAGGGGACGAATTTGCCATCTTCCTTCCGGAATGCGGAAGCGCCGAAAAGGCCAAGGAAGTGGGAGAGTACATAGTCAGCAGTGTCCAGAGGACATATTCGAACAATGTCAACAGCAGGACCCTTTCAATAAGTATGGGAGCCGCGCTGACCTGCGAAAGCGACACGGAATTCAGCCAGGTTTATGACAGGGCGGACAAGGCACTGAGCAATGCGAAAGCGAAGGGAAAAAGCTGTTTTGAAATATTTGATTATGTTGAGGAGACCAGGCAGTACGAAACGTTTCCCGAGTGGGGGATTTTTTGAGAGACAAGAGAACCGGAGCGGACAGGGAGATCCTGTACCTGCTCATATAACAGATGAAAGGACGGCATTTTAGCCGTCCTTTCATCTGTTAATGGGGGGTAGTTTATTTTGATTTGTATGAAAAAGATCGTGTCAGCGGATGGCGCGTACGCGCAGCACACCGTTCAATGAGCGGACATGGTCCAGGGTTTCCTCTGAGATGTCGTCGTCCAGATCGAGTATGGTATATGCGTACTCTCCTTTGGACTTGTTCACGAGATTGTGTATATTCAGCCCAAGGGATGAAAATGCGCCTGAAACGGGACTCAACACGTTCGGAATGTTTCTGTGGGTGACACAGATCCTCGTCTTGCAGGAACGCGGCGCCTCAACTTCCGGGAAGTTTACGGAGTTGGTTATATTTCCGTTCTCCAGGAAATCCATCAACTGCTTTACCGCCATCTCGGCGCAGTTTTCCTCGCTTTCCGGCGTGGAAGCTCCGAGGTGGGGGATCGCTATGACACCCGGATGCCCTATGATCTTGTCGTTGGGGAAGTCGGTAACATACTTGGCAACGATCCCGCTGTCCAGGGCCTCCAAAAGGTCGTCGGTATTCACAAGCTCACCGCGTGCAAGGTTTATGATGCGGACGCCGCGTTTCATGCAGGCGAACGCCCTCTTGTCGATCATGTCCTTGGTTTCCGAAGTCGCCGGAGCGTGAAGCGTGATATAGTCAGACTGTTCATATACAGTCCTGTAGTCAGGTGCATACATAACGCTGCGGGAGAGACCCCAGGCGCTTTTTACCGAGAGGTAGGGGTCGCAGCCCAATACGTTCATGCCGAGGGAAACCGCCGCATTCGCCACGAGTCCGCCGATGGCGCCCAGACCGATGATGCCCAGGGTCTTGCCAAGCAGCTCCGGACCTACGAACGCACTCTTTCCCTTCTCGACCAGCGGAGAGACTTCGTCACCTTTGCCTTTCAGGGTTTTGACCCATTCGATGCCGCCGATGATATCCCTCGAACTGAGCAGCAGCGCGCATATGACCAGTTCCTTGACGGCATTGGCATTGGCTCCGGGAGTGTTGAATACCACGATGCCCTTCTCGGAGCATGCTTTTACGGGTATATTGTTCGTACCTGCCCCGGCGCGGACGATGCAGTAGAGGTCGTCTCCGAACTCACGGGAGTGCAGGTCGGCCGATCTGACGAGGATCGCGTCCGGGGATGCGACGTCGTCAGATATTTCATAGCGGCCGCTTTTGCGAAGTATGGCAAGAGCTGCGGGAGAAATTTTATTCAGTGTCTGTATTCGGTACAACTTGTTCACTGCCTTTCAGCTTCGAATTTGTCCATGTATGCGACCAGCTTTTCGACTCCCTCGAGCGGCATCGCGTTGTAGATGGATGCCCTCATGCCTCCGACGGCACGATGCCCTTTGAGGGATATAAGGCCTTCCTTCTTTGCGCCGTCGACAAACTGCTTGTCTAGTTCCTCATCGCCGGTCGTAAAGGTGACGTTCATCATGGAACGGTAAGGCTTTTCGATGCCCGTCCTGAAGAGCTTGCTTTGGTCAAGCTTTTCGTACAGGATCGAGGCCTTTGCGCGGTTGATCTTCTCCATCTCCGACAGGCCGCCGATCTCTTCGATCCAGTCAAGGACCAGCCCAAGAATATATATACTGTATGTAGGCGGCGTGTTATACATCGATTTGCTCTTTATCATTTCAGGGTAACTCAGGAGGACCGGAGTGCCTTCGGGCGGACAAAACGGCAGGTCGTTTCGGACAATGACGACTGTCAGTCCGGCCGGACCCATATTTTTCTGGGCACCCGCGTAGATCAAACCGAATCTGGAGACGTCCACCGGTTCGGACAGGATGCAGGAAGACATGTCGCAGACCAGCGGTGCGCCGGTTTCGGGTATGTAGTCCCACTTTGAACCGTAGACGGTGTTATTCATACAGAAGTGGAAGTAAGAGGCGTTCGGATCCGGCTTCAGCTCGGTCTGCCTTGGAATGTATGAGAAATTTTTATCCCTGGAGCTTGCGGCTATGTTTACCCTGCCGAACTTGGCGGCTTCCTCGGCAGCCTTCTTCGAGAAGTTTCCGGTCACCGCATAGTCCGCGCATCCGGTTTTGCCTATCAAATTCATCGCAGTCATGGAGAATTGCATCGTTGCGCCGCCCTGGAGGAACAGGACGCTGTAATCGTCCGGAATACCCATTACCCGGCGGAGCTTTTCCTCGACGGAGACAATAATAGCATCGTATTCTTTAGATCGATGGCTCATTTCCATAACCGAGCATCCTGTGCCGCCGTAGTTCAGCATTTCTGAAGCGGCTCTTTCCAGGACCTTTTCTGGAAGCATTGCCGGACCTGCCGAAAAATTATAAACCCTGTTGTGTCCCATCGTCGATGACCTCTTTTCATATCGCATTTTTCACGGTACCGATTTTCAGCGAAAATCGTTAAACTTCTATCACTTTAAATCGATACCAAAGTATTATAGAGGCATTATACATGCGCCGAAGTGAAATGTCAATTTATTAACGATACAATTATTCGGACTTGAAACAGGTGTTTTTTGCATGTATAATCTAACTATGTCCGGAAATTATTCGCATGATAAATACTAAATTATACATCATAAACAAAAATTATATAAGTTTTACTGAAACGGAGTTTAACATGCAGCTCAAAGAAGTAAGGGACATTCTCAATGCAAAAGTGTTGTGCGGGGAACATTTACTGGACCGCGAAGTATACTCAGCCTGCGGTGCGGACCTGATGAGCGATGTTTTGGCTTTTGTCAAGGAGCAATCGGTCCTCCTGACGGGACTGCTGAACCCGCAGGTCGTCCGGACGGCGGAAATGATGGATATGCTTTGCATCGTCTTCGTACGCGGTAAGGTGCCTGACCGGAACATCATAGAGCTGGCCAGGGACAGGGACATAGTTATGATGTGCACCGACTATAAGATGTACACGGCTTGCGGTAAGCTTTACCAGGCCGGCCTTGTCGGAATGGAGTGCGAATAGAATTGGATTCACTGCATTTGCATTTTGAGCTGGACGGAAGTGATTTCACCGCGGCGGGGGAGGCCTCCAGCGAGGTCAAGCGCGTTTTGCGGCAGCTGGGGTTTGACAGCGACGTGATCCGCAGATGCGCCATCTGCATGTACGAGGGTGAGATGAACATCTTCCTGCACGCATCGGGCGGATCGGCAGACGTCTACATAGAACCTTCGGAAATCATCCTCGAGCTGATAGACAGCGGCCCGGGTATTCCCGACATAGACCTTGCTATGCAGGAAGGATACTCGACAGCATCCCAGGAGGTCCGCGAACTGGGCTTCGGAGCGGGCATGGGTTTGCCCAACATGAAGAAATATTCCGATGAAATGATAATAGATTCGGTCGTCGGCGTTGGTACGGCGATTTTCATGAGCATTCTTGTCAAATAGAGCATTTATGATAAGTTTGCAGCCGGCTTGTTTGATTTACATACCGGCAGTCTCCGGAACTCCGCGGCATACCGGGTATAGATACCGTTCGGACAGGAAAGTTACGGCGTATTTTTCAGCGAATCCTTTTAAGGGGTATTATGTATGAAGCATTCAGTTACTCTGGACAAGGAAAAGTGTAAAGGTTGTACGACCTGCATGAAGCACTGCCCGACCGAAGCGATTCGGGTCCGCCGCGGAAGAGCGCGAATCATCAAGGAGCGATGCATCGACTGCGGACAGTGCATACGTGTCTGTCCTCATCACGCGAAGAAAGCGGTATGCGATTCCTTCGACAGATTGTCAGAGTATGACTACACCGTGGCATTGCCTGCCCCCTCTTTTTACGGGCAGTTCCGCAACCTGGACGACATCAATATCGTGCTGCAGGCGCTCATAGACATCGGTTTTGACGCGGTCTTTGAGGTGTCGCGCGCCGCAGAGCTCATTTCCGGCCTGACCCGAAAAAAGTACGATGAACTGAAGTCTGCACGCTCGGGACCTATCATCTCCTCGGCATGTCCCGCCGTTGTCAGGCTTATTTGCATGCGCTTTCCCAAACTCATACCGAACCTGCTCAACATGATCGCCCCTGTCGAGCTTGCCGCAATACTTGCCAGGAAGGAAGCCGTCGAAAAGACCGGTTTACAGCCGGAACGCATCGGGGTGTTCTTCATTTCCCCGTGCCCGGCAAAGGTCACTGCAGGCAGGCATCCGCTGTTTCTGGATAAAAGGGTGGTAGACGGTACGCTTTCGATGGCGGATATTTATAAGCGTGTCCTGGGTCCTATGAAAAAAGTGAAGGATCCCGGTTCGCTGAGCTGTTCCGGCATTATCGGGATCGGCTGGGCAAGGGCCGGAGGGGAGTCTTCCGCACTCCTGAACGACCACCACCTGGCTGTGGACGGCATAAGCAACATAATCGACATACTTGAGAGCGTCGAAAACGGCATGCTGCCGGAAGTAGAATTCCTGGAGCTGAACGCCTGCACGCAGGGCTGCGTGGGCGGATGCCTGACCGTGGAAAACCCGTATACCGCCAAGAGCCGGATACGGCGGCTGATGAAGTATCTTCCCGTCAGCAGGAATAATGCCGGAGACGGTCATGAAGACATCATTATGACGAGCTCGGACAAAATGCCCGAGTATGTGCCTGTTTGGCAGCTTTCCGAGGACCGTGAGCAGGCAATGAAGATATACGCAAATATAGTGGAGCTTCAGCAACGGCTGCCAGGGCTCGACTGCGGGTCATGCGGAGCTCCTTCCTGCCGGGCGCTGGCCGAAGACGTTGCGATAGGGTTTGCATCTGAAGAGGACTGCATTTTCCGTATGCGTGAACGCATGCAGTATATGGCCGAGGGCGGGGACGCAGATGAATACCTGCCGCCGCCGTTCCGAAGGACCAGCGTATCTGAAGACCCGTCCGACAGCGACAGTGAAACAGGATCGGATAACGATACAGCCATGGATGATCGCGGGGACGAAGACCAAGGACGTGAAACAGAATGAATGTGAAAGAACTGGCCGAAAAGCTCGGCCTCAAATGTGTAATTGAAGGCAACTCCGATCGCGAGATAACGGGCTGCTATATCGGCGACCTGCTGAGCCGGGTAATGGGAAATGCGCAGCCGGGCAATGTATGGATAACTATCATGTCAAACGTAAATGTTGCCGCCGTTGCTTCAATGACGGAAGTGGCATGTGTGATCCTGGCCGAGGGAGTAAAGCCGGACAGCGAACTGGTTGAGAAATTCGAAAAACTGGACGCCGCACTGTATACCACTCCGATGAGCAGTTATCAGGCGGCTTGCAAAATATATGAACTGATCGGCTGTCAGCCGTTTTTTTAGGATGAATTCTCATGAGATGTTACTGTGATTTCCATATCCACTCCTGTCTTTCGCCGTGCGGCGAAAACGACATGACTCCGTCGAACATAGCAAGGATGGCGGCATTGGCCGGGTACCACATCATTGCCGTATCCGACCATAACACGACCGGCAATTGCAGGTCGCTTATAAGGGCGGCTGAAGAAGCCGGCATAATAGCAGTGCCGGCGATGGAACTGACCACATCCGAAGAGGTGCATGTCCTGTGTCTCCTTCCAGATCCGGATTCCGCCGATGAGTTTGGGCGCTTTGTATTTGACAGGCTGCCCGATATTGAAAACCTTCCCGGAATCTTCGGCGAACAGGTCCTGATGGACCATGACGACACGATAGTCGGGTATGAAAAGCGCCTTTTGCTGAATGCCACGGATATAAGCATAACGGACGTCCCCAGGATCCTTGACGATGTTGGGGGCGTTGCGATACCTGCACATATTGACAGGGACTCATTTTCGGTATTGTCAAACCTGGGTTTCCTGGACCCTTCACTTGGCTTTCGGACCGTTGAAATAACCGGAAATTGCAACGTCCCGTCCCTTTTGGACAAGCATCCCGAACTGGAGGGGATGCAGTATTATGTCAACTCAGACGCCCACGACCTGTATTCGATCAGGGATGCCGAATTCTGCATCGAACTGCAAAGACCCTCAGCAAAAGCAGTTATTGAGGCCTTTCGAAATGGGGGACTGTCCTACAGGTTTAGTGGTCGTCTATAATTTGTCGAGTAATACAGGATTTCAGCAATATCCGACCGTATAATTGTTAATATTTTAACTTTCAAAATAGCCATATTTATGTTATACTTTTCAGGAAGTATGTATTTTTTTTTCACAAACATTACATGCCGTTTAGGAGGTAAATAAATAATGCCCAATCTTAAGACGAAGGTACCTTTCAGGGGCACGAAGGAGCAGGAAAAGGAGCTTGTCGACTTTATCCGCTCGATGGGCGACGACAAGGAAGCCATGATGCCGATCCTCCAGAAAGCTCAGGAAATATACGGGTACCTTCCAGAGGAAGTCCAGATCATCATCGCCGAAATGACGGGCGTGCCGCTGAGTGAGATCTACGGTATTGCTTCGTTTTACGCTCAGTTTACCCTGAATCCGAAAGGAAAGTACCAGATATCTGTCTGCCTCGGCACTGCCTGCTATGTCAAGGGAGCGGGAGACATCCTTGACAAGATCTGCGAAATGGTCGGCTGTGAAGCAGGTTCGATAACCGATGACGGACTGTTTTCAATCGACGCCACAAGGTGCATAGGGGCATGCGGACTTGCGCCGGTGCTCACGATCAATGAAAACGTTTACGGAAGGCTCGACATCGCACAGGCCGAGCACATAATAAAGGGGTACCTTGATAAGGCAAAAGAAAACTGATGGAAGACTTGTCGCTGCACGTTCTGGATATAGCGCAGAATTCGCTGCGCGCAGGCGCGAAGGTCATTTCGATCGAGATACGCAGGCTTCCGGGCAAGGATTTGCTTGAGATCGAGGTGGAAGACGACGGTTGCGGAATGGACCGGGATTTGCTGAGCAAAGTGACCGACCCTTTCTTTACGACCCGAAAGACAAGGAGTGTCGGACTGGGGCTTCCGCTTTTCAAGATGGCGGCCGAGATGACAGGCGGGAGCTTTGATATCAGCAGTACGCCCGGCAAAGGGACACGTGTGAAGGCTTCGTTTGGATTCACGCACATCGACAGGCCTCCCCTGGGGAGCATGTCCGAGACGATAGTGACGCTGATACAGGGGAACCCGGATGTGAGGATCCGCTACAGGGAAGTCACAGAAAACGCATCGTTTGAGTTCGATACGCAGGAGATATCTCAAATCCTTCAGGGAGTGCCTCTCAACGAGCCCGAGGTGCTGCAGTGGATCAAAGATCACATAGATCAGTGCGAGCAAGAGCTCTTGAATAACGAGCATTTATTATAACGGTTCTTACTTTCAACAGAACTTTAACAAAAAGACCGTAAGGAGACATTTTTTATGAAGAAGTCCATTGAAGAGCTGAATGCGATTCGCGAAAGAATGAAGCAGACCATCCAGATGCGGTCTGACAACAGCAACAACGTCCGCGTCGTGGTCGGAATGGCAACCTGCGGTATTGCGGCCGGTGCCCGTCCCGTCCTGGCTGCCTTCGTAGACGAGGTCAACCGCCGGCAGCTTAAGAACGTGACCGTGGCCCAGACCGGATGCATCGGAGTCTGCCGGCTGGAGCCGATCGTTGAGATATATGAACCCGGCAAGGAAAAGGTGACCTACGTGAAGGTCGACGAAAACAAGGCCAGGATGATCGTCGCCGAACACCTGGTCAACCAAAGGGTCATAGAAGAGTACACTATTGGAGCCGCCAAATAAGGGACGGGGGAGTAGAAACGATGAATATAGTCAGAAGCCATGTGCTGGTGTGCGGAGGTACGGGATGCACCTCCTCAAACAGCCCGGAAATCATAAAGCAATTCAATAAGGAGCTTGACAAGCGCGGCCTTTCAGATGAGGTAAAGGTCATCCAGACCGGCTGTTTTGGCCTGTGCGCGCTTGGTCCCATAGTGATCGTATATCCCGAGGGATCGTTCTATTCGATGGTCAAACCCGAGGATGTGGAAGAGATCGTGGAAGAACACATCCTGAAGGGGCGTATCGTAAAACGCCTTCTTTACGAAGGAGATCTGAAGGAAGCCAAAGTAGCGACATCGCTGAACGATACCAATTTCTATAAAAAGCAGAAGAGGATCGCGCTGCGCAACTGCGGTGTCATAGATCCCGAAAACATAGACGAATATATTGCCAATGACGGTTATCAGGCGCTGGCAAAGGTCCTCACCCAAATGACGCCTGAGGAAGTCATCGATACTATTACCGCATCCGGACTCCGCGGCCGCGGCGGTGCCGGCTTCCCGACGGGAAGGAAGTGGGCGTTTGCCGCGAAGGAGGATAACCCGGTCAAATATGTCTGCTGCAACGCCGACGAGGGCGACCCGGGCGCATTCATGGACCGTTCACTCCTCGAGGGCGACCCGCACAGCATTATCGAAGCGATGGCCATTGCGGGCTATGCGATCGGAGCTCACCAGGGATATGTATATGTACGGGCAGAGTATCCGATTGCCGTTAAGCGTTTGCAGATAGCCATCAGGCAGGCAAGGGAATACGGTTTCCTCGGCGAGGACATTTTCGGAACCGGTTTCAACTTCGACCTCGATGTCCGCCTTGGCGCCGGTGCGTTCGTATGCGGCGAAGAGACCGCCCTTATGAGATCCATCGAAGGCCATCGCGGCGAGCCGCGTCCGCGTCCGCCGTTCCCGGCAGTTAAGGGTCTCTTTGACAAACCGACCATTCTTAACAATGTCGAAACCTACGCAAACGTACCCTGGATAATCAACAACGGGCCGGAAGCCTTTGCGTCCATCGGGACCGAGAAGTCGAAGGGAACCAAGGTATTTGCCCTCGGCGGCAAGATCACCAACACGGGCCTTGTCGAAATACCCATGGGTACCACTCTGAGGGAAGTGATCGAGGAAATCGGCGGCGGAGTGCCCAACGGCAAAAAGTTCAAGGCTGCCCAGACGGGCGGTCCCTCCGGCGGATGCATTCCGGAATCTCTCATAGACACTCCGATGGACTTTGAAAGCCTGGCTGCGGTCGGCTCCATCATGGGATCGGGCGGACTCATAGTCATGGACGAGGACAACTGCATGGTCGACATCGCGAAGTTCTTCCTGCAGTTTACGGTCGACGAGTCCTGCGGAAAGTGCACGCCTTGCCGTATCGGTATGCGTCGCCTGCTTGAGCTTGTAGATAAGATAACGAGCGGCAACGGCACTCTGGAAGACATCGAGCTTACAGAACAGCTTTGCTATCACATAAAGGAAAATTCCCTGTGCGGTCTCGGCCAGACTGCTCCGAACCCCGTATTGTCCACATTGCAGCATTTCCGCGACGAGTATATCGCACATGTTGTTGACAAGAGGTGTCCGGCAGGAGTCTGCAAGAACCTGCTTCGTTATCAGATCCTGGCCGAAAAGTGCATAGGCTGTACATCATGCGCGCGTGTTTGCCCGGTCGGTGCGATATCCGGCGAAGTCAAGAAGCCCCATACGATCGATACCAGCAAGTGCATAAAGTGCGGCGCTTGCATGGAAAAATGCAAATTCGGCGCGATCGTAAAGAATTAGCGGAAAAGGAGATCGTACAATGAGCACTGTCAAAGTGAAAGTAAACGGCGTAGAGGTCGAGTGCCCCGCAAATGCCACCGTGCTTGAGGCGGCACGCCTGGCCGGTATTGAAATACCTACTCTCTGCTATATGAAGGAAATCAATGCCATCGGTGCATGCCGGATTTGCGTAACCGAAGTATCAGGTGCCAGAGGTCTTGTCGCAGCATGTGTTTATCCGGTAGCGGAAGGAATGGAGATAAACACCAACTCCCAGAAGGCATACAACGCCAGAAAGATGACGCTTGAGCTCATCCTTTCCAACCACCGCCGCGACTGCCTGACATGTGACCGCAATCAGAACTGCGAGCTACAGAAGCTTGCAAAGGATTACAATATAAAAGACGTGCGCTTCGGCCATCCCGAAGAATTGAAGCCCCAGATCGAGGACTCGATGATACATCTTATCAGGGACAACTCAAAGTGCATCCTTTGCCGTCGCTGTGTGGCTGTCTGCAAAGAGATGCAGGGCATCGGAGTCATCGGTCCGAACGACAGGGGATTTGAAACCCATATATCCTGCGCGTTCGACCGCAATCTTGAAGAAACTGCCTGCGTATCCTGCGGACAGTGCATCACGGTTTGCCCGACCGGCGCCCTTACCGAGCGCGACTGCACCGATAAGGTATGGAACGCGCTTGCCGATAAATCAAAGTTCGTCGTTGTCGGTACAGCTCCTTCGGTACGCGTCACGCTTGGCGAGTGCTTCGACATGCCGGTAGGGACGAACGTCCAGGGAAAAATGGTTGCGGCACTGCGCAGGCTGGGATTTGACAAGGTATTCGACGTTGACGTGACGGCGGACCTTACGATCCTGGAAGAAGGAACCGAGTTCCTTGAACGCCTCAACAGCGGAGAAAACCTGCCCCTCATCACTTCCTGCAGCCCGGGCTGGGTAAAGTTCTGCGAGCACTATTACCCGGAATTCATCCCGAACCTTTCGAGCTGCAAGTCTCCGCAGCAGATGTTTGGCGCGATGATGAAGACATACTATGCCGAAAAGATGGGCATAGATCCCAAGGACATCTTCGTGGTATCCATCATGCCGTGTACGGCCAAGAAGTTTGAGCGTTTCCGCGATTACCAGGAAGCTGTACCCGGACTGCGCGATGTGGACGCGGCGATCACAACCCGCGAGCTTGCAAGGATGATCGCCACTGCAGGCATAAGCTTCAAGGATCTGCCCGACGAAGATTTCGATCCTGCGTTCGGCATCTCGAGCGGAGCGGGTGTGATATTCGGAGCGACCGGCGGAGTCATGGAAGCCGCTCTCCGTACAGTAACCGAGATAGTCACGGGACAGGAGCTCAAGAAGCTCGAATTTACCGAAGTCCGCGGCACCGAAGGTATAAAGGAAGCCCAGTACGACCTGGGCGGCAGGCTGGTCAGGGTAGCAGTAGCGTCAGGCTTGTCCAATGCCCGTGCGCTGCTTGAGCGGGTCAAGAGCGGAGAGGCCCAGTACGACATGATCGAAATCATGGCATGTCCGGGAGGATGCGTCAACGGCGGCGGACAGCCCATCCAGCCGCAGAGCGTACGCAACTTTGTGGATCTGAGAGCGAAGAGGGCTGCAGCGATTTACGACGCAGACAAGGAAATGAAGCTTCGCAAGAGCCACGAAAACCCGGTCATCAAGGAAATCTACGATACCTACCTTGAGAAGCCCGGAAGCCATAAAGCCCACAAGATCTTACACACAAAGTATCAGGCAAGAAGTAAATATCCCGGCGTAGCGGTAGCCGAGTAAAAATAACAGAAGAGTTTTGCCTATTGTCAGGTAAAACTCTTCTGTTGTTATATATGTAATAATCGACACTGTTCGACATCGGGGGAAAAACGGACAACAAAGGGGGAATGCTTATAAAGACATATAACGGCATGGCACGGGGCCATATACATAACTGATCTCGGAATGCTCGATCTTACCCATTCAGGCGCGAACATGACAGAACGGAAGGAGGCATGGATTGTGAATCGGACGCAGGTCAGGTCGGGGAAATCGACGGATAAAGCGCGGTCAGGAAGTCGGATATCTCCCCAACCGGAAGAGAAGTTCTCGGAAATCAAAAAAGTGATCGAAAAATATGCGGACCGGGAAGGCTGCCTGATACAGGTACTGCATGAAGCCCAGCAGATTTACGGGTACCTTCCCATGGAAGTGCAGCAGTTCATTGCAAGGTCGCTCGATTTGCCGCTTTCCGAAGTGGCTGGCGTTTTGTCATTTTACTCCTTTTTCTCTGTAAAGCCAAGGGGACAGCACACCATTCGCGTATGCCTGGGTACCGCATGCTATGTAAGGGGCGGGAAGAAGATAGTCGACCATCTGTGCGAGTCGCTGAATGTCGGAGTCGGAGACACGACTGAAGACGGGAAATTCACCTTTGAAATCGCGCGGTGCATAGGAGCTTGCGGGCTTGCACCGGCAGTGATGATCGACGATACGGTCTACAAACAGGTCACTCCCGCCAAAATAGATGCGATCCTTTCCAGGTACTGATCGGGGGGTGAATGTTTTGAGGATGAAAGTAAGGACGCCGTCCGACCTTGAAATGATAAGGTCAGACTACAGGGCAAGGCAGGAGAAGTACAGTTACAGGATCCTGGTATGCGCGGGAGCCGGCTGTGTATCCTCAAACTGCCATGAGGTCAGGGATGCGGTCATAGACGAGCTGAAAAGGCTGTCGCTATCCGAACAGGCTGTTGTGTACGAAACCGGATGCATGGGGACATGTGCCGTAGGTCCTGTCATGCTGATCCTTCCCGAGAGGATCTTTTACACCGGTCTGACTCCCGAAAGCGCCAGGGAGATCATCCGTGCGCATCTGACCGACGGGAGGATACTCGAGCAGTACACCTTCTACGATCATGCGCTGCGCAGGCATGTGCCCCAAATAGACGATATTGAATTTTTCAGGCACCAGGTGAGGATAGCCCTGCGCAATTGCGGAGAAATAGAGCATGCAAACATAGAATCCTACATAGACAGGGATGGGTATGCCGCGGCGGCGAAAGTATTGACCGGCATGACCCCGCTGCAGGTCGTGGATACGATCAAGGCATCCGGACTCCGCGGAAGAGGGGGAGCGGGATTTCCCACCGGAGTCAAATGGGAAGCAGGGCTTCGGGCAGTTTCGGATACAAAATACCTGGTATGCAATGCGGACGAAGGGGATCCGGGCGCGTTTATGGATCGCAGCATCATAGAGGGTGACCCGCACACCCTGATAGAAGGCATGATCATCGGAGGATATGCCATAGGTGCGAGAAAGGGGTATGTGTATATCAGGGCAGAATACCCGCTCGCCGTAGAACGCCTTAAGGTTGCGATCGGCCAGGCGCGCGATTACGGACTGCTGGGCAAGGACCTGTTTGGTTCGGGATTCGATTTTGACATGGAGATAAGGATAGGCGCCGGAGCTTTCGTATGCGGTGAGGAGACGGCGCTGATGGCCTCGATAGAAGGGAGGAGGGGCGAACCCAGGCAGAAGCCCCCGTTCCCGTTTGAAGCAGGCCTGTTCGGCAAGCCAACGATAATCAACAATGTGGAGACTTTCGCGAACGTACCCGCCATAATCCTCAAAGGGAGCGAATGGTTTACCGGGATCGGAACCGAAAAGGCACCCGGGACAAAGGTTTTTGCCCTGGCCGGCGATATCGTCAATACAGGGATCGTAGAAGTCCCGATCGGGATCCCGCTTGGGGAGATAATCTTCCGCATCGGCGGCGGCATGCTCAGGAGCAAAAAGTTCAAGGCTGCGCAAATCGGCGGCCCCTCCGGAGGCTGCATAACCCAGGAGAACCTCAATGTCCCCACCGACTATGAATCCCTCACAGGGCTGGGAGCAATAATGGGATCGGGCGGACTTATCGTAATGAACGAAGATACCTGCATGGTGGATACGGCAAGGTACTTTATGGAATTCATACAGGATGAGTCCTGCGGGAAATGCGTGGCCTGCCGGCTGGGGACCAGGCGCATGCTTGAGATCCTCGAGAGGATAACGCGCGGCGAAGGCGAAGAAGGGGATATCGAGCGCCTGGAAGAGCTGGGCAGGACCATACAGAAGACGGCGATGTGCGGACTGGGGCAGACCGCCCCGAATCCGGTACTGAGTACCATAAAGTACTTCAGGGAGGAGTATGAGGAGCATATCAGATACAAGTACTGTCGTGCAGGGGTCTGTGCGGACCTGTTCATCTCACCCTGCGAAAACGCCTGTCCCGCTAACGTCAACATCCCGGGATATTTGGCACTGGTAGCCGCCGGACGGTTTATGGACGCCTATGACCTGATCAGACAGGAAAACCCGCTGCCATCCATCTGCGGAAGGATCTGCACGCATCCCTGCGAAGCCAAGTGCAGGCGCGGAACCGTAGACGAGCCTGTGGCCATATGCGATTTGAAGCGGTTTGTGGCCGACTATGCAATGAGCAACTCGGCAAATTATATCAGGCAGGATATAACACTGCCGAGGAACGGGAAAAGAGTTGCAATAATCGGCGCCGGTGCATCGGGCCTGACATGCGGATACTACCTTGCACGGCTGGGATATGAAGTGGATATATACGAAGCCGAGTCGGTTGCCGGCGGCGTCCTGGCATATGGGATCCCGGAGTACAGGCTGCCCAGCGATGTGATACAACGAGAGATCGAGGAAATCAAAAAGGCCGGTGTCAACATACTGCTCAATACCGAAGTCGGCAAGGATATCGACTTTGAAAAACTGAGGAGGGAATACCATGCCGTGTATGTCGCAACGGGGACACAGGTACCGCAAAGAGTGGGCGTGCCCGGTGAAGATCTGAAGGGAGTATTACCCGGCATCAGTTTCCTGAAGGATGTAAAACTTAAGAGGAACGTTGACCTGACAGGTCATGTGGTTGCGGTCATCGGCGGCGGAAACACCGCGATCGATTCCGCACGGACAGCGCTGCGTCTTGGCGCGAAGAAAGTCATGATTCTATATCGAAGGATGCGCGACTCGATGCCGGCATATGAAGTCGAAGTTGAAGAAGCTCTTCATGAGGGAGTCGAACTGCACGAGCTCGTTTCGCCTGTCCGATTTATAGGAAACAGGCACGGAAGGGTGGAAAAGATAGAATGCGTCCGCAGGCGCATGAAAGACTTTGACACCACCGGGAGACGAAACACCGAGAGTATAGAAGGGTCAAACTACATGATCGCAGTCGATACCGTCATCACGGCGGTGAGCCAGTATTCGGATCTGCCGTTCGTAAAAAGCAACGAGATCGGCCTGACCCGCTGGGGAACGTTCGTGATAGATGACGAGACCCAGATGACGACCATGCCCGGCGTATTTGCCGGTGGCGATGTCGTACGCGGTCCCGATGAGGTCATCCGGGCAATTGCTGACGGAAAGCATGCGGCGGTAAATATAGACAAGTATCTGGGAGGTTCGGGTAGACTCAATAAAGGCAGACGTATCGATATACCCCAGGTATTTGACGACGACGAAATCGTCAACCACGACCGCTTCCCGCTTGATATGCTTCCGTTGGAAAAGCGGAGGAACTCGTTTGGGGAGGTAGTCCTCGGATACCATAAGCTCAACGCCATTGCCGAATCGATGCGCTGTCTGCACTGCGACAGGAGGTGAATGAGTTGATCAGCTTGACCATCAACGGGAAAAAGGTGCAGGCTCCCGACGGATGCACCATTATGGAAGCAGCCGGGTTCAACGGCATAAAGATCCCAAGTCTATGCTACCTGGAAGGCATTCACTCCATAGGTTCCTGCCGTATATGTGTCGTGGAAGTGGAGGGAGCAAAAACCCTACAGGCATCGTGCATAACCAAGGCACGTGACGGTATGGTGATATGGACGAACTCAAAAACAGTCCGTGATGCAAGAAGGGTGCTTTATGAACTCATTCTTTCGGACCACAGCCAGGATTGCCTGAGCTGCAGCCGCAACCAGACCTGCGAGCTGCAGGAGCTTGGAAAGACGCTCGGTGTCGAACAGATCCGGTTTACCGGCGCCAAAGCCAGAAGCGACAAGGATGTATCCTATTCGATTACCAGGGACAACTCAAAGTGCATACTGTGCCGACGCTGTGTTACCATATGCAACGAAGTGCAAAGCACCGGAGTGCTGTTCCCGCAAAACAGGGGATTCGAAACTGTTATCGGACCTGCTATGGAACTGCCTATAGGTTCAACGCACTGTGCCTTCTGCGGACAATGTACCGTAGTATGCCCTGTCGGTGCATTAAAGGAAACCGATTCGATCCAGCAGGTGTGGGATGCGCTGCACGATCCCGGAAAGCGTGTCGTGGTCCAGGTTGCGCCTGCGATACGCGTTGCGATCGGGGAGGAGTTTGGCCTGGAACCGGGGACCCGCTGCACGGGGAAGCTCGCATCGGCCCTTGAAGCCCTGGGATTTGACGACATATTCGATACCAACTGGGCGGCAGACCTGACCATAATGGAAGAAGGCACCGAGCTGCTGAACCGCCTGAAGAAAAAACTTTCCGGCGGGGATGCGGTCCTGCCCATGATCACAAGCTGCAGTCCCGGCTGGATCAAGTTTGTCGAAAACGCTTTCCCGGATGAGCTGGACCACCTTTCCACCTGCAAGTCACCGCACATGATGATGGGAGCTATTGTAAAGTCCTATTACGCCGATAAAATCGGTGTCGATCCGAAGGACATATATGTGGTATCCGTCATGCCCTGCACTGCCAAAAAGACTGAAATCATGCGCAGCGAGATGCAAAACGGGGGATATCAGAATGTGGATGCCGTCCTGACAACCAGGGAACTGGGTGAGATGATCAGGGAAGCAGGTATCGACTTCGTAAATCTCCCTGACAGGGATTTCGACGCACCGCTGGGCATTTCGACCGGAGCCGCCGATATATTCGGTGTGACGGGCGGGGTCATGGAAGCCGCGATCCGAACGGTGTACGAAATCGTTACAGGGAAGGAACTGCCTTTCGAAAAGCTCCACATCAAGCCTATCATCGGACTGGAGGGCATAAAGGAGGCCACGGTCAGGATAGAAGATACGCTGCCGCAATACAGTGAATTCAAAGGGATCGAGCTCAGGGTCGCAGTGTCAAACGGACTGAAGAACGCGAGAGCGCTCGTCGAGCAGATAGGCCGGGGAACATCACCCTACCACTTCATAGAAATAATGGGTTGCCCCGGCGGATGCATCAACGGAGGGGGCCAGCCCAGAAGCAGCGACCCCAAGGTCCGTGAGAAGCGGCTCAAAGCGCTTTACGACGAGGACGAGTCGAAGACCCTCAGGAAGTCCCATGACAACCCGGCCGTACAGGCGGTCTACAGGGAGTTCCTGGGAGAGCCTGACGGGGAAAAGTCGCACAGTTTGCTCCACACGAGATACATAAAGAGGGGTATCTTCAACGAACTTTCAGACGAGTCGTTTGAGGTCCGGCCTGTCAAAGCTTCCGCAAAGGTCAGGGTGCCCGTATCTCCGCTGGCAGTGCAAACTACGAGAAGGGAAGTCGCCGAGACCGCAAAGAAAGAGCAGTCGGTCGACTATTCCCGCCTTCTGGCGCTTGAGTCGGAAAATCAGAAACTGCGCAGAGAAGTAGAAGAGGCACAAGAGACCGTCCGACTGCTGAAGGGAGTTATCGCAACATACAGCAAGCGCAGGAAGTAACTTAGACCGCTTCAAACGACGGCAGCCGGTTGTAACGAATCGGCAAAAAGCACCGCAATGCCGGATAAAACGGCTATATTGCGGTGCTTTTTTCTAATGCCGGTCTAAGTGTATCAAGTGTATAAGTGTATCAAGTCTCTCTAGTCTATCTAGTCTATCTAGTCTATCAAGTATATCAAGTCTATCTTCTTTCTAGTCTTTTTAGTTTATCAAATCAATCAGGATTATCAAGTGTATCATGTCTATCATCAATCAATTATCGCCTCATATATCAGGCCCATCTATCCTGACAAGCCGTTTGGCTTATTCGATCTCCTGATCACAGTTTGTCAGATCTTCGCAATCAAAGAACTCTGCAAGGCTTATGTCAAGGCCGTCACATATCTTTTTTATCGTAACGATGCCGATATCTTTCCGCTGAGGATCGAGCAGGCTGTAAATCGTCGAAGGAGTAAGCCCTGAAAGATTTGCAAGGGCATTTATGGTAATGTTCCTCGACCGGCACAGCTCTTCTATGCGACTGGCAACTCTGGCCTTTATACCCAAATCAGATCACCCCTGTTGAACGTACCATAATTTATGTTTTGGCGTATACGCTATTGCGTAATTATAACATTTATGGTAAGATATACCAAGATAACACGGTGAGAGGTAGGGTCATGAGGAAAAGCGCATGTGTTTTCGTCGGCAGGCACCGGATAAGCCCCAGGCACATCGAAATCGTGGTCAAAAGATTGAATTCGGCCATAGACACCCTTGCCCGAAACGGTGTAACCGATTTTATCTCTTTAGGCAAAAAGGGTTTCGACCTGCTTGCCGCAGCCCTGGTACTTGCAAGGAGGGAGTCCGGGATGCCGGTCAGATTGATCGTGGCGATGCCGCGCACCGATTTGTTCCGGTTGTCGCCCGCTCCGGACAGGGATCTGCTGTACAGGATACTCAATGAGGCAGACAAGGTCTTATATACGACCGAAAAGCCGATTAAGTTAGTTTTTGACCATGCTTCGGTTTGCCTGTGTTACTTTCCGGGGATAATGGGCCTTCGGATCCGAAGGCTGCTAAAAAACCATTTCGTCATAAATGTCGCATATACCGTATAGCCAATACTGTATAGCAAAATGCCGCAGAAAAAAATACCTCATTTTACTAAGTACATAGAGCAAAGTAATTCTCCCTCTTTTTCAATTGCTTGATTATTTTGCCAGAAGATGTATAATAATAGAAGTGCATGTCCCAGATCCCGGATGCATGGGATCTTCGGGAACCTTTAGACTTTTATTTGAGAGGTAAGTTTTGATAACTACGAGAAAACTGGTCGTCTCTGCTTTGGTTGGAGCGGTATACATTGCTTTGACGATACTTCTGGCTCCGATTTCGTACGGTGCCGTCCAATTCAGGATAAGCGAGGCTCTGACGGTCCTTCCTTTCCATATCCCCGCGACGGCCTGGGGACTGTTTGTCGGCTGCCTCATATCAAACATATTCAGCCCTATGGTTACAGTACTTGATATCGTCTTCGGATCGCTTGCCACTCTTCTTGCGGGGTATATTACGTCAAGGATCAAAAGCGTCTGGCTTGCTCCGCTTCCCCCGGTCGTGATCAATGCTGTCGTCGTCGGAGCTGTCCTTGCGTATACTACCGCACCCGGTGCGTTTTTGACGGCATTCCCTGCCATTGCCCTGTCCGTCGGGATAGGGGAATTCGTTGTCTGCTATGCATTGGGGTTGCCGATACTGCTCGCGATGTCAAAACTGAAGGCGATATGGCAGGATGAGCTCTAACAGTTCAAGAAGATCAGGAGGAACAAGGTTGAAAATAAAAAAGGCCATTATACCTGCAGCGGGTCTGGGAACCAGGATGCTGCCCGCCACCAAGACGATTCCCAAGGAAATGCTGCCGATAGTGGACAAACCCTCAATTCAATACATAATTGAGGAAGCAGTGGCCTCAGGTATTGAAGACATCTTGGTTGTCACGAACAGGGCAAAATCCGCCATGGACGACTACTTTGACTACCACCCCGAACTGGAGGAGAGGCTTGCCCGGGCAGGCAAGCATGCCGAAGTCGACATCGTCAGGCGGACTGCCGACATGGCAAACATATTCTATGTCCGCCAGAAGGAGACGAAGGGCCTGGGACATGCCATCTGGAGGGCAAAACACTTCGTGGGCAATGAGCCGTTTGCGGTCCTGCTGGGCGACGACATCATGCACGCGCAAAAACCCGTGACAAAGCAGCTGGTCGAGATCGCCGAAGAATATGACTGCTCTGTCGTAGGCGTACAGAGGGTATCCCGTCAGGCGATAGCCAAGTATTGCACCCTTGGGGTAACACCTGTCAGGGAACGCTGCTACGATGTGACAAAGCTGATCGAAAAACCGCGCCCCGATCAGGTGATTTCGGATTTCGCGATCCTGGGACGTTATGTGCTGACACCGGGGATCTTCGATATCCTCGAGAGCCTGCCCGCAGGATACGGAGGGGAAGTCCAGCTTACGGACGGGCTGAATATCCTGTGCGGGAAAGAGCGTGTAATGGCATACGATTTCATCGGCAAACGGTATGACACGGGAAATCTCAAGGGATATCTGGAAGTCGTCGTGGACTTTGCCCTTGAGCATGAGGAGATAAGCGACTGGATGAAGGCTTTTATCAAAAATAAAGCCGAAAATTTATAAAAAGTTTGACTTTTATACCTGTAACGGTTATAATAGCTTTCGTTAGGCTCTTGCATCCTGCAAGAGTTGAATCCTTGCTCCCCAAAAGGGGGCCGTAGTCCAAAAGGAGGTGTAAATATGGCAAATGTCGTTTCCAAGTATGAAACAATTTTCATTGTAGACCCTAAGTTTGACGAGGAGTCCACAAGGGAGATCATCAACAAGTTCAAGGAACTCATAGAAGCGAACGGTACTTTGGAAAGCGTTGATGAGTGGGGCAAGCGCAGGCTCGCTTACGAAATCAACGATGAACGCGAGGGCTACTATGTCCTGATGAACTTCACTGCTCCTACCAGTTTTCCGCAGGAGCTGGACCGCGTCTACAAAATTACCGAGGGGATAATGCGTTCCATCATCATCGTAAAAGAATGAGGGGTCAGAAATGCTTAACAAGGTAATTCTAATGGGACGTCTGACACGTGACCCTGAACTGCGTTACACGCAGAACAATACCCCGGTAACAAGCTTTACCGTAGCAGTTGACAGAAGGTTCAAAAGGAGCGGAGACCAGCAACAGCAACAGCAGCAGACCGCCGACTTTATCGATGTAGTGGCCTGGCGCAACACTGCTGAGTTCGTTACAAAATGGTTCACCAAAGGCCGTATGATCATAGTTGTTGGTTACCTCCAGACCCGAAGCTGGCAGGATAAAGACGGGAACAACCGGAAGAGCACCGAAGTGGTGGCTGAGGAGGTCCAGTTCGGCGAGTCGAAGAGAGCTGCCGAAGGGGACAACCGCCAGGGCTATGGCTTGCCGGCGTATGATATGCCGGACGATGACAGGCCGTATGACTCTTTCGGGGACAGGTCTTACAGCGGTGCGCTGCCGGCATCCGATTTTGAGGATATAACGGACGACGATGACGAACTTCCGTTCTGATCGTCGCAAGGTCAATAAGCATTTGCGTAAAGCATGCGTTTCCGGCCTGTAAGTGACCGGAGAATGCAAAAAATCTATGAACAGGAGTCGAATACAATGGCAACAGACAAGCCGAATCGCGGTCGTAAGCGTAAAAAAGTCTGTGCGTTCTGTGTCGATAAGATCCAGCATATCGATTACAAGGACACGGCAAGACTGCGCAGATTTCTTTCAGAGCGCGCAAAGATCCTGCCGCGCCGCATGACCGGCGTATGTGCTGCTCATCAAAGGCAGCTGACGATAGCCATCAAGCGTGCGCGTCACATCGCTCTTCTTCCTTACGTAGCCGAATGATTTGCTATATTTCATAGCTTTAAAGCGCCGTTCACGGCGCTTTAATATTTTTCTCATAATACCCGAAGCGTCGCCCTGTGGCGACGCTTCTAAAGCATTTGCCCGGATATGGTTTGTGTTTGAAATTGCGGTTCAGCTTGGCATTTATGAAATTAGGAATTCAAATACATATGGCTTTGAATGTCGTTAGTTGTTGCGGTTGTTCTGATTCTGGTTGCGATTTTGATCATTGCGGTTTTGTTCGTTGCGGTTTTGCTCGTTGCGATTGTCCCTGCGGTTTTGCTCGTTGCGGTTTTGGTTGTTCCTGTCCACTATAATCACTCCCTTCCCGGACAAGATAATTCTATCCATATTTCGGCATATTATTCATGAATTACATTTCAATTTTCGGCCCTGGCACTGAACAGCCGGCATTTCCGGACCGCAATCTGACCGTAAGGCGATAATCCGTCAAAATCATCAATACATTGTTTAAACTTTTGCATAGTATGTTATAATGGACAAAAACGTATGCTGACAAATATTCGATCGGATGCCAAAAAGTGCATGCGCAAAAAGGTGGGGTGTTTTTGACGAAAATAATCGAAGTCAGTGGATTGAGAAAATCCTACGGCCGGGTAGAAGCGGTGAAAGGTATTGATTTCTATGTCGAGCAGGGCACCCTGTTTGCGTTCCTGGGCCCTAACGGGGCAGGAAAGTCAACGACGATCGACATCCTTTGTACTCTGCTCAGACCGGACGCGGGAGAGGTCAGGATTGCCGGAAATGTACTGGGCAGGGACGATGATAGGATCAGGTCCGCGATAGGTGCTGTTTTTCAGCGTTCGGTCCTGGACAATGAACTGACCGTCCTCGAAAACCTGTACATACGCGGGAGATTTTATGGTCTGAGTAAGAGGGAACTGAAAAAATCTGTTGAAGCGGCGGCTGCTGCTGCGGGTGTGACAGGTTTCCTGGACAGGAGATACGACAGGCTTTCCGGCGGGCAGCGGCGGCGGGCCGATATTGCGCGTGCGTTGATACACACCCCCGACATTTTGTTCCTCGATGAGCCGACAACGGGCCTGGACCCGCAGACGAGGGAAAGCGTATGGGAAACCGTGCGAAGCCTTCAGAAAGAACGCGGCGTCACGGTCTTTCTGACGACGCACTACATGGAAGAGGCAGCCGGTGCGGACTACGTGGTGATAATCGACGAGGGCCGGATAGCCGCAAAGGGGACACCGTTTGAGCTCAAGGAGAAGTATTCCAGGGACAGGATACGAATGGAGCCGATAGACCTTGAGCTTATGGAATCCCAATTGAGGCAGGCAAACATAGAATTCGATTCAGGCGGAGGAGTCATCTCGATAGAAGTGGAAAGCTCGCTTGACGCGATCCCCCATATAAACAGGTTCCGGGACATGATCAGGAGTTTTGAGGTCGTAAGGGGGACCATGGACGATGTCTTCATAAACGTCACCGGAAAGGAGATAAGGGAATGATAAACCTCCTCAGGAGAAACTTGCTCATCTATTTTCGGGACAAAGCGACCGTGTTTTTCTCGATGCTCTCAGTCATTATCACGTTCGGACTGTACATATTGTTTCTCGGTGACTTATATACCTCAAATTACTCCGACTCGGAACAGACGCGGTTTCTGATGGACAGCTGGATAATGGCGGGGATACTGGGAGTGACATCGGTTACCACAACTCTTGGAGCTTACGGAACCATGGTCGTAGACGAAACGCGTTTCATAACAAAGGATTTCTACTCCGCACCGTTGAAACGGAGGACGATCGCCGCGGGATATATTATAAGCAGCTATGTTATAGGTCTGATAATGACGGTGCTGGCATTCGTCTGCGCAGAAGTCTACATCGTCCTGGGCGGAGGTGAACTGCTTCCCGTCACCACGGCGATAAAGCTGTTTGGATGCATGCTCCTTTCCGTGCTGTCAAGCAGTGCGCTCATTTTACTTATAGTTTCACCGATCAGGACTTCGAATGCCTTTGGAGTTGCCAGTACGATCATAGGTACGATCATAGGCTTTTTATGCGGGATCTATGTCCCGGCGGGGGTCCTTCCGGAAGGGATCCAGTGGGTCATCAAGTTTTTCCCTCCGGCTCACGCCGTGACGCTGTACAGGAACCTCATGATGGAAGTGCCAATGAAAGCGGTGTTTTCGGGTGCTCCGGCGGAATACGCGGACGTTTTCAGGACCGAAATGGGACTGCATTACAAAATCGGATCATATACTACCGATCTGACGTTCAGCCTTATGGTACTTATCGTAAGCGCGATCGTATTTTATGGCCTGGGTATTTTGATTTTATCGCGCAAGAAGAGTAAATAAAAACCGGACACCTGAAGGATGAAATGGTGTCGCAGAATGAAAACGGGGACAGGGGATGTTCCGCTTGGAACAATACCCCCGTCCCTGTTTTTACTCAAAAGATCGTCTTGCAGTCGTTTCGGACGGATCATCTTGACATGAAGTTATAGAGCATCAGTGCGGCTTCAACTCGGGTGATCGTCGAATAAGGCCTTGCGTTGCCCTTATCGTCCCCGTGTATGATCCCGAGACCTTGAGCTATAGCAAAATACCCATAATCTTCTGCCTTTATCAATGACGCATCGCTGAAGTTGCATATGTAGATCCCCTTCAGATCCGCCGTCTTATCATAGCCTGACATGCGGAGTATCGTCCGCACGACGTCGGCACGGGTCATGAGCTTTTTTGGATCCTTCTGGTCTCTCGTGACGATCCTGCGATAGTACGCCGCGTTGTAGGCATCTTCGATCATGTCGTCAGTCAGATCATCCGTATCGTAGCGATATCCGTCGGCACTCAAAAGCAGCAGGATCATGTCAAGCTGAGTCAGTTTTTCCGACGGGCGGAACTTCGTACCCGGATACCCGATCCCGTACTCGGCAAGTTTCAGAAGCTTATTCTCGGCGTAATGACCGGAAATATCTTCGTACACGACCGGCTTTGCGGTTTGAGCGTAATCCACTGTTATGACTTCGCCGGTTTTGGGGTCTACTCCGATGATATATTTGTCGGTTTCCAGAGTATAGCCGAGGATGAGTTCATATATGTATGAGTATCCAAGATCGATGTAGCGTATCAGTTCCGGACGGGAGGGGTCCAGTTCGACCGGAAGGGAAACATAAGAGAGTTTCGTTTCATAGACTTTGGCATACGAGGCGCATGCGGCATCGTTGCTTATTATCCCGTCTGCGGAATCAAACACTACATTTTCGTTCCAGTTCCTGTAAAAGCTGTCTATCGTGCCGGTCTGGGCATTGACCGAAACGTTGAGGGAATTTGTCGGGAAGAAGTAGCCGTTTTCCTTCTGCGCAAAGACAAAACTCTCCGCCGGGCTGTATCTGCTGTAGAGTTCTTTATAGGGGATCATGATCGCCGGGTCTTCATACAGATCCGTCTTCTCGAAGTATTTTCCGAAATACTTCCGCAGGAAGGCTTCAGCATTTTTTCTCAGCTTATCCCTGCTGCGCTCGACTTTTGAGTAATCATCGGCGCCGGAATAGTAGGTGCTGAGGCTCAATATATCACCTGATTTGGCGTCGAGGACCAGGTTTTTGTATGAGAATGATACGTACTCACCATTTTGGGGAACTATCTTTTTGTAGTATGTAAGGTACGCGTAGACTCTATCGGCATCTCTATCCTGATAATAGTTGACTTCATTGAGGACATATTCCGTATCGATCCCGAACTCGGTGATCTGCCTTGCCTTTGTGTCCAGTTCGGCTCTGTCAAGGACTCCCTCCAGCCTTGAGATCCCTTCAAGCTCGGTCTCGGTCAATGACGCTTTGGACGATGACCCCGCCGCTCCCTCATCCGCGGTAGCAGCGGAGGGCACTTCACCCCTCATTATATCGTCATACAATTTCGTTATATTTATCAGTTTTCCGGTTTTTGCGTTAACAACATAGCTGCCCGTCGAAATGGGAAGATACCGTAATACTGCCTTCACCGGTTCGTCTTTTCCGCCTTGTATGGGTACATATTCAAGCTTCATTTTCAGGGTACCGGCAAGCAGACCAAAGGCTGTTTCTTTGGACGTCAACGGATCGGATGACGGTATTTTGTCCAGATAAACCGTGTATTGGTCGCTGCGGTTGAAGTTACTGACACTCAAATCGGAAGTCGACACCCTTACGCTTATACCGATCGGAGTTTCCATGCCGTTTAATTTCAGGGTACCGTAGAAGTAGTAGTAGTCCACGTCCGAAGCGATCGCATACTGGTCCGTTTGCGACAAATCACAGCTCTCATTGACGTCCAGCACCCTGCCGAGGAAGGCTTCTGCCACGGCCTTGGCCTGGTCCCTCGTCACTGACGGGAATTTGGGAGCGAAGTCGTACGAATAACGATAGTCAGTGGTATAAACGTATCTTGAATAACTATATACTTTACCGGAACCGTCGGCATCCACGCTGAGCGATTCTGTGTCAGTGGACCAGTAGAGAGTCCACATTTCACGGATGCTCTTATCAAGAAGAGAACCACTGAAACTTGTGTAATGGTCACCGATATCAAGCTTGTTTTTAACAAGGAGCGTCACTTCAGCAAGCCGCTCGTCGATTTTGCCGCCAGCGACAGTCGTTGCCCTGTCAATGGGGGCGCTGATCGGAACGGCATCAGCTGCTGCATATGTATCGGAACTTATAGAGGTCATGAGCAGAAGGGATAAAATTATCGACACAGCTGAAAAAAGAAACCTTTTTTGCGTTACGTTTGAGCGGGGACAGTATTTTGTTCTTTTTGAATTGGACATCGGGTCGCACTCCTTTCAAATATTCCGTCAAAAGCCTGCCATATTTGCTATATATTACGACTGAAAAAGTTCCAGAAAGTTCCTCGATCAGAATAAAAAGTTGAACAGGCAAGGCTGCCGTTCAACTATCCCAGGAGGAGCCTGCGCAGAGCCTCGATGTCCTCCGCTATATAGTCGGCACCCGCCGCTTCGAACTCTTCACGGCTGCCGTAGCCGTATAAAACACCGATGGTTTCTATTCCAAAAGCTCTGGCTCCTATCACATCGAATTTCCTGTCCCCGACCATCACCGCATCACTATTATCGGTTATGCCTGCCAGCTTGAGCGCATAGTCAAGCACGTCCTCCTTTGAAGAGCGAGAACCGTCACTGGAGCTTCCTACGACGATGTCGAAGCAATCCTCTATTCCGAGGTTTTCAAGGATGCGCGGAAAGTAGTGCTGGGACTTTGAGGTGGCAAGTATCAAGGTCTTGTTGCTGCGCTTCAAATCCCTGAGCAGTTCGGGAATGCCGGTATAGATCATCCCGTCGTTTATTCCCTCTGCTTCGTAGTATTCGCGGTACTTTTTCACTGCTATGTCGGCCTGCTCCCATGTGAAACCGTAAAACTCCATGAATGAGTCCCAAAGCGGCGGACCGTTGAAGCCCCGCAGCTCCTCGAGGTCCCCGACTTTTATGCCGAACGACTCCAGGGCATATCGTGCCCCCTTCATCACGCCCGGGCCGCTGTCATAGATAGTTCCGTCGAAATCAAAGATTATGAATTTCCTGTCCTTTACCGTTTTGTAGTCCATTGATACCTCTCCGCTCAATAAATTTTGGTATCGCTGCCTGAAAATCCTGTTTATCTAATTATACAGAACAAATCACTGCTCTTCAATAGATGCAGCTTGGATTGCGCTGTCTGTTATGATATAATAGTTGGAAAGCAATACCTGCTGAAAATAAGTACGTTTATAAATCAAAAATGCGGTAGGTGAAAGCATGACACCCGGAATCATACTCGATTTGATCGTCTTGGGAATAATAGTCGTTTTTGTAATTCGCGGACTGTCAAGAGGGCTGATAATGTCCCTTTCAGGTATGGCGGCAATGGTCGCCGGAATATTCGGGGGGACCTTCATAGCCGAAAAGTTCAGCGGCTGGCTTGCGAAGGCGTGGATCTGCCCCCGGGTCCTGAAGTCTCTGAACCTCGCCGCTGAAGGGGGCGGGATACCCCAGGGCGCAGTGCTTGAAGGCGGGGGAGGACTGACTGATGCAGCCAGCGATTCTCTGTCAGGCATAATGGAGTCGTCAAGTTTGCCAAGGTTTTCTTTTGAGGGAACTATCGATATCATCGGAAAGCAAATCAGTGATACCGGAAAAGATATTCTGGAAGCCGCGGCTGAAGTAATATCTGAAAGGATAGCGTACATACTTTTGTTCATAGTGGCTTTTGCTGTCATTCAGGTTTTGGTGCGGCTGGTCTTTCGGTTGATTTCTCTGATAGGAAAAGCCCCCGTTTTGAATACGCTGAACAGGCTGGCAGGGGGAGCCCTGGGTCTGATCTCAGGTTTGCTGCTGGTGACTCTCATAATGTGGGTCGGCGTAACGTTCATCAAACCGGCAACGGAACCGGGTGCCATCCTTTCCGATGGTGTCATAAAGGGAACTTACGTGGCGAAGTATCTTGACTCCGTGCGGCATTCCATATTCTTCTGATGACAGTCTGACGGCGATTTGATAACCGAAACCGGCGTAAAGATGTAAATCGGAGTGAAATAAGCTTAACTGCTGAAAGAAAGTGGGAATGATTATGAAGATTTATGATTGCAGCCGTTCGATAAAAGAAGGCATGACCGTTTATCCGGGGGACAGGCGGCCGAATATCCTGTGGGTAAGGCTCCCCGGCGAAAAATCGCCCGTAAGCCAGACAGAGATAGAAATGGGTATGCATACAGGCACACACATTGATACGCCGCTTCACTTCATACCCGGAGGAGCAAATCTTGACGGCGTGGATCTTGACAGGTTCATCGGGCCTTGCCGTCTCATAGAGGTCGACCGCATCAAGGACACGATAACGAAGGAAGATATCGAGCCATACGCTCCGAAGGCGGGAGAAATACTGCTGTTCAAGACTGCGAACAGCGAGATGCCCGAGGACGCTCCGTTTACGAGAGACTATGTTACGTTTGACAGGAGCGCCTCGCAATACCTGGCGGAATGCGGGGTAAAGACGGTGGGGATAGATTACCTTTCCGTCGACAGCCAGAAGAACTTCGGCAACCACAACATCCTGCTTGGAGCCGGCATATGCCTGATCGAAGGTCTTTACTTCAGGGACGTGCCGCAGGGAAACTACTTCCTGAGCGCGCTTCCGCTTAAGTTTTCGGGAGCCGAGGCTTCTCCTGTTCGTGCGGTTTTGATCGACTTTGAATGAGCCGGACAGTAGCCGGCGGCTGTCTTGAATCCCGGAAATGATATATAAAAACTTCTCTGCATCGGTGGATCTTCTGCAGAGAAGTTTTTTATCTTCACTTAATTTTGCTGGCAATATCAAGGCCTTTCAGAGGTCCGGGAGCGGCTTAGGAATACACATATTTATGTCCGGTCGCTTTTGCCGCTTACTGGCCGTAATACGCACCGGCGCCGTGCTTACGGTAAAAGTGTTTGTTCAGCAGGGCTTGCGGTATCGGGGTTAGGACACCGCCGTTCAGTTGCGATGTCATGTATGCCATATTTGCCACTTCTTCCAGGACGACGGCGTTTTCCGCGGCCTTAAGCGCCCCGCCTCCCCAGGTAAAGGGTCCGTGGTTGCGGACAAGGACCGCCGGAATTTCGGACGGATCGATGCCCCTGAAACGTTCGACGATCACGTTGCCGGTTTCCTTTTCATAGTCGCCCTCGATCTCCTGCTTCGTCATCTCCCGGGTGCATGGTATCTCGCCGGCAAATGAATCGGCATGTGTGGTACCGACCGGAGGTATATCGAGACCGGCCTGTGCCCAGGCTGTCGCGGCGCGGCTATGCGTATGGGCAACACCGCCTATTGCCGGGAAAGATCGGTACAATACGAGATGCGTCGGGGTATCGGATGAGGGTCTGAGGCTCCCCTCCAGCACATGCCCATCCAGGTCGACAGCCACCATGTTCTCGGGACTGAGCTCTTCATATGGGACACCGCTGGGCTTTATGATCACGATCCCCTTATCGCGGTCGATTCCGGACACATTGCCCCATGTGAACGTGATCAGCTTATATTCGAACAACAGCATGTTTGCGCGATATACCTGCTCTCTAAGGCCTGGAAGCAGCATTATCTGTTCCTCCATATGGCATCTGCCGCCAGAAGGCTTTCGCGGAATGTGTTGATATTCGTATCCGCACCTATATGCACGAACTCGATCCCGGCCATATTCGCAAATTCGCGCATGTGTTCCGCCGTCAGAGAGAAGCTCAATACCGTGTGGTGTGCTCCTCCTGCGTAGATCCATGCTTCGGAAGACGTCTTGAGATCCGGCAGGGGACGCCACATGACCTGTGCGACGGGAAGGTTTGGCATCCTGGCGATCGGCTCTACTACTTCAACATCCGCGCAGATCATCCTCAGGCGGTCGCCCATATCGATAAGCGATACGCAAATGGCGCTTCCAGTGCGGGATACGAACTTCATTCTTGCAGGCGGCATACGATTGCCGATACCCAGAGGTTCAACGGATATCTTAATTTCACCCGCGGCGATGGACGGGTCGATCTCAAGCATATGTGCTCCCAGTACAAGGCTGTCATCCGCAAGGTGATATGTGTAGTCCTCCATGAAAGAGCAGCCTCCTGCCATTCCGGCTTCCATCCTCTTCATGACCGCCAGCAGACAGGCCGTCTTCCAGTCTCCCTCTGCGGCAAAGCCGAATCCTTCTCCCATCAGGCGCTGGGCAGCCAGTCCCGGCAGCTGCTTGAGCCCGTGCAGATCTTCGAAGTTCGTGGAAAAGGCAATGGCGTCCCTGCCGCTTAAGAGCTTTTTCATCGCGGTCTCTATCCTTGCCTGATAGCGAACGGCATCCAGATCGTCGGTGTCAATGGTATATTTGCTCCTGTACTCATTGAAAAGCTGTTCAACTTCGTCTTCCGTCAACGCTTCGATGGTTGCGGCGAGCTCTCCGACAGGGAGGTAGTTTACCTGCCAGCCGAATTTGATCTGTGCTTCGACCTTGTCTCCCTCGGTTACGGCAACCTGACGCATATTGTCGGCAAAACGCTCGCACTTCAGATCCTGTGAAACTGCATAACCTATTGCGGCACGCATCCAAAGTCCGATTTCATTCAGTACCGTACTGTCCGTATAGTGGCCCGTTACGACCTTCCTGGCAAGACGAAGGCGGGCGCATATGTATCCGAATTCCCTGTCCCCATGTGCCGCCTGGTGCAGGTTCATATAGTCCATGTCGATTTCATTGACAGGGATTTCCCTGTTGTATTGCGTATGAAGGTGGAGCAGGGGGAGACGGAGCGTCTTCAAACCTGCGATCCACATTTTTGCCGGGGAGAATGTGTGCATCCAAACGATCACACCCGCGCAGCTTTTGTCGGTGTTTGCCTTTTCCATGGCGTCCAGGATCGCGTTCGGATCGGTCACCACGGACGAAAAACGTATCTCCCAGGGGAGCAGTCCGGATCTGTTCATTGTTTCGACGATTTCCCTGGAGTTCTTCTCAACCACGCGCAATGTCTCAGCGCCGTAAAGATTCTGGCTTCCGACAATGAAGCTGAAATAATAGGAGTTCAGTGGTCTCATCGATAACGCCTGCCTTTCTCACTAAGTCATGTTTTAATTGCAAAGCACTTTTTTGCTATGTGCTTTCCTTTTCGCTCAATCCCCAGGGCATGACAAGGGGCTTTTCCTTTTTTCCCCCGATCATCATGAGCAGCTTCACGGCGGCGGCCCTGCCCAGGTTTTCCTTCGGATGGTCGAGGGAAGTTATCCTGATGGATGACAGATCTGAGTAGTGGCTGTTGTCGAAGCTGATGACCGCTTTTTCCCGGGGTACTTCCAATCCCGCTCTGACAAAGATATCTATGACCCGGACAGCGATTTGGTCATTGTAACACACAACGGCCGAGCAATCTGCAAACTTGTTTACAAGGAATCTCCCGTTGTCGCCGAACAGCACCTGGTCGCGGTTTTCCGTCGTAAACCAGAGCACCCGCTCGTCGACCAGTTCCGCGTCGTTTTCGACCAGGCATTCCGCAAAACCCGCGTAGCGCTCATGCCCCTGGATGTCGTCGGACTTGAAGATCCCGCCTATATGTTTATGACCTTTTTTTATCAGGAATGAAACCGCATCCCTGCCGCCCTGCCTGTCGTCCGTAACGACATATATCGTATTGTCCAGGTTTGCATAATAGCCATTGATAAATACTATCGGTACACCGGACCCGATCAGTTGCCGATACAGCGGCACATTCGGGTTGGGGATCGCTGTCTTTGTCCCTTCGACGATCATGCCGGCGGGGGGATCGGCGATTATGGAAGAAATGATCCTTCTCTCCAGCTCGACCCGGTTTTCGGTCTGGCTGAGATTGAGGGTGTAACCTGCTTTCCTCAACACTTCCTCGGCGCCTCGGATTATGGACGGGAATACGTATTCGGAAATATAGGTGGAGACGAAGGTTATCACTTTTTCCCGCGGCTTTTGGATCTGCCCCCGGGCATCAGGACCTGAAACATAGATCCCGCTGCCCTGGCGCCTTACTATCAGTCCCTCGTTTTCCAGGATACTGAGTGCCTGCCTGACGGTCTGGCGGCTGACACCGTAGCGTTCTATCATCTCGTTTTCGGTCTCAAGCTTTTCACCAGCTTTGCAGTTGTGCCTGATGGCCTCTCGCAAATCGTCGGCAAGCTGACGGTATTTCGGTTTTTTCAGACTCAAGGAAGTTCCCCCTTGCAGAATGGTTAGATCGTATCAATAAACATGATGCGTATATCAAGTGACATATCCATATTCATATAATGAAGGGTATAGTATATCTAAATCAGTATCTTAATCAGCATATAAACAGATTAGCACAAATACAGATATCAGGTATCGGTTGGCTGTGAGCGCCAATCTGCACCAGCTATTTTATACCTTCATATCGCCTTTTTCAATATTTATTATAATAAATTTTATATTATGAAAATTGTCATTACAATTATAGCGGGTCAATATAATTGAAGCGAGTGGATTTTCATTGTCTGGCTACGAATCAAAATCTGTTTGCTCAATCAGAAAAACACTAAGTTGATAAGAACATTCTGTCTATGAAATAAGCGTGATTGCAGAATGCACACATTAGCAGATAGGGAAGAACGATCATACCTTTATTTTTTTCAGGACTTCACCGACACTGTCATGTATTACCAGATTCGCTATCGAATCCATCGGGGTCTCGCTGCGGTTGATCAGGACAAGGTTCCTTCCGTTGAAGAAATTGACCATACCCGCGGCAGGATATACGGTAAGAGAAGTCCCGGCGACAATAAGGGTATCCGCATTTGAAATATAGTCTATGGCTTTCTCGATGACATCATTGTCAAGGGGTTCTTCATACAGCACGACATCGGGCTTTACTATCCCGCCGCAGCTGCAGAGAGGGATCGGTTTGTTATTCAGGATGTATTCCACTCCATAGCTGTTTCCGCATTTCATGCAACGGTTACGATGGATCGATCCGTGCAGTTCCAAAACGTTCCTGCTTCCGGCCATCTGGTGAAGACCGTCGATGTTCTGCGTTATGACCGCCGAGAGCCTGCCCATGGCTTCCATTTCCGCCAGCTTGTAATGGGCGGCGTTTGGCCTTGCGGAAAGATGGATCATTTTTGAACGGTAAAATTCAAAGAACTCCCCGGGATGCTTTTCAAAGTAGCTGTGGCTCAGTATGACCTCGGGAGGGATCGCCGAGGGCTGGTTATAGAGACCGCCCGAGGAGCGGAAATCGGGTATGCCGCTTTCGGTGGAAACGCCCGCGCCGCCGAAGAACACTATGTTATCGCTGCTGTCAACGATTGCCTGTAGACGCCTGATCATATTTTGTACCACCTTTTGGCTTTTTCATCATTATATCACACTGCAATGATATAGATAAATAAAAGCAAAGACTTATAATCGAACTACACCAAAATACACGCGGCAAAGAACGCTGTATAAAAAAGAACTGCCACTGTCCGGAGGACTAGTGGCAATTCATTATAAGAAATGAGTTATGTTGCGCGGACCGTTCACTCGTTTGTCATACGGACATGTAGAAGGCTTTCATGCCCTTGTAGCTCATGTAGTTGTCGAGCTTGGATATGACCTCAAAGGGGGCATGCATCGAAAGCACCGGTACGCCGGCATCAATGGTGTCTATGTTGCGCTTCGCCATAAATTTCGCGACCGTTCCGCCGCCTCCGGCGTCCACCTTGCCCAGCGGCGCCATTTGCCAGATGACCCCTGCTTCGTCCAGGATCCTGCGCAGCCTGGCGACGACCTCGGCGGATGCGTCGGATGCTCCCGACTTGCCGCGGGTGCCCGTATATTTGCATATGCCAAGGCCATAGTTGAGGCGCGCGGAATTGCGCTTGTCAAACGGTTCGGGGAAGTTGGGATCGTACGCCGCGGCTACGTCGTTAGACAGGCAGAAAGAATTCTCATAGCAGACTCTCGGCTGAACATCGAAGGCCTCGCATATGTCTTCGACAAATGTTTCGAAAAATCCGCTCTGCATGCCGGTAACGCCTTCCGAACCGATTTCCTCCTTGTCGACCAGGATGCATAATGCTGTCTTGCTTGGATTTTCGATGTCTAGAATGGCTTGCAGGCAGTCAAAGCAGCATACTCTGTCATCATGACCGTATGCGCCTATCATGCTGCGGTCAAGTCCCACATCGCGCGCATCGAACGCCGGAACCAGCGACAGTTCGGCCGAATGCAGATCCGCTTCGGTGATCCCGTATTTCTCATTCAGAATACCGAGGACGTGGAGCTTGACCCTGTCCGATCCTTCATCATCCGGTTCAGGAATGCTGCCCAGGAGCGCATTCAGGCTTTCTCCGGCCACGGCATCCGACATTGCCTTTTTCATCTGTTCGGAAGCCAGATGGGGGAGCAGGTCGCTTATCACAAGCACGGGATCGTTCGGGTCTTTGCCGACGGAGATATTGACTACCTCTCCGGATTTCAGCGCGACTACGCCGTGAAGCTCCAGGGGGATGGCAAGCCACTGGTACTTCTTTATCCCGCCATAATAATGGGTCTTGAAATACGCAAGTTCAAAGTCCTCATACAGCGGGGTAGTCTTTATATCGATGCGGGGAGCGTCCAGGTGGGCTGCCGCGATGTTGATGCCCTTTGCAGGGCTTTCGCTGCCGATCACAGCCAGGAATATCGCTTTCCCGCGGTTGACGCGATAGATTTTGTCGCCGGGTTTCAGCGGATCCCCGCGTTCATACCTGCGAAAGCCGGCCTTTTCGGCTGCCGCGGCGGCATATTCGGTCGCCTGGCGCTCGGTCTTGGCGGCATTGATAAATTCCTTGTACATGTTGTTGAACTTTTCGATCGACTTCAACTCCGACGGGTCAATGCGGTCGTATCCGTTTTTTGATTTTTCGAGCAGATCGCGCTTCGGGGAAGTCTTCTTATCAGTGTCTGCCATACTTTCCTCACTTCCGTTTCTTCGGTATCAGTCCGCTTGTAAGCTTGTCATAGAAAGATACTGTTTTGGTGTGGATCGACCCGTCATTTGTCGGGTTGTTGATTATATAGTCGCAATGGTCATAATAGAACTGCTCGTCCGGCTGCGCATTTATGCGTGCCAGCGCCTGTTCTTCGGTTATGTTGTCGCGCTCCATTATGCGCTCCATCCGCACCTTGCGCGGAGCCACAACGCCTATGACGAGGTCGCATATTTTGTCAAGTCCGCTTTCGATCAGGAATATCGCGTCTATGACCGCCATCGGCGCATTGTGTTTCTGGCCTATCTGGAGGATGCGGTTTACTTCTTTGACGACATAAGGGTGTGTAACGGATGTCAGTATTTCCATTTTTACAGGGTCATTATATACGATCCTGCCCAGGATACTCCTGTCCACTCTGCCGTTCCTGAAAGCTTCCGGAAAATGCACTTTCAGCTCCGCCAGCATCTCCTCGTTTTCGCGGAGAAGCCGGTGGTAGACCTCGTCCGCGTCTATGGCAAAGCAGCCCAGCCTTTCCATCATGCGCAGAACGGAAGTTTTGCCCGATCCGGTACCCCCGGTGATGCCTATTACTTTCAATGACTCACCTTCTTTACTTCACGTCGATTATATGGTATGCGGATGCCCGCTTCAGCCGGTTTTCGACTGCCACAGCGGTATCGCTGCCTTCGGGGCAGCGCGCATATATCGTTTCCGCACCGGTCTCGTCCAAAGCCCTAAGTGCAGAAAACAGGTTATATGAAAGGATGTCATGCCTCGATCGCGGACCGTAGGAGACCGCATTCAAACCGCCATACAGAGGAAGCTCCTCGTCGTAACAGAGGACGGCTATGTTCGGGTCGTTCACGGACTGCTCACGGATGTAGGCAGCAACATCACTGCTGTCTCCCCGAAGGATGATCACTTTTGCCCGTGGGGCATAGTGCCTGTATTTCATCCCCGGCGATCGAACCGGCGCATCTTTCGGCACCTCGCCGAAAATAGCCTTATCATATACTGCGTCTTTGCAGACTTTCCGGATCTGCTCAAGGGTTATGCCGCCGGGACGAAGTATTCGGGGAACGTCCGAAACCAGGTCGAGAACGGTGGATTCCAGTCCCACACTGCAACGGCCGCCGTCGAGGAGTGCATCGATTTTGCCGTTCAGGTCATGATACACGTGTCTGGCGGCGGTGGGGCTGGGTCTGCCTGAAGTGTTTGCGGACGGCGCCGCTATTGGGACATCACATGCCTTCAGCAGGGCGAGCGCGACAGGATGATTCGGGGAGCGGACTCCGACCGTATCAAGCCCTGCGGTCACTTCTTTTGCCACGACTCCGGAGCTTCTCAGCACCAATGTCAGAGGCCCCGGCCAATACAGCTCACATAATTCGTATGCAACAGGCGGTATATCGAGACATAACCTTTCAAGCCAGGACATGTCTGCGACATGGGCGATGAGAGGATTGTCCTGCGGCCGCCCCTTTGCTTCGAAGATACGGCTTACGGCATTTCCGTCCAGTGCATTCGCGCCAAGGCCGTATACCGTTTCGGTAGGAAAGGCGACAAGTCCGCCCGAGAGGATGATATCTGCGGCTCTGCGGACCGGTTCGATATCCGCAGACACTTTGGAAAAGTCGGTCACATCCCAGAATTCCACTGTTAAAGCGCTTCCTTTTAACTATATAATTTGACACAGACGGTCAAAACAGCGATCAGTGCTTCATTTGTGTCTTGATGTATCATTGCCACGAAGAGGCTTTCAGCTTCTCGGCACGATCGGCTGTTATCAGTGCGTCTATGAGTTCGTCCAGTTCACCGTTCATTATTGCTTCGATCTTATAGAGAGAAAGGTTGATACGGTGATCGGTCACACGTCCCTGCGGGAAGTTATATGTGCGTATTCGTTCCGAACGGTCGCCGGTGCCGACCTGGCTCCTGCGCTCGGCGGCTATTTTTGCGTTCTGCTCCTCCATCTGCTTTTCATAAAGCTTGGAACGAAGTATTTTCAGGGCCCTTTCCCTGTTCTTGTGCTGGCTGCGCTCGTCCTGGCATTCCACCACTATTCCGGTAGGAAGATGGGTTATCCTGATGGCGGACTCGGTTTTATTGACATGCTGTCCTCCGGCGCCGCCCGACCTGAACGTGTCGATCTGGAGATCGGCGGGGTTTATTTCAACCTCCACCTCCTCGACTTCGGGGAGAACGGCCACGGTCACAGTGGATGTGTGGATCCGTCCGGAAGATTCCGTGTCGGGTACGCGCTGGACCCGGTGCACTCCGCTTTCGAACTTCAGCCTTGAATAGGCGCCGGCCCCTTCGATAAGGAAGCTTATTTCCTTGATGCCGCCAAGTTCTGTTTCGTTTATATTCATCACTTCTGTTTTCCAGCGGCGCGTATCGCTGTACATCGTATACATGCGATAAAGCGAAGCGGCAAACAGGGCGGCCTCCTCGCCGCCTGCGCCTGCCCTGATCTCTACGATGACGTTCTTGTCATCATCCTTATCGGCAGGCAGAAGGAGGAGCTTTATCTCCTCCCTGAGAGAATCCATTTCTTCCTTTGATGAGTTCAGCTCTTCCGTAACAAGTTCACGGAATTCTGGTTCAAGGGTCCCTTCCAGCATCGACAGGGCCTCATGATATGTCTCCTCGGCCTTCCTGTACTTTCTCCATGTCTCGATTAGAGGAGTCAGCTCTTTTTGCTCCTTTGAAAGCTTTGCGGCATGCTGGGGATCGCGGTAAATATCCGGGTCGTTGAGCAGCTGCTCAAGTTCGATATATCGTTTTTCGATTTCGGCCAGTTTATCAAACATATTAGATCGTATCCTTCTGGTTGAGATGTGAAGAGAATGAAGTTACCGGGAAAAGAGCAGGAGCTTCAGCAGTGCAAAGTACTCCCGCACATAATAGTTTATCTTCAACGAGAGCATCGGTGTCTCGGCAGCAACCATGGTGAACAAACGGTGTTCACGCCCCGCGATAACGGAGGCCCGATACAGATGGAAATCGTTTGACAGGATGGCGATCTTCGGGATCCCCTCTCCCCGCCACAGTCCGTCGATTATGTCGAGGGAGAAGCGGATATTTTCTACTGTAGATGTTGCCTTGTCCTCTTCGATTATCCTGTTCCCGTCAATGCCGTTTGCCACGAGATAGGAGTGCATGGCCTTCGCTTCAGTTATATTTTCGCCCTTGCCCTGTCCTCCCGATACAATTATTACCGTATCAGGATTATTCCTTGCATATTTGATGGTTTCATCCAATCTTGACTTGAGAGAAGGAGAGGGTACGCTGCCGTACAGACCCGCACCCAAAACCACCAAATAGTCTGCACCGTCGGAGTTGCTGGATGTACTTGCCCTTGAAATGATGATGCACTCCACGATCATGAATGAGACGAACCATAAAGCCAACAGGATGAGCAGAACCCTCTGTAAGAAGAGAGCAGGGCCGCTGTGGGAAGAGAATGGCGGAATGCATCCGAGCAAAAAGCAAAGGATGAATACGATGCCAAGTCCACAGAAAAACTGCGCGAGGAATCGCGCATGCTGCACAAACAAAAATATGGCTGTTGCCGATGCGAAAGAAACTATCCCGGCAACCAGCAGATAAACATTATAGGGAAGAATCTGCTTTCCGCGGTATCCTTTGTAGAATGACAAATTGCCCCTCCAAAGTAAAACAGTAGTTATATATTATAACATATTCTGACAAAATGACAAGACACGGGAGCGGTCCGTCATCGATTATCATGCCATGTTTACGATATTTGAAATGAAAGCTTATGTCGGAACCTGGGATCATACCATGAGATTTGGGCTTGCGGGTTCAGGCATGCGATGCTATTTGGGTTTACGGGTTTTGGTTTGGTGATTTGAGGTTTGGTCCCGGTGTTTTGACATCGACAAATTGGCTAAGGACGCGGCATTTTTGTCAAAGATTGATATGAATGTCGATTGTTTTGGTTCATAAAAAATGGTACTATAGTTTGTGGTTTGGAACTTACGGATTTTTAACGTATCATATTAAGGAAGTGTTGGAGTGATAAAGAAACTGATCAGCGACGAGCGCATCCAAAAGGCTGTCAGGTACGTCTTTTTCGGTGCCTGTACGACACTCGTCAATTTTTTGATGTTTGGACTGCTGAAAGACGGACTGCACATCGAGCTCAACGTGTCGAACGCCATCGCCGTTGCAACATCCATACTTTTTGCGTATGTAACGAATAAGCTGTTCGTTTTCAAAAGCAGGAGGGAAGACCTCGGCGCCCTTTTCAGGGAAATGCTTTCATTCTTTTCCGCGCGCGGCGTGACGATGCTTGTCGAAGTCGGAGCCATATTCCTTATACACACGGTGCTTCGGCTGGACGAAAAGTACAGCTTTTACTCAAAGGGTGCCGTTAATGTCCTGGTCCTTATCCTGAACTTCGTCTTTTCACAGTGGATCGTGTTCCGCAATAAACCTGATTTGGGGAAAGATGCGCGCAAGTAACAACGGGACAAGCAAACCCGTCCGATGCAGGATCGGACGGGCAAATAATTGCTGTCGTATGAGTTAGACCGTGGCGCGGACTTTCTTCAGTTTGGCAAAGCGAGGCAGGCCTTGTTCCTTATCGAGCTTTGTTTCACCCTGGATAAGGGGAAGTGCATACTCTATGAAGGGGAGGAGTATCCCGTTTCCTTCTTCGTTGATCCACTCACGCGGGACCTTCTTCTCCACGTTTGCTACCTCGGTCAGGCCGATGAGCTTCGGCTCGCACTTGTAGGGATCCTGCGATACGCGCTCGAATGCGACCATTTTGTCAGTGACGCCGGCTATCGCCTGTTCAACGGCAACCCTGCCCGCCATCACAGCTTCCTCGATATCCGTTGCCGAAGCCACATGAGCCGCGCAGCGCTGCAGCAGTGAGAACTCGATACCGCGAACTTTGGCACCGGTTTTTTCCTTTACGATCGAAGCCAGCGTTGCTGCGAGTCCGCCCAACTGAGCGTGACCGAAGGAGTCTTTGGAAGATGCAAGATTGGAGCCGTATTCCGAAATGAACTTGCCGTCCTTGTCCTGGATGCCTTCGGATACGGCTACGATGCATTTGCCGTTCTTCCTGTAGACATTCGTTACGTCTTCGATGAAACGGTCAAGATCGAACGGAAGCTCAGGCAGGTATATGAGGTCCGGACCGGCGCCCATGTGTACGGCAAGTGCGGATGCGGCGCAGAGCCATCCGGCGTGGCGTCCCATTATCTCGAGGATCGTGATTTGACCTGTGTCGTATACGCGGGCGTCGTGGAAGATCTCCATGCAAGATGTCGCGATATACTTTGCGGCGCTGCCGTATCCCGGGCAATGATCAGTGCCGTAAAGGTCGTTGTCGATGGTCTTGGGAATACCCATGATGCGGCACTCATAACCGACCTTCATCATATACTTGGAAATCTTGTTGCATGTATCCATCGAGTCGTTTCCGCCGTTGTAGAAAAAGTAGCGAACATCGTACTTTTTGAAGATTTCAAGGATGCGCTTGTAGTCGGTGTCATCCTTGTCGGGATCGGCCAGTTTGTAACGGCAAGAGCCCAGTGCCGAGGATGGGGTGTATTTCAGACGTTCCAGTTCGGCCGGATCTTCTTGAGACATGTCGTAAAGGACATCGTCAAGCACTCCCTTGATGCCGTGTGCGGCGCCCAAAACACGGGTTATGACTCCGGAATCCAGGGCTGCGCGGATAGCTCCGTAAGCACTGGCATTGATGACGGAAGTGGGTCCGCCGGATTGGCCAATGATGCATGCTCCTCTGAGTTCGCTCATTTTTTTAACCTCCAAAGAGTTTTATATGATTTATTTTCTTACGTTGGGACAGAAACCAACATCTTTTTGTACTGAGTCCTGATATTGTATAAATCATCAAAAGACCGTACAGAAATAGTATACCACGATTTTAAATTGTTGGCAATTTATACAATACTGAATTTGTAAAAAAAGCAAAAAAATGTTGGGGGAAATTGCACAAAACCGATCCGTGTAAATATTGCACCTCATTCCGTATTAGTAAATATTGACTGTATAAATGCCTGATGGTATAGTAATACCATAACGTGCATAATATTCGAGAATACGGCAAATGCCGGGGAATGGAGTTTCACATGAGCTATTTTGTACTGATGACGGATTCGTCAACCGATCTTCCGAAAGCCTTTTATGAGGAAAACGACGTGGAGCTCATCCCGATTCGCTATGTGCTGGACGGAGTTGAGTACAAGGACGATGCCGGCGTAAGCATGGAGCACGAGCGTTTCTACGAAAAAATGAGAGCGGGTTCCATGTCATCAACATCACTTATCAACCGGGAGGAATATACCCAGGCGTTTGAGAAGTTCCTGTCAGAGGGGAAGGATGTCCTTTACATCTCCATCTCTTCAGGAATCAGCGGCTCTTACCAATCGGCGGTGGGAGCGGCTGAAGAACTCTCCGAAAAATACCCCGACCGCAAGCTCTATGTATGTGACGGGCTTTGCGCTTCGATGGGCGGTGCGGTTTTGATGCATTATGCCCAAAAGATGCGCGCTGCCGGTAAGAGCATCGACGAAGTACGCGACTGGGTCGAGGAAAACAAGCTGAGGGTCATACACCTGTTTACCGTCGATGATCTGATGTTCCTCAAGCGCAGCGGGAGAATAAGCTCTTCGGCCGCAGTGCTCGGATCGCTGATGGGTGTAAAACCGATGCTGGATGTCGACGCCAACGGCAAGCTTCGCGCATGCAAAAAGATGCGCGGGCGCCGCGGGGCTCTTGAAGGGCTTGTCAACTGGGTGGAAGAGTTCATAGAGTCGGATGAGATCGAGGTGCTGGCGATAAGCCACGCGGACTGCGAACAGGATGCGATGACCCTGCTCGAAAAGATGAAGGAAAAGTACAAAATAAAAGAAGTACTGATCAATTTCATAGGTCCGGTTATCGGGAGCCACTCAGGTCCGGATACCATCGCTATCTTTTTCATGGGCAGGAAAAGGACCTGATCGTGCGATGATCAGCAATAAGCCCCCGTTTCGGCATGGAACGGGGGTAATTTTATGCGTGGCAGGTATCAGACACAGTTGCTGCAGGGACTGGATCCCGTGCAAAAGGACAAGCATATCTGAATATGATGCAAATTTCACGATAAGAGCATAAAACCGGAGCAAGTAAGGTATATGATAGCGGGCTTACTAAGGGAATATGATCCATTTTTTTAAATAATTAAAAATCGGGTTACATAAAAATGTTAAATGTTGCAAAAAACTACACATAACGCAAAAACGGTCTTTGATTTTTTGACAAATGTTGTTATAATGTTGACAAAAAAATAATCTGAAGAGGTATGATGTGGAAAAGCATGATCTGCTGATCAGTCTGAAGGAGATGCTGAAGCAAAAAGGTATAACGCCGCTGACCGATCACGAAACGGATATTTATGTGAAGTGCGACTTTTCTCTCCCGAAAAGGGACGACACAAAGGTCCACTACGAAGCCTCGGTTTATTTTGACGACAACAGGAATACTGTCATCTATTGGGACTGTGTCATGAAAGAAGGAATCGGGACACTTTCGGATTCCAGATCCAACAGGCCCTACAGATACTGCAATGTCAGAGCTGAAAAGGGTATCGTCGCAAGCCCGAAATGCGACGTTTTCCATCTTGCGGAGATCCCTCTTTTGATGAAGAGGACCTGCAAAGCATCCGGATGGAAGTTCAAGAGGGTATTCAACAGGAAGGACTCCCTTTATCCGACACTGGTCATCTCTGCCGATCAAAACAAGGCTTTCGCTTCGAGGATCTGCGGCTACAGACGCAAATCTGCAAGGCAGATGGCCGGTATTATGAAAGTTCCTTATTTTAATGCGAAGTAGTTGCTTCAGCTCTTGATGCTTCTTTCCTTTGATGTGTGACAGTTTCATCCTGTCCAAAAGAAGATGCTGGATTTCAGGCCGGTACCAGGATGCTTCGGGAAATCGATTGAACTTGCACTGGATACCTTCGGGTTACCGGTCATCTGTATTCTGGATACCGGTTGTATGCTGACAGATTCAATCAATAATGCAATAAATAATGCAGGCATGTGGCGTTTTGACGGCTGTAAATACCAAAAAACAGAGCTGCCGTAAAATGCCTGGCAGCCCCTCAACAGTCAAGTATCCTCAGGAAAACTTTTCAGGTTTTATTGTCTTCGTTGCCGAGCGGAGCATTATCTTCGGGCGGCTTTTTATTTTCGGCTTTTTTGCTTTCTTTTTGCGCCTTCTCGTAAAGTCTTTTCATTTTTTCTTCATAATGCTCCAGGCTTCTTCTCTGCAACTCGAGAAATTCACGGTAAGAATACAATTCGATCACCTCAAACCATCCTATGAATCGACTTGAATACGTGTTAACGATTCGGCCGGACTACGTATCGGATATACGATTTGAAACGATACTGTTTAATCGAAATTGTTCAAATTTCGTACAAAGCGTAATTTTAATGTCAGAGCAGTAAATAAAATCACCCTCGTCTTAGAACACTAATGTACGGGGGTGTCTGTTTTTATGTTTATTCAACACAAACTCACGGAATCAGATGACGGGTATGAGCTGATATTGTATCTTGATCCGATGCTGACGGAGTTTTCGGAGGAGCTGGGCAGGAGGGGCAGAAGGAAACGGGAGAAGTCTCTGCGTGAAAATGCTGCTCAATATATCCGTGAGAAGCTGCCGGATCTGAAGATAAAGACGATAAAAGTGATGCTGGGGACGACCCTGATAGCGACACTGGCTTTTGCAGGACCGCTCACACAAAAGGCAAAAGCCGCTGAGAGCACCGTGGTCCAGTCAGCTTATCAGCAGAATGCCAAACTGGTGGTTGACGGAAATCAGGTACAGCTTTCTTCTCCTGCCGTCAACCGAAACGGCACCGTCTATGTCCCGGTCCGGGATCTGGCAAATGCCGTCGGGGCAACGGTGTGGTGGAATGCCGAGTCCAAGACTGTAGGCATCAACATGGGAGAAACCAGGATCGCCTTTATCATCGGGTCTGACAAGGCCAGGGTGAACGGGATACAGGTTTCGATGGCACCATCATATATAGTGAACGGGATAACAATGGTCCCGGTGCGATTCGTTGCGGAGTCTCTGGGGCAGACTGTAAGCTGGTGCGATGTAACGAACACGATATATGTCGGAACCGGTAAAGTCCAGACATATACAGTCAAATCAGGCGACACGCTCTGGAAGATCGCCAATGCCCACGGATTGTCGGCAGGTACTCTGCAGGCTGTCAACGGCCTGAGCGGGACGACTATTTATCCCGGGCAGCAGCTGATCATAAAAAAAGATGCGGGGACATCAAACCCGGCACCTGCTCCCGCGCCTGCAGCCAATACCGTCACGTATCAAACATATACGGTACAGCCTGGAGATACCATATGGGATCTCAGTATAAAATTCGGTTTGCCGCAGCAGGAACTGCTCAAGGTCAACAACCTCACTACAAGCAGTGTCCTGTCGATAGGGCAAAAGCTGACGATCCCGGTCCACCACATAGCCGTAAAGGCAACGGTGAGCCCGAAACATGGGGAGTATTTGGACTGGTGGACCGAAGCCCAATATCTTTTTCCGATAAACAAGGTGGCCACGGTGACCGATTTCAAGACCGGCCGTTCATTCAAGGTGAAGCGTACGATCGGAGCAAATCACGCCGACTGCGAACCCCTTACGGCAAGCGACGCGGCCATAATCAAAGAGATCTGGGGAGGATCGTACTCATGGACGGAAAGGGCAGTGATCGTCAACGTCGACGGGAGAAAAATCGCCGCTTCGATGTCGTCAATGCCTCACGACATATCTTATATCAAGGACAACAACTTCAACGGGCATTTTGACATCCACTTCAAAAACAGTACGCGCCACAACGACGGCAAGGTCACCGAAGCTCATCAGCAGCAGATAAAGGTAGCCGCAGGCCTTGTCTGACAGGCATAAAATCTTTGACGGGTCCGCCTTATTATGATATGATTTCTGAAAAGGCGGATCCGTTTTTGGCGTGCTTTTTCCGCATCGCCCGGGCTACGAAGTCCGATCGTACATATTATGTTTTATAATATATCCCGATTATTGTACCCGAAAGGAAGTAAGCCATCATAAATGAGTAGAGTCATGATGAGCGGGAACGAGGCGATAGCGCGGGGGGCATATGAAGCCGGGTGCGCAGTGGCCGCGGCATATCCGGGTACTCCCAGCACTGAGATCCTCGAATCGTTGTCCGCGTACAGGGATGACATTTTCTGCCATTGGGCATGCAACGAAAAGGTTGCCGCCGAGATAGCACTGGGGGCGGCCATTGGCGGTGCCCGGGCTCTATGTGCGATGAAGCATGTAGGTGTCAATGTGGCGGCGGACCCTTTGTTCAGCATGGGTTATTCAGGTGTGAACGGAGGACTGGTGGTAGTGTCCGCGGATGATCCGGGATGCCACAGCTCTCAAAACGAGCAGGACAACCGGCTGTATGCGCCGCACATGAAGATCGGCATGATGGAGCCGTCCGACTCCGAAGAATGCCGGGTTTTCACTGCGGCAGCCTTTGAACTGTCCGAACGGTTTGACGTGCCTATGCTCATCAGGGTAACTACCCGCATCTGTCATTCGAAAAGCCTCGTATCTGCAGGGGAGAGGACCGGAACTCCGGTCAGGAATTATGTGCGCGATCCGGGCAAATACGCGATGCTGCCGGCTACCGCAAGAAGCCGCCACGCCATACGAGAAAGGCTGCTCCTGGAGATGGAGGAGTATGCGAACGATTGCCCGTACAACCGTATCGAAATGGGAACTGATCGCAAAATTGGCATCATAACTTCGGGCATCTCCTATCAATATGCAAAGGAAGCATTCGGCGAAGCAGCAGGTTTCCTGAAGCTTGGCCTGACCTATCCATACCCGAGAAAACTGATCCGCGAGTTTGCGTCGCAATTTGAGACTATATATGTGATAGAGGAAAACGACCCTTACCTGGAAAATGCCGTCAGGTCATTGGGAATAGACTGCATCGGGAAGGACAGGCTGCCAATATGCGGAGAACTTGATGCACAGATCATACGCAGATATCTTATCGGTGAAACGCGTACGGATATATACGGTACTGATGCAGAAATCCCTTCCAGACCTCCGGTGTTGTGCGCCGGATGTCCGCATCGGGGCTTTTTCCATGGAGTAAACAGGAATCTGAAAAGGATCGTTGCGGTCGGAGATATAGGATGTTACTCTCTCGGAGTAAACCCGCCACTGAACGGGCTTGACTATTTGATCTGCATGGGTTCGGGGTTTTCTTCGATGATCGGCCTTGCGAAAGCACTGGAGCTGCAGAGAGATCCCAGAAAGGTCCTCGGGATGCTGGGAGACTCGACATTCTTCCATTCCGGCATCACCTCCCTGATAGATATTGTGGCGACCAACGCAAACGTCATTGCGTGCATACTCGACAATTCGATCACTGCAATGACAGGCCACCAGGACAATCCCGGTACCGGAAGAAGCATAACCGGAGATGCCATTCCGGTGATCGACATTGAGTCCGTGGTGAGGTCGCTGGGAATAAATGATGACCGCCTGCGCGTCATCGATCCGCTCGACAGGGACTCAGTTTTGGAAGCCATAGAGAGCGGGATAAACACAAAAGGTCCGTTCGTCATCATCGCGAAGAGCCCATGCGCTTTGCTGCGCGAAACGGTCCGAAAGAATGCCGGACGATGCTGCGTGGTCGATGCAGATAAATGCACCGGCTGTAAGCAATGCCTCAGGATCGCGTGTCCCGCTGTTTCTTTTGAAAACAGGAAGGCAAGGATCGACGTGAACGCGGGGTGCAACGGCTGCGGATTATGCATGCAGGTATGCCCGGCCGGAGCGATCGGCAGAACGGGAGGTGTGCGATGACTACGAGCATTTTGCTAGCGGGAGTCGGCGGTCAGGGGACCATCCTGATGTCCAAGATACTCTCGGACGGACTCATCCGGCTGGGATATGACGTCAAGATGAGCGAGATCCACGGGATGAGCCAGCGCGGCGGAAGCGTGACCACTCAGGTGCGCTTTGGCGATAAGGTTTATGCTCCCAATATCGGACCGGGAGAAGCCGACTACATCGTGGCCTTCGAAAAGCTGGAAGCGCTCAGGATGCTTCCGTATCTTAAGAAAGGCGGAACGGTGATCACCGATACATATGAGATTTACCCGATGCCGGTCCTCACAGGGCAAAGCGTATACCCGAAAGATGCGATAGATATCATCAAGTCGACCGTGCCGAAGGTGCATGTCGTTGCTGCTGCCGAGGTTGCCGAACGGCTTGGCAACATACGTGCGCAAAACATCGTGCTGTTGGGGGCACTGACCCGGTCATTGGCACTTGAGGGCATCGACTGGAAATCCCTTGTGAGGATGCATGTCCCTCCGGGGACTGAGGAAATGAACATCAGCGCATTCGAGGCCGGCGCAGCCATGGATACTTAAGTACGCGCGTTTCGTTTTATTGCGGAGTCATCTGTCATACCGGGCGAAAACGAAGCACAGGCCCTTGCCGAAGGCGCATACCGCGTCCTGAAGGGGCAGCAGGTTGATAAAGAATGCCGATGCCCATGCAGGACAGATAGCTTGATCAGAAGTTCGCAATATTCGTAATATATGTATAGCTGTGCAAGCAATACGTTTGCTTGTACAGCTTTTTTAATCACTTTTTTATTGTAATCACTTTGAAAGAATTTCTGAAAATTTCAAAATTGTATGTTGTAAATTATCCGAAAATTTAATAAAATAATTCTGAAAAAAACCCGCAACATCAACTTAATGAATCAATACAGGAGGTTTGACATGGTCAAGCGCACATTGGACGAGCTCAAAACATATGAAGCCCCCGGTCACTTCGGTATGACTGCCATGAGGATCCATGGGAAGGAAGAGACCGGAGCCGAGAAATTTTGGGTCGGGCTTTCAACTTTCCTGCCCGGCGGGGGAGCCGAATACGCATACGAGGACAACCCGCTCGAAAAATTCTACTACGTGCTTGAAGGTGAGATGACCGTCACCGACAAGGAAGGCAACCGTTATGTCATCCATGCCGGAGAGTCGATTTCGTTCAAGCCGTTCGAAGGCCGCTATCTGAAAAACGAGTCCAATCGCCCCGCGGTCATGCTGGTAGTCATCAATTATCCGGACAAGTAATAGAAATCATGCACTCAGCAATCCAATCAACACACTTTAAAAGAGGAAGGTCAATATGGTTACCAAAGATTTTGTAAGCAGTCTTTTCAGCATCGAGGGCAAAGTGGCCATCGTAACGGGAGCCACCGGTGCGCTTGGCAGCGCCGTTGCAAAAGGATACGGCTATGCGGGGGCTAAAGTCATGCTGACCGGAAGGAATGAAGGAAAGCTTAGGGAGATATTTGAGGAGATGAAAAAGGAAGGACTGGAATGCGCGTACAGCGTCGGGGACCCGGCGATCGAAGGCGACGCAGAGCGCATAGTCCGGGAGACCGTCGACACTTTCGGAGAACTCAACATCCTCTGCTGCTGCCACGGGCTTTCAATACCGAAGTCCATACTCGAGCAAAGTACCGAAGAGTGGCAGGGCATCATGGACGCAAACGTAAAGGGTGTATACCTGTTTGCCAAGTACTCGGCACAGCAGATGGTAAAACAGGGAAAGGGCGGCAAGATCGTTATCACTTCTTCAGCCCGCAGCAGGCGCGGTATGAAAGGCTATACCGGCTATAGCACCTCCAAGGCTGCCGTTGACCTCCTGGCCCAGTCTCTTGCCTGTGACCTCGGAGAGTACGGGATAAATGTCAACACGTTCAATCCTACGGTGTTCCGGAGCGACCTTACCGAGTGGATGTTCCACAACGACAACGTCTATCAGAACTTCCTCAAGAGGATCCCGATAGGACGCCTGGGGGAACCCGAAGATTTCGTCGGCATCTGCATTTTCCTCGCATCCGAAGCCTCGAACTTCATGACGGCGGCAAATGTTCCTGTCGACGGCGGATATTGGGGCAACTGACATGGATATCAAAAATGTCCTGATCTTCGGAGCCGGTCTGATGGGGAAAGGGATAGCGCTCGTATTTTCCTCCTGCGAAGACTTCAACATCACGCTGTATGATATCAGGGAAGTGGATATACATACTCCGATCCGCGATAATATGGAGCAGCTTCGGCAGTACGGTGTGTTAAATGAAGATGAGATCGAAAGGCGCCTATCCCGGATCAGGTTTACCGCCGACGAAAATGATCCGGCAATCAGGAATGCAGATATCGTTATTGAGTGTGTCTTTGAGGACATGAAGCTCAAGCGGGACACGTTCGCGCTCCTGGAGTCGAAATGCCGCGATGACGCGATTTTCTGCACGAACACCTCTGTCATGAGCCCCACGGAGATATCCGCTGACCTCCGCCGCAAGGAGCGCTTTGTCGGGACGCATTTTTGGAACCCGGCGCATCTGATACCCCTGGTGGAAGTAGTAAAAACGGAACACACATCCGCCGAAGTTGCGGATACGGTTATGGAGATCCTCGCCAGAGTCGGCAAGAAGCCGGTGCTCTGCAGAAAGGATGTGCCCGGTTTCATCGCAAACCGGATGCAGCATGCCCTGTGGCGCGAGGCCATCTCTATCGTTGAAAACGGCATTGCAGATGCCAGGACCGTGGATGATGCGGTCAAGTACAGCTTCGGACTGCGCCTTCCGCAGCTGGCGCCGCTCGAGAATGCAGACATGGTCGGCCTTGACCTGACCCTGAACATCCATAAGTATATCCTGCAGCATCTCGAGGACTCCCATAAGCCATCTCTGCTCCTGGTGGAAGCAGTGTCCAGGGGAGAGCTGGGATTCAAAACAGGAAAGGGACTGCAGGACTGGACAAAGGAACAGGCGGAAAAATCAAGAAAAGAACTTAATGATTACCTTATAAGAATGCTTTACGGAAATAATCAAGCTTGACAAAGGAGAAAACGAACATGGGAAAGAAAGTATTTGTTGACCTGACACATCCGTTCAGCGCGGAAATCCCCCGCTGGCCGTATTTCGATAAACCTGTTATCGACAACACTCATACCATGGCAAAAGGCGGAGTGTTGACACAGAAAATCACCTGCACCATGCATACCGGTACGCATTGTGATGCTCCGCGCCATGTCATGGAGATCGAATTCGACGGCAGAAGGGCCCGATATACTCACGAGATGCCCATTGACGCCTATACGGGTGACGCTGTCTGCCTCGAGATCCGGGTCCCGCGCTGGGGGCTGATCCTTCCCGAACACCTGGAGGATGCGTGCGAGCGTGCGAATATCAAGCCGTCCGAGCTCGAGGGCATGGTCGTCTGCCTGAACACAGGCATGCACCGTAAATTTGACGACTCCAAGGAGTACTACCACTATTCCTGCGGGACCGGGATCGATGCGGGCTGGTGGTTCGTAGAACACAAGGTAAAATGTGTCGCGATGGACATGCAGGCACTCGATCACCCTCTGCACACCGCCATGGGAAACAACGGAATGACCCGTATGAACCTGATAGGAGCATCAGGAAAGCCCATAACCGAGGAGTACATCGAACAGTTCGGCATCGAGGCATATGCCGAGTTTGACAAGTTCACCTACATACAGGTCCACGGTAAGGAAGCGTACGACAAGAAGTTCGGAGCTCTTGAAGCCATCGGCTGCTGGGGCACCTGGGAGCCGTGCCACAAAGTGCTTCTCGGACACGGTATCGTAGGCGTAGAGAACCTTGGCGGAGATCTGGACAAGGTTACGAACAAGCGCTTCCGCTTCTACTGCTTCCCGCTCCGCTGGTATCTCGGCGACGGCTCAATGGCCCGCTGCGTCGCGGAAATTGACGAAGACGATTTGAACCCTGTCCCGGATCGCACCTACCACTACGGAGGGTTTTAACCTGAAAGGAGGTCCTGTATGGCCGCAACAAGCAACAAACGCATTATTACGGTCGCGCCTACCGGTGCGTGGCCGTCCAAGGAGAACAACCCGAACGTACCCCTTACGCCGAAGGAGATCGCAGAGGACGTCTACGAATGCTGGCAGGCCGGAGCCGCTATCGCGCACATCCATATCAGGAACGACGAGGGCAAGGCTTCCATGGAGTTCGAAAAGTTCAGGGAGACAGTGGCGCTGATCCGTGAAAAGAAAGACTGCGACATCGTCATCAACCTGACAACGAGCGGTGGCGTAAACCTGCTTGAAGCGGACCGCCTCCGTCCGTTTGCGGAACTGCTCCCGGAGATGGCGTCATATGACTGCGGCACCATGAACTGGCAGCACACCACGATCTTTGAAAACAATCCGGCTTTTCTTGAAAAACTCGGACTGCTCATGCAGGAGAAGAACGTGAAGCCGGAAATCGAGGTCTTTGACCCGGGCATGATTTACAATGCCGCATACTACATCAAAAAGGGCATCCTTAAAACTCCCGCTCACTTCCAGTTCTGTATGGGAGTTCCCGGAGGTATCGCAGCGTCTACGAAGAACCTGCTTTTTATGCTGGAGACCATGAACGAGGTGGCGCCGGATTCCACATGGAGTGCTTTCGGAGTAGGCAAAGGCGCCATGGAGATCCTCTATGCTGCGGTGGCTCTCGGAGGCCACGTCAGGGTAGGAATGGAGGACAATGTATACTATAAGAGGGGACAACTGGCAAAATCCAATGCCGAGTTCGTATTGCGGGCCAAGCGTGTGATAGAGGAATTTACATGCGAAGTCGCAACCCCCGACGATGCACGTGAAATTCTCGGACTAAGAAGATAAAGGAGAACACAGGTATATGAGCAAAGTCACCACCGCAACCGAAGCCGTAAAGGCGGTACGCGACGGCGACACCCTGCTGGTAGGAGGATTTTTGACGGCAGGAAGCCCTGAGACCCTGCTGGAAAAGCTGCTGACCGAAAGCACGGCCAGGGGCCTGACCGTCGTATCCAACGACACCGGCACTGAACATACCAACATGATAAAAATAATGAAGCAGGGCAGAGTGGTAAAAGTCCACGGTTCATACATTGGAGCGAACCCTGTGACCGGACAGATGCTGATCGACGATCCGGACAGCGTAGTCCTCTACCCCCAGGGCACTCTCGCGGAAAAGATCAGGGCGGGAGGAGCAGGAATAGCAGCGTTTTATACCCCTGTCGGAGTAGGGACGGTCGTAGAAAAAGGCAAGGAGAAACGTACCTTTGACGGGAAAGAGTATCTCCTTGAGACAGCGCTCCGCGGCAACGTGGCGTTCATCAAGGCTACGATAGCCGATAAGGCCGGCAACTGCTTTATGCGCGGGTCAACAAAGAATTTCGGGGCGATCATGGCCAGGGCTGCGGATTACGTGGTTGCCGAGGCCGAGAAAATAGTTGAGGTCGGCGAGCTCGATCCCGAGCTTGTGACAGTTCCAGGCATATTCGTTGATGCGGTCGTCCCTTCTGAAGTAAAAGCACCGCTGAAGACTTACGTATAGGAAGGCAGGGGATACTTATGGATGCAAAGAACCGGATAGCAAAACGCGTGGCAAAGGAGCTAAAGGACGGAAATGTGATAAACCTGGGTATCGGCCTGCCTACATTGGTAGCGAACCATGTCCCGGATGGAATAAACGTCGTCCTCCAGGCCGAGCACGGGATTCTCGGTGCAGGCCCGGCCGCAGAACCGGGCAGGGAGGATCCGGACTACATCAACGCGGGAGGATTTCCCATAACCGTCAGGCCCGGCGCTTCCTTTTTTGACAGCGCGACATCCTTTGCTCTTATCAGGGGAGGTCATGTCGACGTTACTATACTGGGTGCCCTTCAGGTAGATGCCGAAGGAAACCTGGCGAACTGGATGGTCCCGGGAAAGCGCGTACCCGGAATGGGCGGCGCCATGGACCTGGTCGTGGGGGCCAAAAAGGTCATCGTCGCAATGGAACATACTGCCAAAGGGAGTCCCCGTATAGTCAAAAAATGTACATACCCGTTGACGGCGGTCAATGTGGTTGATATGATAGTCACAGAAATGGGGGTCATCCATGTCACCGATAAAGGGTTGGTGTTGACGGAAATCGCCCCCGGCCTGACTGCCGATGAAGTGCAGGCGGCTACAGAAGCAGATCTGATCATATCCGAAGACTTGAAAGTCATGGATATCGGCAATTAAAGGGTAATGGTGATTTATATGAAAAAAGTCGTACTGGCAGGTGCATGCCGGACACCGATAGGCAAGTTCGGAGGGACCCTTGCGGGGACTCCCGCCGCGGAGCTTGGAGCGATAGTGATACGGGAGGCGGTAGCCAGGGCCGGTATAAAGCCGGAGGATGTCGACGAAGTGATAATGGGCTGCGTGCTCCAGGCCGGGCTCGGACAGAACGTAGCGCGGCAGGCAGCTGTCAAGGCGGGGATCGGGGTAGAAGTGCCCGCCCTCACGCTCAATAACGTTTGCGGATCCGGTCTTAAGGCGGTGAATATGGCCGCGGCTCTCATACAGGCAGGAGAAGCCGACATAGTCGTTGCCGGCGGCATGGAAAACATGAGCATGGCGCCGTATGCTCTGCCTCAGGCCCGTTTCGGTTACCGCATGAATAACGGGAGCCTGATCGACACGATGGTCAATGACGGGCTTTGGGAAGCGTTCAACGATTACCACATGGGTATCACCGCGGAAAACCTGGCGGAAAAATACGGCATAACACGCGAAATGCAGGACGAGTTTGCGGCGCACAGCCAGCAGAAATGCGAGCATGCCCTGAAGCTCGGCAAATTCGACGAGGAGATCGTTCCTGTCCCCGTCAAGGTCAAAAACGAGACCGTAGAGTTCAGGACCGACGAATACCCGCGGGCAGGCGTGACCGTTGAAAGCATTTCCAAGCTTCGCCCGGCCTTCAAAAAGGACGGGACCGTGACGGCGGCAAATGCGTCCGGCATTAACGACGGCGCCGCGGCGGTCGTGGTGATGAGCGAGGAGAAGGCAAAAGAGCTTGGCATCGAGCCCTTGGCACGGATCGTGGCTACGGCTTCGGCCGGCGTCGAACCCGAAATCATGGGCATCGGGCCTGTCGCATCCACCAGGAAGGCTCTTGAAAAAGCAAACCTCACGATCGGAGACATGGACCTCATCGAGGCAAACGAGGCGTTTGCCGCCCAAAGCCTTGCCGTGGGCATTGAGCTGGGGTGGGACCCGGACATCGTCAACGTCAATGGCGGTGCGATCGCTCTCGGGCATCCCATCGGGGCGTCGGGATGCAGGATTTTGGTCACGCTCCTGTATGAGCTCAGGCGCAGGCAGGGCAGGTATGGCCTCGCGACGCTGTGCGTCGGCGGCGGTATGGGAGTCTCAACTATCGTCGAACGCATATAGCGTAAATAACGTCCGGAACAACATCCCCGGTCGATAAGTTTTCAAATCCAATGCGGACATTATTTAGCTTTGGCACGCAATTTTGAGTATAGCAAAAGCCGCAAAACAGGGCTGCTGTCTGGCGGCTGCATAACGATCTTTCGTTATTTCTTTCTTACATACATAAATGAACAATAGTTGCAAAGTATATATCGGCAAGCCAAAAACGCTTGCCGATTTTTTGATGCTCCCGATCCGGTATCTCCTTTTCTGTTTTAATGGATCGTGATCTGGGAATGCTATAAAAAACTCAAAGGGGGAGTATCCAATGGATGAAGAAAAAAGATCCAACGAGGATAATGCCGAAGAGCGAAAGGCCGACATGGATCAAATACAGGAATTGGGCTCGCTTACGGCGGAAGGTTCCGGCAACAGGATACACTGCATCGTCATAATAGGTCAGATCGAAGGCCACCAGGTGCTTTCTTCACAGAACAAGACCACGAAATACGAGCATGTCATGCCGCAGATCGCCGCTATAGAGGAGAGCAATGAGATCGACGGGCTTTTGATAATGCTGAATACCGTAGGCGGAGACATTGAGGCGGGACTGGCCATAGCCGAGCTGATCGCCGGCATGAAAAAACCCACCGTCTCGCTCGTCCTCGGCGGGGGGCATTCGATCGGCGTTCCGCTTGCGGTTTCCGCAAAGAAGTCATTTATAGTCCCTTCCGCGGCGATGACCATACACCCTGTCCGGCTCAACGGAATGGTGATAGGAGTCCCGCAAACATTCAAGTACTTTGAGAGGATACAGGACAGGATCGTGAAGTTCGTCACCGCAAATTCAAAGATTTCGGAGAAAAAGTTCCTGGAGCTGATGCTCAACACCGGAGAGCTTGCTTCCGACGTCGGAACCGTCATAGACGGAAAACAGGCGGTCGAGTACGGCCTCATCGACGAGCTGGGCGGGCTGTCCGATGCCCTGAGCGCGCTCCATGCGATGATAGACGATTATAAGTCGGGAAAAAACAGGAACGAAAGCAGAATGGCTTCGGACAGTGAAAGAACGGAGATAAAGGAAAGCAAGGAAAAAAACGCTGATAAGGTCAAGGCGGCGCGAACGAAAAAGAGCAGCTCAAAGAGCGGCTCCGGGAAAAAACGAACGGGCGCAGTAGCACTCGTAAGCACAGATGAAGACGGCGACTGAAAGGAAACTCAAAGCGAAAAATTCCATGCAGGTCAGCTGTCTGAATGACAGACACAGGCAGACAGGTTATGCTTTACGCTTTATCAATCTCAGGGCATTGAAAACCAGGAAAACCGCAAGATTCGTTACAACGACGCTGGCGCCCGCGGGTATCGAGAAACCGTATGATATCGCCATTCCCGCGGCAAAACATATTACGGATACTATTGAAGAGCAAAGTATCACGAACCGAAAGCTCTTCCCTATGCGCATGGATGTCAGGGCGGGGAATATTATCAGGCTTGAAATCAGGAGGGCTCCCATGATACGCATCCCCACGACTATGGTTGCGGCAGTAAGCAGCGCTATCAGCATGTTGTGGAGCCCGGTATTGATCCCCGTCGCTTTCGCAAAGAGTTCATCGAAAGTGACAGCAAAGATCTTGTTGTAGAATACTATAAACAATACTATTACAACGACTGACAGGGCGACGCTGATATATACGTCGCTGCTGCTCATGGCCAGAATACTGCCGAACATGTAGTGAAAGACATCCAGATTCATGCCTTTTGATAATGAAGTTGTGATGACCCCTATCGCGAGGGAGCTGCTCGAAATTATGGCGATGGCTGCATCGCCTTTTATTTTGCCGTTTGCACTGAGGCGAAGCAGCAGAAACGCCGCTAACATGACGACGGGTATCGCGACCTGCAGCGGTGAAAAGCCAAGTGCCAGGGACACGGAAAGCGCGCCGAAAGCCACATGGCTCAAACCGTCGCCGATCATTGAATAGCGTTTCAGAACAAGGCAGACGCCAAGCAGGGCGGAACACAGCGCAACGAGTACGCCGACCACAAGTGCGCGAAGCAGGAAACTGTACGAAATAAAAGTTCTGATCATGTCAATCATCTATGTCCGCCCCCAACATTTTTTTGCCGATTTCGGTCGCTGCATATTCCCGGGAAGAGCCGAAGAAGAGTGGGGAATTTTTCATGTGCAGGACTTTGCCGGCATATTTCAAAGCAGTCGAAACATCGTGGGTAACCATGATCACTGTCATATCGCATTCGCGATTGAGAGACGCTATGAGTTCATACAGATCTGCCGTGGCCACCGGGTCAAGGCTGGTCATCGGCTCGTCGAGAAGGATCAGGCGCTTTGCCGAGCACAGTGCGCGGGCCAGGAGGACTCTCTGGCGCTGTCCTTCGGAGAGGTCCATGAACGACTTTCCCGCAAGCCCGGAAATCGCCAGTCTTTCCATGTTTTCAAGCGCGATTTTCCTGTCGCGCTTTGTGTAAAAAAGCTTGAACCTGTCCCTGTTGAGGCAGCCCGAAAGCACTACTTCCATCACGGAAGCGGGGAAGTCTTTCTGGACTGCGGTTTTCTGCGGCAGATATCCTATTTCGTTCTTTTTGATCCCGATGTAGGATATCCTGCCGGAGTCGGGAGCCATCAGGCCCAGAAGTCCCTTGACGAGTGTGGTCTTTCCCGAACCGTTTTCACCGACTATGCAGAGGTAGTCCCCCTGGTCGACGTAAAAGCTAAGGTCCTTGACGGCCTGGATATTGTCATAGCTCATGTTCACATTAGAGCATTCAAGAAGTCGCATGTCAGTTGAGTCCCTTTCTGAGGTTTTCTGCGTTTTGACTCATGATGCTTAGATAAGTCGCACCGTTTTCGAAATCTTCTTTTGAGACGTTGTGGCAGGAGTGGAGCAGCAGCATTTCCGCTCCGGTCTCCTCGCTGAGAAGGCGTGCCACCTTCATGTCGCTCTGTTCTGCGTAGTATACGACGGGTATTTGCTTTGACCTGATTTGATCTATCATATCGACAATAACTGCAGCGCTTGGCTCCGCTTCGTCTGAGCAGGAGTCGTATGCAGCGTGATACTCGATGCCGTATTCTTCGGTGAAGTAAATGAGCGCAAACCGGTCACCCATGAATATTTCGCGTCTTTTTCCGTTCGCCACTATATCACGGAACTCGTTGTCAAGCTCTTCGAGCTTTTCTTTATACAGGTTCGCGTTTTCGGTGTAGTACTCCGAATTGTCGGGGTCCAGCTTGCAGACTTCGGAAAGTATCTCGTCGACCATCTTAACTGCGATCTTAGGGTTTGTCCAGATATGTGGGTCATAATCATGGTCGTGGTCATGGTCATGGCCGGTACCGTTATCATGATGATGGTCGCTGTATTCCGTTGCGTCCGGCGAGATCCTGTCTGCCAGACTCAGTACGTTTATCTCTTTGGAAACGCCTTTCAGAATATCGTCTGCCCAATTCTCCATGACCGCTCCGGTGTATATGAACAGATCCGCCTGATTGACTGCTATTATGTCTGCGGGAGTCGGTTCATATGAGTGGCTTTCGACACCGGGGGGAAGGAGGAGGGCCACATTTGCCCGGTCCCCCACGATCTGGCGCGTGAAATCATAGTGAGGAAACAACGTTGCGATGATATTGAGCTTATTGCCATTATCGCCGGATTTGTCCGGGGATCGTACGGCGGTCACGGTCCGGGCCTGGCATGAGGCAGCCATGGCCATGATCAGGATGGCTGCGGCAAATATCAGTAGCAGCGATTTACCGGGCTTCATATGGCGCTCTTGCCCGGAGTATGAAGATGTGGAGATCATTAAGCGGGGTCTGTTGGTTTGTCGTGATGGAAATTTCATTAAGGGTTTCTCCTGTTATTTTTTAAGAAGGCACTTTTCGCATTCTCCGTATACGACCGTCTGTGTCAGATCGGCCCTGAAGTTGTGCTCGTCCCTGAGGTGGCAGAAAAATTTTTCGAGGTCGCTGCACTCCATATGGATGAGCTCACCGCAGCCTGTGCATTTCAGGTGAAAATGCCCCGAGCAGTCTGAAGTGTCCTCGATATACTGATAACATGCGCTTTCACCGTTTCCCAGGTGATACTTGCGAACGACTTTGCTTGCTACCAGCCTGTCGAGGTACCTGTATATAGTGGCCATACTGACACGTGAACCCTGCTTTTTCAGATGTTCCGATATTTCGTCAGCCGTAATGTGAAGGCTGCTGTTTTCCTTCAGAAAGTTATAAATCAGCTCTCGCTGTTTTGTCTTGTACAGTTCGGCCATATATTGATACTACCTCCGTACAGAGTTTTGGTGCCTGCCGCACCATTTAACCGGTAATATATGTTTAGTTTATCACTGCCTGGTCATATGAGTCCCTGCTCATAGGCTTGTATCAGGGTACGTTTATAATTTGAAATTGAGAATCATTTTTATATTTTATAATAATAAATGCCTGACTAGTAAAAGTCAAGCAATAACGTACATATTTCCGCTTCATACATGTTCCTGCTTCAACTTGGACCCTTCCATTTTCAGGGATCGCTATGCCGGATGTAATGAACTGTTCACATGATCGGCGTTACGGATTCGATTTGACTTTTTCGGATGTATTGCGCACAGCTTTTTTCGAGCCGGATATCCTCGCAGTAAAGTAAGAAGAAATTCTTCTTTTCCCTTGGGCAAGGAACAGTATTCGTATGGAGACAAAAAGCAGTATGCCGAGAAACAGCGCTGCCGTAACAAGAAGCGACAAGGTCAGCGATGCTCCGAAGCTCAGCGCAGAGATACCGTCCAGCTGCTCGACAAGATATGACGCCACCGGGGCATCAAAGCTGAAAAGGCCTGAAAGGATGTAGGTCAGTGCAGCGGCGAAAATACCGTGAAGTATTTTTCCGCCGATATATGTACGCGTGTTCAGCCCGCTGCCGCCAATAAACGAGAGCACCTGGCAGTGCACTGATAAACCTGCCCAGCCAAGCATGAACGCCGCCAAAACCAGCTGTTCCCGCATGGATGCCGCGGCATTCCGCAGTGTCCACACACCCGATGAGATCTCGATCAGTCCGGTCAGCAGCAGCTCAGCCTTTTCCGCATTCCCTCCGACTTTGGCGGTAATGGTGCCGAGGAATGACGCAAGGCCCGGTATTATTTTGAACAGGAAGAGCAGCCTGATGGTCACTGAGAAGAAAATGACAAAAGCACAGATATTGAGGATGGACGAAAAAGAGTTTACCACCGATTTCGTAAAGGCTGCTGAAAGGTTGACTGTTTCGATCTGCGGGTTTTGATGCTTTGACTCATTTCTGGATGATCTATATTTGTAGAAACGGAACGTGATGCCGACCAGGACGGACGCAAGGGCATGCGCCAGGTAGAGAAGGATCCCCGCCTTGCTGCTTGAAAAGATCCCCGCGCCCACCACACCAAGTATGAAAGACGGCCCGGAGTTGTTGCAGAAGCTCAGCAGCCTCTCGGCTTCGGTCCTGGTGCAAAGCCCCTTTTCATAGATGGCTATTGCGGTCTTCGCGCCTGTGGGATAACCGCCGATGAATCCCAGGGCAAAAGCAAGGGAGCATGTGCCGTTCACGTTGAAAAGCGGCCTCATTATCCTCTCCAGGAACCTTCCTAGGTAGCGGGCAAACCCGAGCTCGACAAGAAGTGTGGACAGGACGAAAAACGGAAACAGCGATGGCAGGATGATATTGAAGCAAAGTGACAGGCCGTCCTTTGCGGCGGTGATCGTGTCATTGGGGAAAGCGATCAGGCCAATTATGGCAAGGAAAATCGCCAGGCCAGCCGCGACCTCCATGACCCGCCTGTTAGCCAGAACTCCCATCGGCAACCCCCATTTTCCCCAAAACTGTTAATCACGTTGACTATCAACTCCTATAATATATTTCCGGGACAAGGGGTAAAATGCCGGTCCGATCAAAAAACCCTCAAGTTTGCCCGTGTGCCAGCATATGAATTATGAGGGAACAAGTTGGAGACGGGAGTGGGTATATGGCAAAAAGAAGAAAAGCCGGCAATTCCGGTCAAACCCCAAAAGAGTTCGGGGAAGCATCGAAATCGGCCGCGAGAGATATGGCAAAGGGCACGTCACGGGCAGACAGTGACGGACAAAATAAAGAGCGGGATGAGCGGCGGAAGAGCGTGCCGGAAGCGGGGCTGCTTCTGAAGGCCGCAGAGATGTTCGACCTTCCGGGCGAAGTCGTTGCCGGTGTGGCGAGGATCGAAATCACGGGCGGACGGGAGGTCCTTATAGAGAACCATGCCGGTATACTTGAGTACAGTCCGTCCGAAATCGACGTCAACAGCAGCGGGGCCATCATACGGATCCAGGGAGACGGTCTTGAGATCCGGGCGATGACGCAAAGCGAACTGTCGATCAGAGGACTGGTATTGAGTGTGGAGTTTATCTATTAGCTTACATACGTTTGAAAAGTGAAATGGGGAGATCCGATGCTGTCGGTTGTGAATTTTCTCAGAGGTTACCTGGAAGTGGAGATCCTGGGACCCTATCCCGAGCGGTTTATCAATATCTGTTCTCAAAACGGCATTTCATTCTGGAATCTCAACAGGGAGGACAGGGATAGGCTCACCGCCAGGGTCAGGGTCATGGAAATCGCGCGACTTAGGGAACTGGCTCATAACGCACTCTGTGAAGTCCGGGTATTGTCCAGAAAGGGTGCTCCGTTCTTCGTCTGGAGGTTCAGGAAACGATACCTTTTCATAGCGGGATTCATATTTTTTGCCACGGTAATATATTTTTCATCCCTCCGCATATGGGACATAAGCGTGCACGGCAACCAGAAGATAAGCGAAGAGCGGATCCTGAGGAATCTGAGGGAGATCGGGGTCGGCATCGGTACCCCTTCCTCCAGGATCGATCCGGAGTTTATCGAAAACATCATGCTGCTGCGCATTCCCGAACTGAGGTGGCTGACGGTGAACGTCAAAGGCAGCAAGGCGATGGTGGAGGTGAGGGAGAGGGACGAACCTCCCCGGATCATCGACGACAGGATACCCTGCAACGTTGTGGCCCGCAAGGGAGGGATAATACAGAAGCTCGTGGTCCTTGAGGGATCGGCCCAGGTGGAAGTGGGGGACACTGTCACGGAGGGGCAGCTCCTTGCGAGCGGGGTCGTGGATACGGTCGTAGGAATGAGGCTTGTGCACGCAAGGGCTGAGGTCCTGGCGAGGACCTGGTACACGCTCGCGGCCAAAATACCGGCAAAAATCAACATAAAAGAGTTTACCGGGGAAAAAATACAAAAAAGTGCCGTTGTATTTGCAGGACAAAGGTTAAATTTGTATTTTAACAGTAGCATTCCATACGAGAGATGTGATAAAATAATAAAAAAGACCAGGCTGTCCCTGCCCGGCGGATATGTACTGCCGATAACCTGGATCACCGAAAGCTATCTTGAGTATAATACCCATCAGGGGCAGCTGGATGCCGAAGTCGCGGCATATATCCTGCGGGAGAGCCTGAGGGGACTGCTGGAAGAGATGGTGCCCGAGGGTGAAATAGTGAGGACCGATTATACGCTCAGGCTGGACGGAGAGTTCTATACCATGACATTGACGGCCGAGTGCCTGGAGGATATAGCGAAGACTGTGGAAATACCGATCAATATCCGGACCGGAGGTTAAAAACTGGATGACCGAACAGACGATAAGTATTGAGCGCATGGACGAAGTCATAAGCATATTCGGGTCTTTTGACGAGAACATGCGCGCCGTGGAAGACGAATTGAAGGTCAAGGTCAACACGCGGGACAACGAGCTGAAGATAACCGGTGAAGCCGAAAACGTCATGCTCGCGGTGCGGACGATCAACGGACTGTTGTCCCTGAATGCCAGGGGCGAAGTGCCGTCGCTGCAAACAGTGCGGTATGTTATTGGGTTGGTGCGCGAAGGCAGGGACAAGGAGCTGGACGGGGTAGCCCGCGACGTGCTGTGCGTTACCGCCCGCGGCAAGCCCATCAAGCCGAAAACGGTCGGTCAGAAGCGCTATGTCGACGCGATCCTGAGCAATACCATCACCATCGGTATTGGCCCTGCCGGAACAGGAAAGACATACCTGGCCGTGGCTGCAGCGGTTTCCGCTTTTCGCGACAAGAAGGTCAGCCGGATCATACTGACAAGGCCTGCCATCGAGGCCGGCGAAAAGCTTGGATTTTTGCCCGGCGATCTGCAGAGCAAGGTCGACCCCTACCTCAGGCCGCTGTATGACGCTTTGCTGGAAATGTTCGGTTCGGAAGGATATGCGAAGCACCTGGAGCGCAGCAACATAGAAGTCGCTCCCCTTGCTTACATGCGAGGCCGCACGCTGGACGACTCCTTTATAATCCTGGACGAAGCGCAGAACACAACCAGGGAACAGATGAAGATGTTCCTTACAAGGCTCGGGTTCGGCTCAAAGGTCGTCATAACCGGCGACATAACACAGATAGATCTGCCGCATGAAAAGGTGTCCGGTCTCAAGGACGCGATCCGGATACTTGCTGATATAGATGACATAGCCATCTGCCACCTTACTGCAAAGGACGTTGTTCGCCACGCACTTGTCCAGAAAATAATCAACGCATACGACAAGTTTGAAAAAACCGTTCCCGCGGCACCGAAAAGAACCGAGAGGCGATGGCACAGAAGATGAGCAAGATCACGATAACTGCCCTGCATAAGGGCTCGGCCGCAGGCCCCGACGAAAAAGCCCTGATAAGAAAGTGCATAAATTTTGCCCTTGAGGCTGAGGGCGTCGACGTCGGATGCCTGGTCTCCGTACACACGACTGACAATGAGGGAATAAGAAGGGTTAACAGGGAGCAGCGCTCGATAGACAGGGAGACGGACGTGCTCTCATTTCCCATGCTGGACCTGCTGCCCGGTGAGAAACCTCATCCGTCACCCGAAAACATCGACCCGGAAACAGGCTTTGTTTTCCTCGGCGATATCGTCATCTCCCTTGAGAAGGCCAGACAGCAGGCTGACGAATACGGCCACAGCGTAGAAAGGGAGCTCGGATTTCTGACGGTCCACTCGATCCTTCATTTGCTGGGGTATGACCACGAGGGCGGAGAGCGGCAGGCGGCGGAGATGCGCGCCAGGGAAGAATATATTCTGAATAAGCTGGGACTTGCCCGGGATCCCCTGAGCAAACAGATCCATAATTCTCTGAGCAGATAATCCTCATATTTATGGAACACAATAAATCAAATTTCTCTTGGTAAGTATACTCATATTCTTGAACGATGGATCCATATTTCTTAATATATTTCCCGAACAATTACCGGAAGGAGGGTGCCCGCAAGGGACGAGTCGCCCATGATAGAAAAGAACGGCATGTTTGCCATCACAGGCAGGCCCAACGTGGGAAAATCCACCTTAGTGAACGCGTTGACCGGTGAGAAGATCGCAATCGTAACGCCCAAACCTCAGACGACACGAAACCGGATCACAGCGGTGCGCAACGTAAACAACTGCCAGTTTGTGTTTCTGGATACTCCCGGTTTTCACAAACCGGTGACGCGATTGGGCAAATACATGAACGAAGTGGTCTCCAGCAGTGTCGCTGATGTGGACGCGGTGCTCCTGGTGGTAGAACCCGAAGCGCGCGTCGGCAAGCCCGAGTCGCTTCTCATCGAGAAGATCAAGGCGCTCGATATTCCGGCTGTCCTGGTGATAAACAAGATCGACACGGTCGCAAAAGGCAAGGTACTTGAGGTCATATCCGTATACAGGGAAGTACACGATTTCAAGGAATATATCCCGATCTCGGCGAAGTATTCGGACGGTATAAACATCATTTTCGAGACCCTTTCGCAGTTTGCGGTCGAAGGGCCTCCCCTGTTCCCTGAAGGTCAGATAACCGACCAGCCGGAACGCCAGATCGCCGCGGAGATAATCCGCGAAAAGCTGCTGATCGAGCTTGACAAGGAAGTACCCCACGGGATCGCCGTCGTCGTGGAGGAGTTCAAGGAGAAGGGTATCGTCCTTCATATCGGCGCCACCATATACTGCGAAAAGGACAGCCACAAGGGGATCATAATCGGAAAGAACGGCGCGAAGCTGAGGGCGGTCGGGTCAATGGCACGGGCCGATCTGGAGCGCTTTTTCGACGCGAAGGTATTCCTTGAAACATGGGTCAAGGTCAAGGAAAACTGGAGGCAGTCCGAAGTCCAGATACGCAATTTGGGTTTTGGAAATGACATTCTTTAATAAATCGATCCTGATCCGCAAATCCGGGCAGCCCGGAACCGATAAGAAACAAGCTATTTTGCAAAAAGAGGAAGTGCCTCGGCCGAGACACTTCTTTTTGCTGAGAAATGAAATAATGCCGTTTTCGATACCCCGGACCGTCCTGACATTGTTGAAGACCAGGTGGCCTGATGCATGACCGTCTTTCGTTCCGGCGTAAAGTGATATCGGTTTTTGATATGTGTATCATGTTATTTGATATGAATATAGCTTTTATTTTGACGCTGTTGACGGCGTTGATGGTGTTGATGGCAGTGACGGCGGCGGATCGACCGTCCGCGTGATGGGCATGTTCGGAACTCGGCTTGTATTACTGCGTGAAACTGTGATATAATACCAATAAATTGAATATGCTATAGGGGTAAAATCAATGGGACAGTGTGAAATTTACAGCAGGATCAGTATTTTTTCCGTCAAATCGGCATCCGCCTATGATAATATCCACTGACGGACTGGTGCTCCGGGAAGTCCTTTACCGGGATTCGGACAAGATATTGACGATCCTGACCCGTGACCGCGGGAAACTGTCCGCCTCCTGCCCCGGAGGACGTTCGAAGATGGGCAGTATGCGCGCCGGCACACAACTGCTGTCTTATTCTGATTTTACCCTGTTTGAAAACCGGGGAAGATATTCGATAAACGCCGCCGAACCGGTGGAGATGTTCATGCAGCTCCGCAAGGACATACTGCTGCTGTCCCTGGGCAGCTATTTTGCCGAGGTGCTTGAGACGGTGGCTGACGAGGAAGTGCCCGCAAGCGACCTGCTTACTACCGGTCTCAACTGCCTGTACGGTCTGTCTGTCAGGAAGAAGCCGCAACTCCTTATCAAGGCTGTCTTTGAGCTCAGAGTGATGATGATTTCGGGGTATGCGATCGACGTGGCGGAATGTCCGGTTTGCGGTTCGGATGAACCGGAAGATCCCGTTTTTGATATCCGAACAGGCCGTGTGGGCTGTTCGGCCTGTTTTGGCAGGGAAAACGGCCTTATTCCTTTGCGCGGAGAATCACTGAATGCGATAAGGTACATACATTCGGCCGAGCCGAAGAGGATACTTTCGTTTTCCGTCGACGAAAAGTCCGCGGCGTGCCTGGCCGATGTAGCGGAAAAGTACCTTTTGCACTGCCTGGAGAGGGATTTTTCAACTCTCAGGTTTTATAAATCGCTGTTATGACACCGTCTCGAAAAAGTCTTATAGTTGATCGATCTGTTGAAAAGGGAGGATAAACAATGAAAAAAGGAACCGCATTTCTGATAGGCCTGGCATCTTTTGCATCCGGTTTTGCCCTCGGGGTCCTGCTGTCTCCGGCAAAACGCGGATTCGGCAACAACAACGGAAACGTAAGCTACCATTATTACGGGGACAAATGGCTGGAGAATTCGGGCAAGGAACACCAGTGCTGCACGGATGACGGATGCCGCACTAATGATGTTACCGATGAGGAGTGCTGCGGTGCTTCGGAAGGAGAATGAGCCGGGGCGGGCAGTATCATCTGCTCGAGGAGAATGAACAGGGGCGGGCAGTACCATCAGCCCAATGAAGTTCATTCAGTGACCACAAGGTCAGAAGGTAAAGTAATCAATCAATCAAAAGGTTAAGGATCATAAAGGTGCAAACACTATACAAAAAATCCATTCGGACATTAGAATTGCCGGCTGTTCTGGAAAGGCTGTCATCCCATGCACTTTGCCAGGACGCAAAGGAAGCCGCAGCCGAACTTGTCCCGGCTGACAGCATCGAGGATGTCAGCAGGCTGATGGGGGAGACTTCCGCGGCCGTGAAGCTGATAGGCCTCAAGGGGAGCCCGCCATTCAGCGGGATAAAGAACCCTGAGGGGCTTGTCAGCAGGGCTGAACGCGGCGGGATCCTCAGTATGGCCCAGCTGCTCGATATTGCTTCGCTTTTGAGGGACGTAAGGAGGATAAAGGACTACAGCGGCGACGACAGCAACGTGAAAACGGTGCTCGACGACCGTTTTGGCCGGCTCATGCCAAACAAGTACCTTGAGGAACGCATAAACAGCATCGTAATAAGCGAAGAGGAAATTGCGGACACTGCAAGCCCGACCCTCTATGATCTGAGGCGCAAGATACGCCAGGCCAATGCGAAAGTCAGGGAGACGCTGCAGAGGATAATAACTTCGCCTGCCTACTCAAAATACTTGCAGGAGTCGATAATAACCCAGCGCGACGGAAGGTATGTGGTGCCTGTAAAGAGCGAACACAAGGGTGACTTCCCGGGCCTGGTGCACGATGTATCTGCAAGCGGTGCCACGTTTTTTATCGAACCGATGCAGGTCGTGCAGCTCAATAACGAGATCCGGGAGCTATCGGCGAAGGAAGCAAAAGAAGTAGAGCGGATCCTGGCGGAGCTCAGCTCCGAAGTTGCCGGCCATGCAGAGAATATCATCGAAAACTACCGCATCCTGGTTGAGCTGGACCTGATATTCGCTAAGGCCAAACTGGCTTATGAAATGCGCGCGGCAGAGCCTGCCATCAGGCAAAAGCGCGGGATATATTTCAGGAATGCGCGCCACCCGCTGCTCGACCCGTCGAGCGCAGTACCGATAACCGTCAAGCTCGGCGAGGAATTTGACACGCTGGTCATCACCGGCCCCAACACCGGCGGCAAAACCGTGGCGCTGAAAACCATCGGACTGCTGACGCTGATGGCCATGTGCGGACTGCATATACCCGCCGAAGACGGAAGCTATGTTTCGGTGTTTTCCGGCGTATATGCCGATATAGGGGACGAGCAGTCGATCGAGCAGTCGTTGTCGACTTTTTCATCGCACATGACGAATATCGTGACGATGCTGAAAAATGCGCGTCCCAACACACTCATGCTTTTTGACGAACTGGGTGCTGGCACCGATCCGGTGGAGGGGGCCGCACTGGCAGTCTCGATCATCGAATATGCCAGATCCCAGGGGGCTTTGATTGCCGCCACGACACACTATGCGGAACTGAAGGAATACGCGATATCGACCGCCGGTGTCGAAAATGCCTCATGTGAGTTTGACGTTGATACTCTCAAGCCGACATACCGGCTGCTTATCGGGATACCGGGCAAGTCTAACGCGTTTGCCATATCACAAAGGCTGGGACTGCCCGACTTTATCATCGAAAACGCAAAGAACAGGATCACCGGCGAAAGCAGGAGATTCGAGGACGTAGTGGCCATCCTTGAAGGGCAGAGAAAAGCCCTGGAAGAGGAAAAGCTGCAGGCAGCCAAACTGAGGGTCCAGGCCGAACAGGATGCGCAGCAGGCGCGGAAGCTCCGGGAAGAAGTGGAGAAGGAGCGGAGCCGGGCCAGGGAGACGGCAAATGCCGAAGCCAGGCGGATCATTGCGGCAGCCCGCGAGCAGGTAGAAGCGGTGCTTGAAGAACTCAACGAGCTCCGCAGGAAGAGCGCCGACGAGGATTTTGCGGACCAGCTCAACAGGGCGCGCGCAGAGCTTCGCAGGAGGATGAACGCTGCCGAGGAGGAACTGCGGCCGTCCAAGCCGCGGGCCAAGGCAAAGCAGCCCTCCAGGCCTTTGAAAGCCGGGGACAGGGTACGTCTGATCAATGTGGGAGCGGAAGGCTATGTGATCTCTCCGCCCGACGACGGCGGCAATATTACCGTCCAGGCAGGCATCATGAAGGTCACCCTAAAGCTTGACGAAGTGGAGCTGATCGAAAGCGACCAGGCGGAAGACGCTGTAAGGAAGTATGCCGCGTCTCTCAGGGAAAGCAGCCGGAGGATAGCGAAACCGGACAGGGACGACGCAGGCGGGCAGGTCCGAGGCGGTATAAACGAGCTGGACCTGAGGGGGATGACATCCGACGATGCGGTCATGGCAATGGAGCGCTTTATCGACAACGCCGTGCTTTCGGGTTTGCATGTCGTTACCGTCATACACGGTAAAGGGACGGGCGCCCTCAGGACTGCGGTGCATCAGAGCCTGAGAAAAAACCGCAATGTGAAGTCCTTCAGGCTGGGCAAATACGGTGAGGGAGACACCGGTGTTACGGTAGTAGAGCTCAGTGAGTGATATGCAAATAATTGTGCAATAGTAATAACAAACCATGATTGTTAAAGTTGAAACACAGCAAACTATATGAGAAAGCCCGATATCACCATATAAGGGCAAAAAGAGGTTGACGAAAGAACATATAATTTGCTATTATTAAGAAAATAGTAGACAAGGGCATTGCGATTACTAATCGTATATTGCATTCAGCTGTCCGGAGGTGGCCGGCAGCGATGTATTAGGAGGGTACGCGTAATGTTTTCTCGGGAAGTCATGATCGATAACGAGGTTGGATTGCATGCGCGTCCGGCGACGTTTTTCATTCAGAAAGCCAACGAGTTCAAATGCGCGATTTGGGTGGAAAAGGACGATAGACGTATAAATGCGAAAAGCTTGCTTGGCGTCCTATCGCTGGGCATAACCAAAGGTTCGAGGATCAACCTGATAGCAGACGGTGTCGACGAAGAGGAAGCGGTCAACGCGCTGGTCGAACTCATCTCCTCGAATTTTTCCGAGTCTGAATAGGACATACAGTTGTCAACATCAAGTCCCGTCCCCAAAGGACGGGATTTACGCGTATAGGAGAACTCCATGGAAAATCAAGCCTACATGCGTATAAAGGAAAAAGTAAAGAGCCTGCCACTCAAACCCGGTGTTTATATAATGCTGGACAAGAGCGGCAAGGTCATCTACGTGGGAAAAGCCAAGCAGTTGAAAAACCGGGTCAGCCAATATTTCCAGGATTCCCAGGGTCATTCGCAAAAGACCCGCAACATGGTTTCCCGGATCCACGATTTCGATTACATCATAGCGGAAAGCGAATTCGAAGCGCTGGTCCTTGAGTGCTCCCTTATCAAGCGCCATATGCCGAAATACAACATACTGCTCAAGGACGGAAAGGGCTATCCTTTTATACGTATAAACCTGAAAGAACAGTATCCGCGGTTTACGATGGACCCGAAACTGAAAAATGACGGGGCGAAATACTTCGGACCGTACGGTGGCCGGTATACAACCGCAAGGATAATTGAGGCTCTTCAGGACGCTTTTTTGCTGCCCGACTGCGAACGCAGATTTCCCAGGGACATCGGGAAGGAAAGGCCCTGCCTGCGGTACCATATGAAGAAATGCATAGCGCCTTGCAAAGAGACGACAAGTCAGGAAGATTACAGGCAACTGGTTTCCCAGGCGGTATTATTGCTTGAAGGCAAGTACGAAAGCGTGCTGAAGGAGATCCGCAGCGAAATGGAGAAGGCCGCCGACGAACTGCTGTTTGAAAAGGCTGCGGCTCTCCGCGACAGGTACAATGCGATCTCGCGGCTGGGGCAGCGTCAAAACGTAGTATCGAGCTTCAGGGCGGACACGGATGTTGTCGGTTACTACGACGGTCCGAGGAAAGCCATTGCAATACTGCATTACATCGACGGGATGCTTCTTGAAAAGGATGTAGCGCTTGTCGATAACTATGTCGAGGAAAGCGCGTCGGACATAATAGACGCTTATATAACACAGTATTATAGCGGCAGATCGGCACTTCCGCGCTTCATACTGTTGCCCACGGATATCGAGAACAGGGAAAGCCTTGAAAAAATGCTTTCGGATGCGGCCGGCCGCAAGGTCGAAATAGCCGTCCCCCAAAGGGGGAAAAAGCTTGACATGGTCAGGCTTGCCGAAAAGAACGCGCAGGAAGAGGCCGAGAGGATCGCGACGAGGAAGGACCGCAGCGAAAGCAGCCTGAAGGCCCTTCAGAAAGCGCTGGGCCTTGATGAGATGCCCCGCAGGATAGAGGCATATGACATCTCGAACCTGGCCGGAACCGACATAGTTGCTTCGATGACCGTTTTTGAAGGCGGATCGCCGCTGAAAAAGGGGTACAGGAGATTCAGGATAAAGGCTGTAGAAGGCCAGGACGATTACGCATCCGTCAGGGAAGTGCTGACGCGGAGGTTCCGCCGGCTCCTTGACGGGGACGAGAAGTTTGGAGAAAAGCCGGACCTGTTGTTCGTGGACGGCGGGGTGCAGCACGCCAGGATCGCCGCTGAGGTCATTTCCGGGGCAGGGTTGACGGTTCCCGTTTACGGGATGGTAAAAGACGGCAGGCACCGGACGCGTGCGCTTGTCGCCCCTGACGGGAGAGAAGTCGGGATATCCGAGGTCCCCCAGCTCTTTTCGATGATAGGAAAGATCCAGGAGGAAACGCACCGGTTTGCGATAGAATACAACAGGTCGATGCGGAAAAAGCGACTATCCGGCTCGGAGCTGGACAAAATAGAAGGTGTCGGACCTGCAAGGAGGAAGGCGCTGCTTAAAAAGTTCCGCAGCATAAAAGCGATAAAATCGGCCACGTTGGAGGAGCTGACCGAAGTGGTGCCGAAAAATATCGCCGAATCCATCAGGAAGTATTTTGACTCCGGGCAGGGAAGTCCTGCAGGGACGGATAAGACTTAAGGGTATATAAGGAGGACGCCCGATGAGGATAATAACCGGAAGCCAGCGCGGCAGAAAACTTGTGACTCTGGAGGGACTGCACACGCGTCCTACTTCCGAAAAGGTTAAGGAAGCTTTGTTCAGCATAATCCAGTTCGAGATCGAAGGCAGGCGTGTCCTGGACCTGTTCGCCGGCTCGGGGCAGCTGGGACTGGAAGCCCTCAGCAGGGGCGCAAGGGAATGCGTGTTTGTGGACAATGACCGCAACGCCATGAGGATAATACGCGAAAATGCCGAAAAATGCGGATTTACGGATAAATCGCGCTTTTATCAGAATGACTATACGACGGTGCTGAAGCGGTCGGATGAGAAGTATGACATAATACTTATCGATCCGCCGTACGCTTCGTCATATTATGACAAATCTCTAAAACTTATATCAGCATTTGACATTCTGGCACGGAATGGTATAATTGTTGTTGAAAGCGAATCGGATCAGGAACTGCCCGAAGAGGTCGGGATGATCCGGAAAGTCAGGGACTACAGATACGGTAGGACCAAGCTTACCGTTTACCGGAACAATACGGCAGACAGTTGACTGTGAAGTCTGCGGAGGTTCGCATGAGGATAGCCATATATCCGGGATCGTTCGACCCGGTCAACACAGGCCATTTGGATGTCATAAGAAGGGCCGCAAGGATATTTGACAAGCTGTATGTTGCGGTTATGGTAAATGTGGACAAGAAAACCGCTTTTTCATGCGAGGAGCGGGTGGAGATGCTCCGGAAGGTCGTTTCCGGTTTTGAAAACGTAGAAGTCGTAAGCGACGACGGATTGCTGGCCGGGTTTGCGGCAAAGCTGGGAGCCGGGACCATCGTAAAGGGGATCAGGAACTCGGGCGATTTTGAGACAGAGCACCAGATGGCCATCATAAATTCAAGTTTGAACCGTGAGCTCGACACCGTATTGCTTCCTGCCGACAGCCGTTACATGCACGTCAGTTCAACTGCCGTTCGAGCTGTTGCCGCCGTGGGCGGTGACCTTACGGGCCTGGTACCGGACGAGATATTGCCGGAAGTAAAAGAAAAACTGTACAGGCAGGGGCAAAACAAAAAATAGGAAGGTGAGTCGGATGGCAGAAGGCGTAGAAGAACTGTTGACCGTATTGTACAACATGATACAGGATTCATTTGCTTTGCCGTTCGGACGGTCGAAGTGCATAATAGACCGTTCGCGCGCAATGGAACTGATAGAAGAGATCAACGCCCTGCTCCCCAGTGACCTGGAACAGGCAAGGAAGATCGTTGAAGCGAAGAACGAAATACTGGGCAACGCAAAGCGGGAAGCGGAAGCGATCAAGCGGCAGGCGGAAGAGCGCGCGAAAGCAATGGTTGCCCGGGAGGAAATAACACAGACTGCCCGGCAGAAGGCTAATGACATAGTCGCCGCTGCGGAAAACAAGGCCAAGGAAATCAGGATGGCCACTAACCAATATGTGGATGACGCCCTTAAGAGGACTGAAGAAGCGCTGACCGAAGCGCTCAACGAGGTCCGCAATTCCCGCAGCAAGTTCAAGTCCGCGTCAAAATGAACGGGCTCGGTAAGTTGACGCTCATACACGATTTCCACAAAGAGACAGTTAAATGCGGTTGATAATTGCACCCTTGCTTACTAAGAATAAGTAAGCAGGGGTTTTGCTTTGTTATAGGGCCAAATGACCGGAAACGGGCTCAGAAGTCGGCTGTTGCAGGGTCAGACCCAACATCTTGCTGGGTTAACATAAATTGAGTACAATATCTTGATATCCGGAATATCGTATATGTATCAAAGGGAACATATGTTCGCGCACGAACAACTCGAACATATGTTTTTTATTTTGAAAAAGGGCCATAATCATAGAAAAAAGGGGTTAAAATATAGGAAATAGTTTAAAAATAAATCTTGCATTTTTTCGCGGTACAGCTTATACTAGAACTTGAAGTGGAGCAGAGTGGTGGATTTAGGTTTAATTTCCCACGATCGTACACCGGAGTGACAAAGACATAAAAGCTCAAAGAGGCACACTCAATGACAGGTACTTACAGACACAACATCGACCAAAAAGGAAGACTGTTCATTCCGGCTAAGCTGCGCGAGGAGCTTGGCGCGAGCTTTTATGTCACAAAGGAAGTCGACAACTGCCTTGTCGTCTATCCGGAACACGTCTGGAAGGAGATCGAGGAGAAGCTGGCTGCACTTCCGCGTTCAAAGTCAAGAAGCCTGCAGCGGATGATCTTCGGGAGCGCCGAAAAGTGCGAGCCCGACGCGCAGGGAAGGATCGTCATACCGCAGCATCTGAGAGAATATGCGGGGCTCGAGAAGGAAGTTGCAATAATCGGTGTCTCCAACCGTGCGGAGATATGGAATGCCGGCAGGTGGGATGAAATTAACCGGCAATATACTGCCGAAAGCCTTGAAGAAGCAATGGAGATCCTGGGGATATGACGGATTTTGATCACGACGCCATAAACGACAGCCTGCATGACGAAAGTTCCCACACACCGGTCCTGCTTCATGAGTCGATAGAGTCGCTCAGGATCAAACCCGACGGCGTCTATGTGGATCTGACTCTGGGCAGGGGAGGGCACTCCGCCGCAATAGCCGAAAAGCTGAGTACCGGAAGGCTGCTTTGCTTCGACAGGGACCGGGACGCAATAGACGAAGCGGCGGCAAGGCTTGCCCGATTTGGGGACAAAGTTACGCTGATAAAGAGCGACTTCAGAGAAGTTGCCGAGCGGCTGGCCGAGAGAGGCATATCCAGCGTTGACGGGATATTGATGGACCTGGGCGTTTCGTCGCCACAGCTGGACGATGCCGAACGCGGGTTTTCATATATGAAGGATGCACCGCTTGACATGAGGATGGACAGAGGGTCCGAATTGAGTGCTGCGGATATCGTCAACAACTGGGATTATGAGGAACTCAGGAGGATCATCTACGAGTACGGCGAAGAGCGTTACGCGTCGTCCATCGCATCCAGGATAGTGTCGAGCAGGCCTGTTCACACCACATTGCAGCTGTCTGAAATAATAAAAAGCGCGATGCCGGCAAAAGCACTCAGGGAAAAGCAGCATCCCGCGAAACGAACGTTCCAGGCAATACGGATCGCGGTAAACGACGAGCTGGGTGCCCTGCAGGAGGCCCTGGAGGCAGGGGAACGGCTTCTGGCCCCGGGGGGAAGGATCGCTGTGATAACCTTCCACTCCCTTGAGGACAGGATCGTGAAGAAGTTTTTTGCGGACAAAGCCAAAGGCTGTGTATGCCCGCCCGATTTTCCGGTATGTGTATGCGGACATAAACCTACGCTGAAAGTAGTGTACAGAAAGCCTGTATTGCCGACGGAGTATGAACTGAGGGACAATCCACGTTCAAGAAGCGCTAAACTTCGCGTGGCAGAAAAATTGGGGCTCGGAGGATAATGATATGTCGTCGAGTGCAGCAAGAAAACTGGAATACAGCGGAAATATAGCATATGATCTGTCGCGCTTTGACAGGCGCAAGAGGGTCCGTGACGCTCTCGAAAATGAGCCTGTAGCCGTTCCGCGTCCGATCGCCAGGCCCGGGGAACGTGCGAAAGCGGCAGCCGGGGCGGAGGTCAAGGCAAGGCCGGCAGTATCTGCCGTTACGGTCCTGGGATTCGTCATTGCGGTGTTCCTGATGTTCTGCATAGTTCTCAATTATATGAGGCTCAACGAGCTTACCATCGAAATATACTCGATGCAGACCGAACTGATGGAGCTGAAAAAACAGGCCGCCACACTGAAGGTGAAGAACGAACAGGCCCTGAACAGCAAGCGGCTCCAGCAGCTGGCCGAGGAAATGGGCATGGTTCGTCCGACTAAAGAGCAGATAAGCTATATCGATTTGTCGAATCATGATCGCGGTGTCGTATATATGGCGCAGGAAAACGACAGCGATTTTCTCAGCGGTATAAAAACATTGTTCTTTGCGGCAATCGACTTTTTCAATTGAGCATAAAATCCAAAAGTACGATATATATTTGTATTGCGATCCATGGGAGTGAGAATTGATTTCTTGCTCCCGTAGTGTTATTAAATGCAGCGGTGCACATCCGACGGGGGTGTTGATATGGCGGTCAGGAAAGTCCGCTCTGCCGGCGGGTCGGGAGAGGCCCGGCAGCGCAATATGACCGCGGACAGGCGCGCAAACAGGATGATACTCGGGAGGACGATTTTTTTGATGGTCCTCTGCGGAGTTGTAGTTTTCATCCCGCTTGTTGCGCAGTTATATAAAATTCAAATAGTTGACCACGATTTTTATGAGCAAAAGGCCATAAACCAGCAGACAAGGCAGATCACGATCTCCGCAAACCGCGGTACGATCTATGACAGGAACGGCAAAGCACTTGCGATCAGCGCAAGCGTAGAGACCGTATACATCGCTCCGGTTTACATTGAAAGCGACGATGAAGCCCGGCTGATAGCCGAGGGGCTGTCAGAAATATTGGGCCTGAAATATGAAGACGTTTATAAGAAAACACAGAACCGGAAGTCTTACTACCAGGTCATAAAGCGGAAAATAGAGAAGGAAACCGCCGATCAGGTGCGGTCGTTCAAGCAGGAGCACAAGCTGAGAGCCATAGAGATAGTACCGGACACAAAAAGGTACTATACATACAGCGACCTGGCTTCGCAGCTGATCGGATTTGTCGGTATTGACAATGACGGACTCGAGGGCATAGAGGCGTACTATAACGAAGCGCTTACCGGAAAATCGGGGATGATAGTTTCGGCAAAAAACGCCAAAGGGACCTCGATGTCGCTCAAGTATGAAAAGTACTACGACCCGGAGGACGGAAAGAGCCTGGTGCTCACCATTGACGAGACGGTCCAGCATATAGTCGAGAAGCACCTTGAGCAGGCGGTCGTCGACAACTTCGTAGAAAACAGGGGCGCCGCGATCGTAATGGACGTAAATACCGGCGAGATATTAGCCATGGCCGTGACCGGAGGCGCTGACCTGAACAATGCCTGGGCAATATCCGAAGAGGATCAGAAGAAGCTGGAGGGCCTTGAGGGCGAGGAGTACACAAGGAAGCTGACCGAACTGCAGCTTGAACAGTGGAGGAACAAGACGGTCGCGGACACCTATGAGCCGGGTTCCATCTTCAAGCTGATCACGGCAGCGATCGCCCTGGAGGAAGACGTCATCGACCTCAACTGGCACTACACCTGCTCGGGCTCCATCAAGGTCGCGGGCTGGTCAAAGCCCATAAGCTGCTGGAGAAGGCAGGGTCACGGCAGCCAGGACTTTACACGCGCGCTGCAGAACTCATGCAACCCTGCTTTTGTCACCATCGGCCTGAAGATCGGTCAGGAGACCTTCTATAAATACATGCAGTCGTTCGGGTTCGGGCAGAAAACCGGGATCGACCTGCCGGGTGAAGCGACCGGGTTGCTGCATGACTATAAGACTTTCCTGTCCAACGACGTATCCCTGGCGGTTTCCTCGTTCGGACAGACATTCACTGTAACTCCGATCCAGATGATCACGGCAGTATCCGCGCTCGTCAACGGCGGATATCTTATGAAGCCGCATATAGTCAGGGAGTACCTGGACTCTGAAGGCAACGTGATAGAGAGGGTCGAGCCGCAGGTCATCCGACAGGTCATATCCAAGGAAACTTCCGAAACGATGCGATACCTCATGGAGCAGGTCGTCGTGGACGGAAGCGGTCGAAATGCACAGGTCAAGGGCTACAGGATAGGCGGAAAGACCGCCACATCGGAGAAGATCATCGCCGGTGAAGATACCTACGGAAAATACGTTGTTGCCTTTGCCGCGATCGCACCCGCCGACGATCCTCAAATCGCCATGCTTGTGATGCTGGACACTCCTACCGGCAATATACCGGTAAATCTGAGATCGGGAGGATATCTCGCCGCTCCGCTAGCCGGAAGGATCCTTGCGGATATATTGCCCTGCCTTGGGATAGAGCCTCAATATACCGGAGAGGAGCTGTTCGGCACCGACGTGATGGTGCCCCAGCTGAAAGGGCTTACCGAGGAAGAGGCAAAGAAGGAACTGGATAAGAAGAAAATGAAATACAGGGTAATAGGCGACGGCGATGTCGTTACGGACCAGCTGCCCGCATACGGCGCGAAGGTGACCAGTTCTGCAGTAGTCGTACTCTATATGGGAGAGCAGCTGCCGGAAGGAACGGTTGCGGTTCCGAATGTGGTTTCGATGTCTCCTGAGAAAGCCAACAAAGTCATAACGGATGCGGGACTGTACATGCTGCCGTCCGGTGCCATAAAGTCAAGGGCATCGACGACGACCGCGATCAGCCAGAGCATACCGCCCGGGACACAGGTAAAACGGGGTACGGTTATCGAAGTAGAGTTCTTGGATACCAATGTCGGCGACTGAGCCGCAGAAAATACCGGGAATAATGGAGGTGGCAGTCCATGAAGCTGAAGGACTTGCTGGACGGTGTTGATGTCTTGTCTCTCTCCGCCGATCCTGAGAGTGAAATCAGCGGCATCACCAATGATTCAAGGAAAGTCAAACCGGGCTGGCTTTTCGTGGCGGTCCCCGGTTTCATGCAGGACGGTTCTGTCTATATAGACAGTGCTATCAAAGCCGGAGCGACGGTCGTCGTTTCGGAAACAGCCCGTGAAGCTGAAGCAGGCTTCGTCCTTGTCAGGAACGCCAGAAGCGCGCTTTCCGGGATCGCGGCGAACTTCTATGGCAGGCCGTCGGATCATATGACGGTTATAGGTGTGACAGGAACCAACGGTAAAACGACCACCACTTATTTGATCAGGGATCTGATCGAACGGGGCCTGGGGGTCCCGTGCGGGCTTATTGGGACAAATGAAGTCATAATAGGAGACGAGGCAACGGAGTCGTCAAGGACGACGCCTGAATCCATAGAGATACAGTCGATCTTTCGCAAAATGCTTGACAGGGGGATAAGGCACGCCGTCATGGAAGTCTCATCCCATGCGCTCAAGCTTCACAGGGTGGACGACGTCCGGTTCGAGGTCGGCGTATTTACGAACCTCACCCAGGACCACCTCGACTTCCACGAGTCGATGGAAGACTATTTGCAGTCGAAAACACTGCTGTTCCAAAAGTGCATGAAGGGGATAATAAATATTGACGACCCCTCGGCAAACCATATAATAGAAAACGCAAACTGCGAAGTCTTTACATACTCCATAAGGGACATGTCTGCGGACCTGGTAGCGAGGAATATCCGCTACTCGCCTTCGAAGGTCGAATTCGAGGCATTGGGGATCGAGGAAATATACCGCGCCGAGCTGAACATTCCCGGCAGGTTCTCAGTCTATAACGGGCTTGCCGCCATATCCGCTGCGGTAACCCTCGGTATCCCGTTGATGAAGGCAGCGGCTGCTCTTCGCTATTGCAGGGGTGTTAAGGGGCGGGCCGAAGTGGTGCCGACGGGACGTGACTTTACGGTTATCATCGACTATGCCCATACCCCCGACGGGCTTGAGAACATCCTCCTGACCCTGAGGGAGTTTGCCAGGGGGCGCCTGGTGACGGTTTTTGGATGCGGCGGCGACCGGGACAGAACGAAGCGTCCGATAATGGGCAGCGTGGTCGAGAAATACTCCGACTTTTGCATCGTCACTTCTGACAATCCGCGCACCGAGGATCCTGTAAAGATCATTGAGGACATTTTGACCGGCATGAAGAAAAAGGAAAAGCAGGTCGTCATTCCGGACCGGGTCGAAGCGATAGGATATGCGATAAAAAATGCCCGGGAAGGCGACGTGATATTGCTTGCCGGTAAAGGACACGAGACATACCAGGAAATAAACGGTGTAAAATATCCCATGGATGAAAGGGAGATTGTGCAAAAGTATTTATAGTTGTATAATAGTCGCTGCGACATGGACCGATGATCTGATATTTATATTTGATATAGGTATCCTGTATATAGTTTCATGTATATGGATTGATATCCTGGATCGTTATCACGTATTAAAGATTGGCAAATGAATTGTTTCATGTATTAGAGACAGGTATCATGAATATATAATACCTTGAATTATAAAATCGGTTGACTTTCAGATCGGGATGATCGGATCGCAAGATCGGACCGGGAAAGCCGACCTGGTTTCAATGACGCTTGATTTCAATGACGGAGGATCGAATTGGAAAGGATCACGCTACGGGACATAGCCGGCTACTGCTCTGCGAAGGCCTTTGAGGTCGACCTGGGGGCTGTCGTCGAGGGAATATCGGTCGATTCGAGGAGCCTCAAACAGGGGGAGCTGTTCATCCCCATTATCGGGGAGAGGTTCGACGGACACAATTTCATAGATCAGGCAAGGGCAGCAGGGGCAGTGGCGGTTTTGTCATCCCGAAAGGACAGTGGTCCGGGAACCCTTTATGTTGACGATACGCTCCAGGCGCTGCTGGATATCGCATGCGGTTACCGGCAAAGGTTTTCCGCCATGGTGGTCGCAATCACGGGCAGCGTGGGAAAAACGACCACAAAAGAGATGATCGCAGCCGTGCTGGCAGAATTTGCGCCGACCCTCAAGACCGAGGGGAACCTGAACAACCTCGTGGGTCTGCCCCTGTCGATCCTGAGGCTCGCAAGCGGGCACCGCGCTGCGGTTTTCGAGATGGGGATGAATCATTTCGGCGAGATCTCACGCATGACGCGCGCGGCCCTGCCCGACATTGCGGTCATAACAAACATAGGGACTGCCCATATAGAACACCTGGGGTCCCGTGAGGGGATACTCAGGGCTAAGACCGAGATCTTTGAAGGTCTCGACAAAGAGGGGACCGTGATACTCAACGGCGACGACCAGCTGTTGTGGGGTTTGAGGAGCAAACTGCCATATAGGACGGTCTTTTACGGCCTGGAAAACACAAAATGCGATATAACCGCGGAAAACATCCGTCAGGATGACCGGGTGGGGACACGGTTCATCGCATCCACGCCGATGGGCGATATGGATCTGTTTTTGCCCGCCATCGGGCAGCACAACGTACTCAACGCCCTTGCCGCGGTCGCGGCAGGCCTTGAATACGTCCGCAGATGTGTTAAAAGCGCCGATCCGGAAGAAGTCAAAGGCAGGATCGCTCTTGGCCTTTCGAAGTTCCGCAGTGCACGGATGAGGCAGAATATCGTCCATGCCGGCGGGCTGACGATAATTGACGATTGCTACAACGCAAATCCCGATTCCATGTCCGCCGCACTAAGCGTATTGAGGACATATCCCGCACGCGGGAAGAGGATAGCCGTGCTTGGCGACATGCTGGAGCTGGGGGATTACTCCGAACAGGCCCACAGGTCGCTCGGAGAAGAGGCGGCAAGATCGGCGGACCACATTTTGCTGTTCGGAAACGCATCCGAACACATCATGCTCGGAGCGATCCAAAGCGGGAAGCCGACTTCGGCGATATCGCATTTTGAGAGCAGGGAAGAGCTCGCAAAAGAACTGACAGAGCTTGCCGGAGAGGGCGACGTGATATTGATCAAAGCGAGCCGGGGGATGAAGCTGGAGACGGTCAGAGACATGCTGCTCGATCATCTCGGCGTGTCGGACCCAGGCGTACAGGATGATAAATCGAGCTCAGGCGGAGCATAAGCCCGGGGGATATAAAAATGGCATGGACATTAGCAGTGGCTGCCGCGACGGCATTGATCGTCGCACTCGTTGTCGGAAAATTCTTTATACCTTTCATGGTGAAAAAGAAGCTGGGGCAGAGCATTTTGGAGATCGGTCCAAAGTGGCACATATCCAAGCAGGGCACCCCCACAATGGGCGGCGTTCTGATAATAGCGGGCATAACCGCCTCCTTCATGATCACCGGTATCGTTTCCGACAGGTTGGGATATCCGGTCAATATATGGCTGGGTGTCGTTATTTTGCTTTTCGCGATTTCCTTTGGCGCGATCGGTTTTCTCGACGACTATGTAAAGGTGTCAAAAAAGCGCAATCTGGGCCTTACCGCACCCCAGAAGCTCTTTTTGCAGCTTGCCGTATCGCTTGCATTCATAAGCCTGCTGAGGTGGACGGGGGTCCTTTCTCCAAACCTGTATATACCCTTTGTCAATATAACGATCCCGCTTCCATGGACCTGGTATATGCTATTATCGGTGCTGTTTATCAGCGGCATGGTAAACGCGGTTAACTTCACCGACGGTGTTGACGGACTTCTTGGTACGGTGACGCTGCCGATCATGGTCTTCTTCACCGTGACCGCGATCATAAAAAATGCGGCGGATGTGGCTGTCATTTCGGCAGCTTCGGTAGGGGCGATATTTGGGTTCCTGGTTTATAACTTCAACCCGGCAAGGATCTTCATGGGGGATACCGGTTCCCTTTTCCTGGGCGGCCTCGTCTGCGGAGTCGCGTTCGCGCTGAATGTTCCGATCATAATCCTGCTGGTGGGAGCTATATATATACTTGAGATCCTGTCTGTAATACTTCAGGTGACATACTTCAAACTGACAGGCGGCAAGAGGATCTTCCGCATGTCTCCCATCCACCACCACTTCGAGATGGGAGGCTGGGGCGAAAAGAAGATCTGCCTCGTGTTCTCTGCGATCACGATATTGCTGTGCGTCGTCTCGCTGCTGGCGATCAGGGGCATATATATCTGGTAGAAATCGCGTCAGGCACGTACCGATTACACTTTTCGCATATCTTGACGATATATATCTTAGATAGCAATAAATACACTTTTAAGTGTGGGAGATATCAATGACGAACGGTGCGACCCAAACGATGAAAAGAAAGAAGAAGGCAGAGGCAATGTCGGACAGAAAGCTGGGTCCGATGGATTTGCCTTTTTTCCTGCTCGTGCTCCTCATAATGTGTTTTGGCCTTATCATGATGTTTTCCGCAAGTTACGCGTCTGCCTATTACACGATGGACAATTCTGCTTATTATTTCATAAAACAGGGGCTCATCGCGTTGGGAGGTACGGTCGTCATGCTGGTCATATCCCGCATGAACTACCAATATTTGCGGATCCTGAGCCTCCCGATGCTGGCAGGCTCGATAGTGCTTCTGATACTGGTTCCCATAATCGGCTTTGACGCAGGCGGCGCGACAAGATGGATCAAGGTCGGTCCTGTCCAGCTCCAGCCGTCGGAGGTCGCGAAGTTTGCCGTCATTGTGTCCTTTTCCTCGATGATATCCGTATTTCGTGAGAAGATGAAGACCTTCAAATACGGAATACTTCCCTTTGCAACGGTGCTGGTCGTGATCGCGGCCCTGATGCTTTTGCAGCCGCATATTTCCGGAGCGATTCTGATCGTAGCGGTCGGCGGTGCCCTGATGTTTGTGGGCGGCGTACACTGGGGCTGGTTTGCGGGTGCCATAGCCGTGGCGGTGGCCGCCGGCTACTTCGTCATGACGAACATGGCTCACGCCATTGCACGTATACGCATCTGGCAGGATCCGTTTTCCGATCCACAGGGAGGGGGTTATCAGATCATACAGTCCCTCTATGCCGTGGGATCCGGAGGCCTTTTCGGGCTCGGACTGGGGAAGAGCAGGCAAAAGCATCTGTATCTTCCCGAGCAGCACAACGACTTCATATTCGCCATAGTCTGCGAGGAGCTCGGCATGGTTGGGGCCTGCCTTGTGCTGTTCCTGTTTGCGCTTCTTATCATCAGGGGATACTGGATAGCCATACGTTCCCGCGACCGTTTCGGATCATTGATGGTGACGGGTGTCATAACTCTTCTTGCAGTCCAGACATTCCTGAATGTGGCGGTCGTTACGAACCTGATACCGGTTACGGGTATTTCTCTGCCGTTTTTCAGCTATGGCGGCACTTCGCTGTTGATCCAGCTGGCCGAAATGGGCGTCGTGCTGAGCGTTTCCAGGCAAATACCCGCACCGAGGGCAGGATAAAAAAGGGTGATATTCTTGAGAGTTGTGTTTACCTGCGGCGGTACCGGCGGCCATATCAATCCGGCCATCGCGGTAGCCAAGCTGATCCGGGACAAACGGCCCGAAGCCGAAATACTGTTCGCCGGAGCGGACGGAGGAATGGAAGTCGGGCTCGTTACCCGGGAGGGATTCCCTATAAAGACAGTTCCCATCTCCAATTTCAGACGGAGCCTCAAGCCGAAGGACGTCATAAACAATATCAAGGTCCTGCTTGGCATACGAAGATCGATCAGGATGGCCCGGGAGATCCTGATCGATTTCAAACCCGACGTGGTCGTCGGGACGGGAGGATATGCAAGCTTCCCGACGGTATATGCCGCCTCAAAACTCGGGATCCCGACGGCTATCCATGAATCCAACGCGATACCGGGACTTACGACTTCCCTGCTGTCGAAGAGAGCGGACAGGATAATGGTGGGATTTGACAGCGCCGACAGGTATAAAAACCCCGAGCGCGTCGTGCTGACAGGCACTCCGGTGCGCGAAGACTTCATATTCATGAAGAAGGATGAGGCAAAAAAGCGGCTGGGGCTTGAGGGCAAGCCACTTGTCGTTTCGACGTGGGGTTCCCTCGGCGCGCGGGAGATGAACAAAAAAATAGCCGAGTTTATAGCTTTGGAGGCAAAGACCGACCGGTTCTACCATATCCACGCTACAGGCAGATTCGGTTGGAGATGGATGCCGGATTACGTCAGGAAACTCGGTGTAGACCTGTCGGAACACACGAATATCGATATGCGGGAATATATATATGATATGCCCGTCGTGATGGCGGCGGCGGACCTGGTCATTTGCAGGGCGGGAGCCTCGACCCTGAGCGAGATCATTGCGTCTGCGACCCCGGCCATCATCGTTCCCTCGCCGAATGTGGCCGAAAACCACCAGGAAATGAATGCCCGTGCACTTGAGAAGGTTGGCGGTGCCGTTGTGATCCTTGAAAAGGATTGCACCGGAGCGAAACTCTATGAAATGGCGACCAAAATGCTGGAGGATAAAAACCTTCTGGAATCCATATCTTCGAAATTGAGGGAGATCGCGGTACTCGATTCCGCAGAACGGATTTATTCTGTTATTTGCTCACTTTACAGGGACAAAAAGAAAAACGCGTAAAAAATCCAAAAATTAACCGATTCCAAGGTATTCGCATATGATGTTTTGAGCGTAACCCAACACGCGCAAAACAGTAGGCGTACCGGTTAATGGGACGCCGGAATGCGGAGGAATCCTATGGATACGTTTGTAATCGGCGGGGGAAACCGGCTGTACGGAACCACCAGGGTACAGGGAGCAAAAAACAGTGTGTTGCCAATACTTGCAGCCTCAATTTTGAACGGTGGGATTTCGGAAATAAGCAATTGTCCGGATCTGACCGATGTCACTTGCACTCTGCGAATATTGCGGCATCTCGGCTGCGAGGCGTATCGCGACGGAGATGTCATATACGTAGACTCCTCCGGTATGAACAAAAACAGCATTTCAGACCGGCTGATGCGTGAGATGCGGTCCTCGATCATATTCATGGGGGCTATACTCGCACGGACCGGAAGCGCTATCATCAGCTACCCGGGCGGATGCAACCTTGGCGCCCGTCCTATCGACCTCCACCTGTGGGCCCTGAGGGAGCTTGGCGCCACGATCGACGAAGTGGGCGGATATATCGTCTGCAAGGCCGACAAGCTCGTTGGCAAAGACATATACCTGTCGATACCGAGTGTGGGGGCTACGGAAAATATCATGCTTGCAGCCACTGCGGCTCAAGGGACCACAAGGATACATAATGCCGCCAGGGAGCCTGAAATCGCCGATTTGCAGGCTTATCTGCGGGCGGCGGGAACAAATGTGACCGGTGCGGGAACTTCTACCATCCAGATCGAAGGCGGGAGCCGTCTGCGTGACGTGAAACACCGGATCATACCGGACAGGATCGTTACGATCACTTATATGGCTGCCACGGCGGCGGCGGGCGGAGAAGTGACTATTGAAGGCGTTGAGCCGCAACACATATCTGCAGTGACATCCGTGATGCGTGAGGCAGGCTGCGTGATCCGCGAAGAGCGTGACAGGATCCATATAAGATCCGACCGAAGGCTTCGTGCCGTAAAACCGATCAGGACCATGCCATATCCGGGATTTCCCACGGATGCACAGTCACCCCTGATGGCTGTCATGTGTACTGCTGAGGGAACAAGCGTCTTTGTCGAAAACATCTTTGAGAACCGCTACCGCTGCGCAAGCGAGCTGATGCGGATGGGAGCGGATATCCGCATAGAGGGCAGAGTGGCCGTGGTATGCGGAGTGCCGAAGCTTTATGGGACCAAAGTCGCCGCAACCGAACTGAGAGGCGGTGCCGCTCTTGTGATCGCTGCCCTGGGTGCCGAAGGAGAATCGGAAGTGTCGGGCATAGAGCATATTGAACGGGGATATGAAAAGCTCGATGTGGTGTTGAAAGGACTTGGTGCAAATATTGAAAGGAAAACAGTCAGCGTACCGGAGGAATAGCAAATCATGGCGATGAGGAAGAGTAAGGACGGGAGGGGAAGAACATCCGGCAGAAGCCGCGGCGGGCCGGGGTGTCTGTCGGTCATTTTCCTTATCCTTTTCGTCCTTGCCGCCGCGGCTTCCACCGTCGCCATTTTTTTCAAAATCAGGCGTATCGAGGTGGTCGGAAACCAGCGCTATACCTTCGATCAGATATGCTCGTCGGCGGAGATAGAAGTTGGGGACAACCTTATCTTCTTAAACAAGTTCGAAAAAATAAGCAATATCTTCTCAAGGCTTCCATATGTCGATGAAGTGAAGATGAGCCGGCGGCTGCCGGACACTCTCCTCATAGAAGTAAAGGAATGCGTGGCCGTAGCCGCGTTTGATGACGGGGACGGTCACTGGCTGATATCGGAAGACGGAAAAGTGCTCGAGCGGGTCAGACTGCTCCCGAAGGAGCACCTGATCCGGATCGAAGGGGCGGGCCTGAAAAGCCCGCAGCCCGGAAAAAAAGCAGGCATCGGAGGGGATGAAGAGGACGGGGAAATGAAATTCAGCGCAATGGTTGAAGCATTGAGAGCCATCATGGATTCAACGATCGCGGAGGATGTGGACATGCTCGATATCGGGAAGGTCTACAACGTAGAGTTTCATTATCTGGGGCGTTTCAAAGTCAGGCTTGGAATGCCCGAACACCTGGATTACAAGATCGATTGCCTCAAAGAGATCGTAAACGGATATCTGGGCCCCGGAGACAAAGGCACGATCGACCTTTCCGAGCTTATGGACGGCAAACCTGCCAGGTTTATTCCGGAAAACCAATAAACATATGGAAAACGATGTTTTTGCCAGAAAAAATTTAATGAAGTATTGACCTTGGCGCGCAAAAAAGGTACACTATGCTTATATAACAGCTTATTATTACGGCATTTGTGGGATTAACAGTCGAATTTTGACGCGGATGCGTTGGATTTGCGCGCCGGAATGATAATCAGGAGGAAGTAAGAATGGCGTTTGACTTGGATATTGGGACAGATACAGTCGTAAATATAAAAGTAATCGGTGTGGGCGGCGGAGGAAACAACGTCGTCAATCGCATGATCAATACAGGAATGCGTGGCGTGGAGTTCATTGCCATAAACACGGACAAGCAGGCCTTGAGAGCTTCCAGCGCGACTCAGAAGATACAGATAGGAGAAAAACTCACAAGGGGACAGGGGGCCGGTTCGGACCCGGAAGTAGGCCGGAAGTCCGCCGAAGAGAGCCGCGCTCTAATAGCGAAAGCTCTGGAAGGCACCCATATGGTATTCATAACAGCCGGTATGGGAGGCGGGACAGGCACGGGCGGTGCTCCCGTCGTTGCGGAAATCGCTCATGAAATGGGTATACTAACTGTCGGAGTAGTTACAAAGCCTTTCAAGTTTGAAGGCAAGGTGCGTATGGACCGTGCACTTGCCGGGATCGAAGAGCTCCGCAAGCGCGTCGATTCACTGGTTGTCATTCCAAATGAACGCCTGAAACATGTTTCGGAGCAGAAAATCACATTCCTCAATGCCTTTGAGATCGCCGACGACGTACTGCGTCAGGCTGTCCAAAGCATTTCGGACCTCATAAAGGTGCCCGGACTGATAAATCTCGACTTTGCGGACGTCACCGCAGTTATGCAGAATGCGGGATTTGCTCACATGGGTGTCGGCCGTGCCGCCGGAAAAGGAAAGGCGGAGGAGGCGGCAAGGACGGCCGTTCAGAGCCCGCTCCTCGAAACTTCCATCAACGGCGCAAGAGGTGTGCTGGTAAACGTGACGGGATCTATAGATCTTGCCCTTGAAGACGTTGAAATAGCGGCAAATCTCGTGCAGCAGGCGGCTCATCCGGACGCAAACATCATATTCGGCGCCTCATTTGACGAATCGCTTGAGGACGAGCTCAGGATCACCGTTATCGCGACCAACTTTGACAACGGGACGGGCAAGGCTGAAAACCTCTACTCCGAAGTGAGCAAGGTCGCCACGAGTGCGCCTCCGGCGGCCGAGAAAGTAGAAACTGTCAGCGCCGATGCGCAGGATGAGGAAGAAGACCCGTTTGATAAAATATTCCAGATATTCAACAAGAAGTGAGCGGATGCTATTGTCCAGTAAAAGAAGGCTGACTGCGGCCGTTATCGTAATGGCACTGGTTTTTATGTTTTCATCATGCAAAAGCACAGGCACGGATAACGGGGCAACAGCCGCGCCGACTGCAAGTCCCCGACTTGAACGATTTTATAACGGAGCTTACGGCATATCAGTGACCATACCCGATGGGTGGATCATAGCCGGCATCAACGAAACCAATATGACGGGCACGCCTGAGAGATCCGCGGACCCTGACGCCCTGGAAATAACACCTTACGATGACGCCGGTTCCGGCATACAGCTTATTGAGCTATGGAGCCGCGCGGATTCCGCAGACAAAGAGCATGCGTCGCTGATGGTCTACATCGAAGTTTACGACGGACTGGACGAGCAGACTTATCTCGGGGCATTCGAAGAAGCCTATGCGGGATATTTCGACGGCTATTACTCCACGCTCGTGTCGAGGGAAAATGCAGACATCGGCGGGAAAGCATTTACACGACTGCAGTATCTTACGCGGCTTCCTGACAGTGATGACGAATATTATGAAGAGTACTATATCCGCAAACTTCAGGAAGGCGAGTTCCTTGTGCTTTGTGTCACCTACTGGGCCGGAAACCAGGTTTCCCGGGAAGATGCGGTCACATCTTTGAAATTTGTAGAAACCGAAACTTAAGCGTTGTTATGCGTTTGCATCGCGCGTGATTGTACCTGGTTTCTTTGTTTGATATCGTTCCAGGTTTCTTTGATATCGCATGGTTTCTGATGAATAGCGTTTTATGACTGTTTGGACAAAACAACAGGGACGATCACTCCGATCGACGGAATGTGATCGTCCCGGTTTTTATGTTTTCCGGTCACTTGTGCTGCGATATATCATTTCCGGCTATATACCAAAGGAAGCACTGATCATCCTTCTTTGGCATATTACTACGTTTCGTGTATCATATAGCAGAGAGTCATCAGGCTGTCGTCAAAGTGTACGTTTTCGACCTTAAGGGAAACGTCCTCGGGGCGCAGATCACGGTTGGTAAAGTTCCATATTCCCTTAATTCCCAGCTTTTCAAGGCGGGAAGCCATCTCGACGGTGTCGGCGGACGGGACTGTCAGGACAGCCAGTTCGGGAGGGTCGGATCCGACGAAGCTTTCGAGCGTATCGATGTGATAGACGGGGATGTTGTTGATTTTCGACCCGACTGTTCCCGGGGCGACATCGAAGGCGGCGATCAGTTGAAAACCGCACCGATTGAAGTTGAAGTTGTTGATCAGAGCCCGGCCAAGGTTTCCCACACCTATGAGGATGGCTCTGCTATAGTTCTTCAGGCCAAGAATGTCAGCAATTTCGTTCCTGAGCTTTTCCACATTGTAGCCGTAACCCTGCTGGCCGAATCCGCCGAAGCAATTAAGATCCTGACGTATCTGCGAAGCGGTCAGTCCCATCTCTGCGGCAAGTGAACCGGAAGAGATGCGGACCACTCCCTTTGCATGGAGTTCGTCGAGATATCTATAGTACCTTGGCAGCCTTCGGATCACAGCAGACGAAACCTTTTTACCCATCTGCATCCCTCTTTTCATGTAAATATGTTTATCCGGCGCCGAAAACCGGGTTCAAAAACTGCTCAGCGTTTCCATGACATAATCGGCGTATTGCTCGCATGTGGCTCCCGTATCGCGGCCGGTTATCACATACTTCCTCTCCGCGGCGCACCGGTCGAGAGCACGTTCAAGTTTGCGCGCCTTGTCGACCTTTCCGATGTGTTCAAGGAGCATTACCGAAGCCCGCAGCATCGAACTGGGGTCCGCATAGCGGTCACGGCCTTCCTCGACCATGCGGGGCGCGGAGCCGTGGATCGCCTCGAACATCGCGTAGCGCTTGCCGATATTGGCGCTTCCGGCGGTCCCTACACCGCCCTGGAATTCGGCGGCCTCGTCGGTGAGGATATCGCCGTACAGGTTCGGGAGGACCATGACCTGGAAGGAGGAGCGCCGCTTCTCGTCGACGAGCTTGGCCGTCATTATGTCGATAAACCAGTCATCCGCCTGGATTTCCGGATATTCGGCGGCTATACGGTAGAAAGTATCTAGGAACATTCCGTCGGTAGTTTTGATGATGTTTGCCTTTGTGACAGCAGTTACGCGATCGCGGCCCGTCTTCCTGGCATGCTCGAATGCAAGGCGTATTATGCGGTCCGTACCCTGTTGGGTGGTAAATGTGAAATCGACCGCAATGTCGTCGTCGATCCTGAGGCCCAGGCTTCCGGCCGCGTATGCCCCCTCCGTATTTTCCCGGAAGAAGACCCAGTCTATTCCTGCCTCGGGAACTTTTACGGGGCGGACATTGGCAAACAGGTCGAGCTCCTTGCGCATTGCGACGTTGGCGCTTTCGATGTTCGGCCACGGATCGCCCTTCTTGGGAGTGGTCGTCGGGCCTTTAAGGATGACATGGCATTTTTTCAGCTCGTCCAGGATGTCGTCCGGGATGGCCTTTCCGACTTTTGCTCTATACTCAATGGTCAGGTTGTCGATGGTGCGAAACTTGACCTTTCCGTTCGAAATCTCTTCGGAGAGGATGTGCTCCAGTACCCGCTGAGCCTGACGGGTGATGGCAGGACCTATGCCGTCACCGCCGCAAACACCTATGATTATCTCATCGAGCTCCTCATATGATATGAAGTCTCCCTGCGACTTCATTTTCTCCACGCGCTGTCTTTGCATCTCGATCAGTTTTTCGAAGTGTTCCCTGTACATATCTTTGCCTTCCATGTTAAGTATTAGGTGTGATCGTCATAACCATAATATCTTTTTTTCGGATGCCTGTCAATTACTCTCTTGTCAGTAATTTAACGCTTTGACATTTTATGTGATTTCTTTTATAATCATAAATATGTCGTAATTTGTTGAAAAGCTTGGGGGGACCGGCAATGAATTTGAAGCGGTACGTATCGATCGTTTCGGCTCTCATAATCCTGTTCAGCCTGTTCGCGGCGGCCGCGGCAAACGTGCCGGGAAGCGCATCCGATCCGGTAGTTTCGCTGAGTTATATACAGAATACATTTATCCCGAAGATTTTGAACCAGCTGGAAAGCAAGCTTTCGGCCCTTCGGTCGGACAGCATGTCCAGGGCCGATTCGAAGATAAAGAAGGCGATCGGGGACGCGGAGAGGGACCTGTCGGTCGATGCCGGAAGGCTCAGGGAACAGGTGGCTTATGATACATATATGCGCATGCTTGATAACGGATTCTACCTGGACTCCGGAAAGACCGCTTCACTGACGCTTAAGGCGGGCGAGCGGCTGGTCGTCACGAAAAACAGCAGTTTTACGGTACAGCAGGGTTCCGCCGTCATCGGGGGCAGGGAACAGAACAAACTTGTGAATGTAACTGCCGGGGCCGAGATCAACACGAATTACGCGGCATCGCGAAACGCCCGCTATGTTGCCGTAGACGACGGGTTAGTGTCTATAAAGGCCGTATCGGATACGGTAAAGATCTCTGTGGTCGGCAATTATCAGATAATTCCCGCATATATGCCGCAGTATACCGATATCGCATATACCCTCAAAAACATCGATATGTTCAGGGGATCGAACCTCGGATTCGAGCTGGAAAGGGAACCGACACGGCTTGAAGCGCTGATCTTGTTCCTGCGCCTCATCGGCGAAGAGAAACAGGCGCTTGAGTATACCGGAAAACACCCCTTTACGGATGTCCCGAAGTGGGGCGGGGGAGAAGCGGATAAATACGTGGCATATGCGTATGCAAAAGGGTATACAAAAGGGATATCGCAGACAAAGTTCGGCTCGAACAACACGGCGACCCTGGAGCAATACCTGACGTTCGTGCTCCGTTCGCTAGGATACGTCGACGGCACCGATTTTGAGTGGACGAAATCTCCGGAATTCGCAGAGGCGGTCGGGATCCTCCTTCCGCGGGACTCGGAAAAGATCATCCGGAGGGGCTTCTGCAGGGACCATGTGGTCTATATCTCGTATTATGCTTTGCGTGCGAGGATGAAAAACAGCGGCGTCACATTGATCGACGATCTTGTCAGAAAAGGTGTCATATCAAGGGAGTTGGCCAACCAGACATTGAGCGCTCACGGCAGATGAGCGCCTTTTCTTTTTTCACAAAATTTCCTGTTTTGAATACAATATAGTGATACTAGAACAGGAGGTAACTTCAATATGTCAAACTTACTGGGCGGCTCCTGCGACAAGCGTCGCGATGAGTGGATCTGGATCCTGATCGTAATCGTAGTCCTCATCCTTCTTTTCAACTGGGACTAATCCCATCGAATAAGCGCCGGGCTTGAACCGGCGCTCCGCTATCTTTCACTCAAGTACATTGTTTTTTTACCGTTCCGACATACTTTTCGCTGCCAATGTACTTTTCAGGCACACTGTTTAGCTCATTGAATAAAATGTAATGAAACCAAGACAGGAGGTAAGCTTAAATGTCAAACAACATTGGCGGTATCGGCTTCTGCAAGGATAGAGACGAGTTCATCTGGGTCATCATTATCCTTGTAATTCTGATCCTTTGCTTCTGCTGCTAAAATCAAAGCAGCCGCGGTATCATAAGGGCGACATACGGATGAAGGGGGAAGTTGGGTGTTTGCGCCCGGCTTCCTTTTTTCTGTCAATAATAATGGCCGATAATATACTGAAGTGAATAATATTGAAGTATGTCCGGTATTTATATATAATATCAGCACAGCGACATGCCCGGTACGTATCATTTTTTTGTCCGCATGGCAGCAGGGGGGATCGAAATGTGCGGAAGGTATTTGTTTTCCGAAGCCGAAGCCGAGGATATACTCGAGATAATAAGGGATGTTGAGGAAAGGACGGGTGCCGGGACGGTAAAACGCGGCGAAATATTCCCGACTGACAGTGCCCCGATCCTTCTTGCGCGGGACCGTTCCGTTCGACCCGAGCTCTTTGTCTGGGGGTTCCCGGGATTCCGGGGCAAAAACGTCATAATAAATGCCCGCGCAGAGACCGCGCATGAAAAGCCCATGTTCAGAAGAAGCCTTGCCGCCAGGCGCTGTGTGATCCCATCGACCGGTTTTTTTGAATGGGGCATCGCTGATAATGACGGGACCGCCGATTCGGAAGTCGATATCATAAATCCTTTGTTGCCCGTAACGGGTACACGGAAGGGCAAACCTAAAAAACAGAAATACCTTTTCCGCATTCCCGGTGAAAAGGTATTGTATATGGCAGGATTATATAATATCTATCAGGATGGGCCGAGGTTCGTGATACTCACGACTGCTGCCAATGAGTCCATGATGGATGTCCACGACCGCATGCCCCTGATACTGCGCAGGGAACTGATCGAAGACTGGCTCTTTGATGACGGAAAAGTCCCGGAGCTGCTCCGACAGTCCCCCGTGCTGGAAAAGACTGCGGTGTAGAAAATCCGTTGCCTTGCTTTTCATTCATGCCTGCGTTCGACGAACCAGCGGTCTTCCTCAAAAAAGACATAAGTCCTGTGGTTGTTGATTATACAGCCGTAGCGGATTCCCGTGCCTCCCGCTTTCATGCTGGAGGCCCTTCTTATTTCGGTTATCCGGTCGATCGCATATCGGCGCCCGTCCTCCCAGATGATTTCCAGCGGAAAAAGTTCTCCGTCTGCGCTGAAACGGGCGATGACGTCCACATATACTTTGGGGTTTTTCATTGGGTCACCTCAAGGTTGCAAAAACTTGGCCGCCCCCCGGCCCGGGATCCCGGGCGGAGGGATGAAGGACTCGCATGCCGAAAAGCCGGATCTCAGCCTGACGGTTTGAAGTATCCGACAGGGTGGATGGTGTGCTCGGTGGGATTTATGCCGCCCAGCGCGTGGTCGCGGAGCATCACCGCCCGGTGGATGCTGAAATGCCCGAAGCGCCTGCGGATATCGTCCACCGCGATGTCCAGCTTTTCTCTCTTGCTGAGCCTCTCTTCGTCTTCAAAAAGGGAAGTCTGGATCGCGGTGTGGGGACCGACGAGGTTTATGGCGCGCACGCCGATGCTCCGGATAGGGTTTGCCCAGTCGTAGCTCTTCCTGAACAAAACCATGGCGGCATCGAAGATGTCGCATGAAACGCAGGTCGGACGGTCCAGCCGGGTTTGCCTCTCGAAGGAGACGAGCCTGTTGTCCCGGACGCAGATCTGCACTCCCCTGCATAAAAATCCGTGCTGCCGCAGGCGCGAGGCCACGCTTTCGCACAGGGACCAGTACACGATCCGCACGTCCTCGTCGCAGACCAGGTCACGCGGAGTGGTCGTGCCGTTCCCGATGCTTTTGATCACGGCTTCCTCGCCGAGGCGCTCCACGGGAGAATTGTCAAGCCCGTTTGCAAATCCGTGGAGCACATATCCCATCTTTCCCAGGAGCCTGTGAAGGAAAGCGGGGTCTGCTTTTGCAAGGTCGCCGATGGTGTTTATGCCGTAGCAGTGGAGTTTCCTGCCTGTGGCGGGGCCCACATACAAAAGGTCGGATGCGGGAAGCGGCCAGACCAGTTGCCTGTAATTGGAGGGGGTTATTTCGGTAACGGCGTCGGGCTTTTTTATATCGCTTCCGAGCTTGGAAAAAATCTTGTTGTTTGCGACCCCTATCGAGACAGTGATCCCTACTTCCTTTTTTATGCGTTTTCGCAACTCTTCCGCGATCATGCCGCCGCCGCCGAAAAGACCGGTGCTGCCGGTCACGTCGATCCATGCCTCGTCGAGCCCGAAGGGTTCCACCAGATCCGAATATTCGTAAAATATTTCGCGCAAAATGCGGCTGAAGCGCAGGTACAGCGGGTAATTGGGCGTCAATATGACCAGGTCGGGGCATTTTTGCCTTGCCTGCCAAAGCGCTTCGCCTGTTTTTACGCCCATTGCCTTTGCCTTCTGGTTTTTTGCAAGGATGATCCCGTGCCGCAGTGACGCATCTCCGCCCACAGCGACCGCTTTGTCGCGGATCTCCGGACGGTGCAGGCACTCCACAGATGCGTAAAAGCTGTTGGCATCTACGTGCAGGATAGTACGCACCTTCATCACCACTCGAACATATGTACTACAAATATAGCACTTCGAACATTCGAAATCAAGAGAAAAACGAACGAATGTTCGAGTGATTTTTTGGCAAAAATCGATCCGGCTTGTCAGGCGGACATACGATCCGCTGAGAAGCCGGAATTCAGATCGAATCAATCGATATGTATTGTTGATTCATATGTGGGACAGGGGAACAAGGAGCCTGTCCCACTGTTTCACTATAAATTCAGGTGCTTATTTCCCGGGTGTCTGTTTCCGGTGCGACCGCTCCCCGGTTAAAACGGGTTGCCGCCATGATTCCCATCAAGGCCGAAGAAACTCAATGCCTTCTGTATAGCGATGTCCCAAAATCTCCACTCGTGGGCATAGCCGTCAAGCTCAAACCATTCGGCGTCCAGGCCGATTTCCTTGGCGTGCTCCTTGAAAGCGAGATAAACGGGATACAGCATGTCATTTTTTCCGCAGGCGAACATAAGCCGCGGCAGAACACCGGTACCGGAAAGTTTGTCGATGATCGCCCAGACGTTCTCGTTCGAGTTGCGGAAAGCTTCCAGACCGCCGGCATTCGCAATGGTATTTTTCATCCTGGGATTTTCGGTGTCCAGCAGGCCGGGAGCTCCCGGTCCCAGCTTTGAGAAATCCTGGGGCGCGGCGGAAAGCACGGCCGCTGCGGCGAACTTGTCCGGGTGGTTGACGGCATATTTTATAGTGCCTCTTCCTCCCATTGAAAGGCCGGCGATAAAGTTGTCTTCACGCTTGTCGGATACGGGGAACCACCCGTAGATCAACGGCATCAGCTCTTCTGTCAGGTAATCGAACATGGAGAAGCCCATCATGCTTCCGTCCCAGTTGGAATAATTCGAGTTAAGAGCCGACGGCATCACGACAACAAGATCCTTTTCGGCGGCATATAATTCGATATTGGTCTTCCTCAGCCAGTCGGTACTGTCGCCGAATGTGCCATGCAAAAGCCAAAGCACCTTGAATTTTTTCCCGCTGAGATAGAACTGCTTTGATGTCAAAGTTCTAGGCTTGTCCGGCAGTATGACCGTCACAAAATGGTTGTTTTTGAGATACTCGCTCTCAAAATTGTAAAAAAGCACTGACATTGTTAAATCCCCCTTAAATATATGATCAATTTATAGTATCAACATGAATGTAAGCGATTGGAAGTCTTGGGGTATGAAGCCGTGTATGGAGCATGGAACCTGTCTCCGTGTCCCACATTACGAGCTGCATGGGTGCTTGTCCATCATATCCTCGGTTTATTTTATATTTGGCTTCATTTATACCAGAATAACATAAATGAGTAAATTGAACAAGATATGGATAGCAGCTAATAAGGGACAACAAGGGAGCTTGAAGGCAAAGAAATGAAGCTGAAATATGCTTGGTTTTCACTGCATGGTTATTTGAGTCTCCTTATTCTATAATGATGAGTGATATTGCAGCGGGCACATAATGATCCTTTGATTTATTTCAAATTAATGGTATAATCGATAGTTGTTATTCTGCAAACTTTAAGTATACTTGAGGCTCATTTGCCGACGGGAGGACTATATTGGAAAAGAAGAAGGGTATTCTGTTTTATCTGCAGCTTTTTTGGTCGACCTTTACGCTCAGCGCTTTCACATTCGGCGGCGGCTACGTGATAGTCCCGCTCATGCGCAAGAAATTCGTAGAGAGCTATAAATGGATCGAAGAACAGGAAATGCTGGATCTTACGGCCATAGCCCAGTCTGCGCCCGGACCGATCGCGGTCAATGCCTCCATACTTGTGGGATACCGTTTGGCCGGTTTTCCGGGAGCCGTATTTACGATAACCGGAACGATTTTGCCGCCGCTGATTATCATCGCAGTCGTTTTTGTCTTTTACAATGCTTTCAAGGAAAGTTCGGCTGTATCCGCAGTGCTGCGCGGAATGAGCGCAGGGGTCGCTGCCGTGGTCGTTGACGCGATCGTCAAAATGGCGGTCAATGTCGTAAATGAAAAAAGCATATTCAGCACCTGCTTATTGGCGTTTTCTTTCATTGCCGCATTCTTCTTTGATGTGGATGTGAAGCTGATACTGCTTTCTTGCGCAATACTTGGACTTGCTTATTCGCTGTTCATGCGGGCAAAGAATAAACCTGCCGATGACGTAAAGGGGGACGCGAAATGATACTTCTGAAACTGTTTTGGAGTTTTTTCCTTGTAGGTCTGTTCAGTTTCGGGGGCGGATACGCGGCCATGCCCTTCATCCAGGAGCAGGTTGTCGAACTGAACGGCTGGCTTACGATGAATGAGTTTGTAGACGTAGTGACCATTTCGCAGATGACCCCAGGTCCGATCGCAATAAATGCCGCTACTTTTGTAGGGATGAAAATGTCGGGGATACCGGGTGCTGTCGCTGCAACGATCGGTTGCGTAACGCCGTCGTGCTTTATTGTCCTGTTCCTTGCGTATCTCTATTACAGGTATAGAGAACTGTCTACAGTCAAAGGGATATTGAAAGGGCTGCGTCCGGCGGTCGTATCCCTGATTGCCGTCGCCGGGTTTTCGATCCTTCAGATGGCGCTTTTGGGGGCAAAAGCGCAGTCGTGGCTGGCGATCGATCTTTCAGGATTTGATTATGTGGCAGCCATAGTGTTTGCAGTGGCTCTGTTCATACTGAGGAAATTCAAGGTCGATCCTATTTATGTAATGCTGGGATCGGGTTTGGTTGGATTTATAGTTTACTATGTTGCAGGCTAAAGAACTATTGCCTCATATCAGTTTTATGTGTTAAGAACCTTTCCGACTGTACCCGGAGATAAATAAGGCCATTGTAAATCGTTTTCGGGATCAGGTATATTATCGGTTTCAGGTATAATTATCGGTATCAGGTATTATATATCGATATCAGGTATATTTATCGGGATAAGGTATTATATATTGGTATCAAGTATATTTCTTGATTGACTGCGTTCAAACAGGCTTTCAGCTTGTTAAAACAGGATCTCAGTTTGATATGTCAATTTGATATGGCAATAAAAAATATGGGCTTACCGGATTTGTCTTCCGGCAGGCCCATTATTAATATGGAGGGTAGTTGGCATATTAAACTGGATCGAATCATCGGGAACGATCACGGCCGCATTCCCTGGTTTGTCGGCCATTTGCTATTGCTGCTGATGTTCTTGTTTACGCCATTATTCCGGTTCTTATCATATCCCTTGTTATTGCTGTTGTTTTTGATATTGTTATTGCTATTGCCGGTTTTGGTTTTAGAGTCACTGCTGATACCTTTATTGCCGGCTTTCTTGTTTCCCGTGTTGTTTTTGCTCTCTTTTTTACTGTCCTGCTTTTTTTGTCCGTCGTTATTCTCACGACTCTTGCCGTTATCCTTTTCAGACCCGGACTTGCTTCCGGGACCTGATTTTGAACCCTTTTCCACGTCGCCTTTCCCGTTCTTTTTACCGGACGGTCCGGCCTTGTCGTTGTTCCGGTTGCTTTGCGACTCATCTTTGCCGGTGTGCGGATCACGGGATCCGTTGTCGGATGGGAAGTTGCCAGTGGACTGTTTGCCGGCATTGTTTTTACCGTTCTCCTGTTTTGCGGGATTATTACCTTTGCCCGCATTTCCGGATTTGCCGGATGGATCCGGGCTTTTCTTAGTGTTCTTGTTATCATTTTTGCCGTTGGTACCCGGTAAGCTGTCCTTCTTTGCCTTTCCTTCATCCTTCGGGCCTACGGCGCTTCCTTTTTCCGACCTGTCGTCATCGTCATTCCGTTCGATCTGATACTTGTGCGTGGCTTTCATTATATCGCGTACAGGCTTGTCGAGCCACGATTCGATGTCGATATCTTCGATTGACTTTGCGCTCTCCTGAAGCCTCTCGACAAGCTGCAGCTTGCCCGGGGTGGTGCCTTTTTCTTTCGCCTTATCCACCACTTCTTTGCTTACGTTGAACGATTCGACTATTACTTTGCTTTTGCGGGGCTTGCCTGCTTTGGACGGGTCGTTTTTATCATTGTCATTTTTGCCCCTGGAGTTTCCTTTGGAGTTGTCTGCGGAGTGGGATGGGGCTGATGAGGGTGCGGTTTCGGATGACGGACCTGATTTCGGGCCCTTCTCTTTTTTGCCGCCGGACCCATTGTTGGGATCCTGGCTGCACTGCGGCGAAGTCTCCGTATCTTTTGATTCCGGATCGTCGTGAACCGGATCGACTTCTCGCAGCAGCTCCTGCTCTACCGCTTCCTTCAGCTCGGCTGCAAGCTTTTCGGCCTTTCTTGAGTTATTTGCGGATGTAGCTATTACTATGCCGCTTATTCCCGGCCCTTCAAGGTAGCCGTGTTTTGATATCTCGCTTACGGTGTGTACAACGGCGTAGTCGATATGACGGTTTCGCAGTTTTGAAAGTTCGATGTTTTCAACGATTGCCTGCCCGTCGTCATTTACACCTTCAACAGACAATACGCAGTCAAACCTGTTGAGTATGAACTCCACGGAGGGGTTTACATCAAGGCTTACATATGAATATGGGGTGAAATATGTGTAAGCTCCCAATCCTGAAATCAGGAGCAGTGCTATACAGGCGGCTATCGCAATGAACCTTTGCGGTATCGCATGAAATGTCATGCCCGTATCTATTTGCTGGCCGACCTCGTATCCGTTGTTTCTCACCTTTATTATGCTGCCGTCCTCAGAAAGAGCGGCCGCATATTTTCCGCGTATCTCAACGATGACCGATTTCATGCGCCGCTCAGCTCCTTTCTGATGAACTGCATGTATTCCGCGAGGTGGGGGTAGTCTCCCGAGAGGATCTCTACCGCGGCTATTATATATTTTCGATGGCGCTCAATTATTTTTCGGGGTACCTTTGCATTTTTTTCGACACTTTTTATGGGAAGCATGCGGGAGTTTCTTAGCTCTTCAAGTATGGCCGGGTTTTTGATTATGTACGCAACTGCTTTGGCGCAGGACTCCTTTGTCTTTTTTGATTTAGGTGAGCAGCTTGCAAGGTCAAAGAACGTAAATCCGTATTTTGAGAACACCTGATTTGCCGCTTCTATTTCGTACTTTATAGAGTTGTCCGATTTAACGGAAGAGTTCTCTATTACGGAGAGCCTGACAGGGTCGGGAGCGTCATGCTCGTTTTCCGATGCTTCGCCCGTGAATACGGACGGGTTTACAGGGATCTCCTGCCTGTATTTTGACTGCGACCTGTAATAGTCGGTCAGCCGCCGGCGGATAACGAGCTCCGCAAAGCGCAAAAAGCCGCCCTTGTCTGAATCGTACTCCTTTACTGCTTCGGTAAAGGCGTAGAGAGCAAGGGACCACTCGTCGTCGCTTTCCGTTATGTACCTGTGGGCAGCACTGCCGGCGCATTTCAGGATGAAAGCCCGGTTTTCTTCTATGAGCCGGTCAAGCACCTGCTCGTCACTTGCTGCCTGCAAAACCAGCCGTTCAAGTTCTTTCAAAACACTTCTCCAAAAACATGATCGGTTTATAGCCTGCCGATATGGCCGATGCAAAGCCATATTATCACAGAAAGCTTGCTAATATAGGCGGAAATTTGTGGGCTTGATATCCCTTATCTTTTAGACGCCAGAATTATCAATATGTTCACTAAATTTTTTTGCTAAAAATTACATAAAATTATTTTTCCCGGGCATCGTCATCAGAATATGATCAGACGGGGTTAGGATCCGGGATGCCTCTTATATATGAAGCAATAGGTGATGCTACATTTGAAATCAGTAAGTCATTTCAACTAAAGCAAACAACTGTTGCAAATGAAAGCAAACAGCCTTTACGAAAGCAGAACCCGTCCCAAATTGATTTTATTTCAATCGAGACGGATCTACTTATGCTATTCTGCTTCGTCAACTATTTGTTCCAGGACCCGGATCAGATCCTGCAGCGTGTTGATGGTTACGCCCTTGTCCATAATGGCTTTCTGAAGATCAGGCGACAGTGAATCAAAGTGTTTTTTCATCTTGGGGTCGATATGCGACATATTCTCACCTCGGATTTAGATTTCCCTTTTTTGGAGCAAAATTACCATACATTTTATGGCAGGACGGGCAGGCAGAGATCGCGGTGTCGATTGATGACACAATTTGGCGATGGTACATATAATGGGGATGAAGTCCGACCATTTTTGAAATGGTTCGGAGCGGAATTCATCATGAGTGGAGTGAAGAGTTTGGACAACAACAGCATGATGCCATACAGGGACAACAATTATCCGATGAGTGACAACAGGCAGCAGCTATTGCCGGATATGGACAAAAAGTCGCCTTGCTCCACATATCCCGATATATATTACAGGCTGATGCCATATATCATGATGGTATGCGATCAGGCCGAGGCCAACGGTGTCGACATGCCGTCCCAGGAGATGATAGAGTCCATATCGGACAACATTTATGAAGATATGATGAGAAACTACCCGGATATGGCAGAATATATTCGGAGATATGAGCAAAACCCGGATCGCGCTGCATCCCTTCCCGTACAGGGGCCATTCTTCTTCGGAAGACGTCCCCGTCGCCGGGGCCCGTTCCGCGACCTTATCGACATCCTGCTTTTGTCGGAGTTTGCACGCCGCAGGAGAAGGCGCAGATACCCGTTCTACTATTGATAAGGCGACCAAGGGCGACCAAGGGGACGGTTCCTGTGGCTGGAAGTCAGAGCCACGGGGACGGTTCTTGTGGCTGGAAGTCTGGCAGACAGGGGTACGGTTCCAGTGGCTTGGAGTCAGCTTCAAGACACTGGAACGAATTTTTTTCAGCCACGGGCCAGCCAAGGCCGGCCACAGGGACGGTTCCAGTGGCTGGAAGTCAGCCAGACTCTGGCCAGCCACGGGGACGGTTCCTATGGCTAGAAGTCTGGCAGACATGGGGACGGTTCCTATAGCTTGAAGTCAGCTTAAATACATAAATACACCGGAACGATTCTTTTGTCCGGTTTTACATACTGTCGCGACAAATTTTACGGCTTGGTACGACAGAACGACCGACCTTTGACCCAGATATTCGCCTGCAGAGCATGAACGACAGCCTCATGCCCGGCAGCTTTTTTTATTGGATAATTTATGGTAGAATGGAACGTGATGATCTATTAGGCAAAAGGTTTTGATGCTTAAATGTGCAAGCAAGACGAGACGAGAAGAAATGAAAGTGAAAATAAGACTGCCGGTTTGAACAGTGACCCGAAGTTCCGCGTGACGATATGTGCGGTTAACTCCCGATATGTACACACTTCTCTGGCACCCTGGTATCTGTCGGCAGCGATCTCGCGCCGATGCGGGGACGGGTATGAAGTAAGCATAATAGACAGCAACATTAATGAGAGTTTTGAGACTGTGCTTGCCCAAATCACAGAAACGCAGCCACGGGTGGTCGGGTTCAGCTGCTATATATGGAATATAACTTATATCAGGAAGCTCATACCAATGGTCAGGAGAGCCTTGCCTGACTCAATAATCGTGCTTGGCGGCCCTGAAGTGAGCTATAATGCCGAAGAGCTGCTCGAAGAAGTCGCTTCCGTGGATTATATCATATCCGGAGAAGGGGAACTGCCGTTTGCGCTTCTTGTCCAGGCGATTTGCCGCGGGGAGGAACCCAAAGGGATACCCGGTTTGCATGAAAGGAAATCAAAAAGCGGTTTGACGACGGGCACAAACTCATGGGAGAGTCTTAGATCCTCTGAGGGAAAGAAGCAAGACGACGTAACGGAAACCACGAAAAAGCATACTAATGCCATTCTGAATACACACGTAACGGACGAGATTCCTGAGAGTCCATACACTGAAAAGTTTCTTGATCACGTTAAAGGGAAAATTGTGTATCTTGAAACGAGCAGGGGATGCCCCTTCAGGTGCGCATTCTGTTTATCGGGCCGCATGGGCGGGGTGAGATATTTTCCCATCGAGCGCGCAAAACGCGAGATGCTGCTTCTCGCAAACAGCGGGGCGAAGGTCATAAAGCTTGTTGACAGGACGTTCAATGCAAATAAGAAGCGCGCGGCCGAGCTGTTCGGTTTCATAATAGACCGACACGGTAAAGATATCCCTGATGGGGTAACATTTCACTTTGAGATCGCCGGGGACCTGATCGACCGTGAAACACTGGAGATCCTGTCAAAAGCGCCGCACGGTCTGATACAGATGGAAATCGGCCTTCAGAGCTTCTGCCCGGAGACTCTCGAGGCTATCAACCGAAGGACGGATATCGATCTTCTGAAACACAATGTCTCAAAGCTCGTGGAGATGGGAAACATCCATATCCATGTAGATTTGATATGCGGACTGCCATATGAGGACCAGTCGCGTTTTGAGGAAAGCTTCAACACTGCATATGGTCTCAGGCCCCATATGCTCCAGCTGGGTTTCTTGAAACTGCTGCACGGCTCGCAGATGAGGGAGGACAGGGAAAAGTATCCCTGTGAATTTAGCAGCGACCCGCCATATGAAGTCACATCAACTCCCTGGCTCTCGAAAGAGGATATCGAGCTTTTGCATCGAACGGAAGAAGCATTGGACCGACTGTACAACAGCGGGCGCTTCAGGCGGACCTTGGACTATGTGATGGATAGTACGGGGTTGTCACCGTTTGGGATATTCAGGGAATTTGGGACGATACTGTCAGGCCGGGCGGGACAGGAGGCCAGGAATAAGACCGGCGGTATATCACTTGATAATTTGACGGAGCTTGCTTTCAACTATTTCAACAGCCTTCAGGGTATAGAAAGCGCAAAGCTCCGTGACTGTATGGCATGCGACCGCCTTGCGATCAACAATACAGGTTGGCTTCCCCCGATCCTGAGAATTGACGAGTCTGACTTGAAAGGGAAACGCAGTGGCAGCGATGGATACAGGATCAGTAAAAAAGCTTTGAGGGAAAAGTTATCCTCAATTACCCCAAAGGGGTTCAAGTTGGGTTACACATACCTTATAACGGAAAATTGCATCGTATATGCCGAATATGACAAGCAGGATCCTGTAACGGGAGAGTATAAATTGAGCAAAATCACGTTGTAGCTACTTCGGACAGGACCTGGAATGATATATAATAATCATGATATAGAATAATATTGGTTGGGCAGGAGCGAATAAATAGAGAAAGCCAGATATTCATGTCTGTTTATGAGTAGATCCTTATAGAAGATAAAATAGAGGGAACGGATTCTAAAATTAGCACGCAAGCTAAGTTAGAAAACGTTCCCTTATCTTATGAAGTACTTGTTTTGAACTCGCTGAAATTGCTCTTTGAAAATGAAGCAATTCATAGAGCAATAAGGTGTAAATACTACGAAGCCTTTGTCGGTATCAGTCAGAAATATTACTTTTCAGCAAATCCTGCTTAGTAGTACAGAGTAACAAGCGCGATACCTTGCTCAGGAAGGTCAAGGGTAAGCTCGCATACCCCATTCTCAAATTTAGCATCGATCGGCTCCGCTTTTGTGTAACTGGCAGAGATGAGGTCGTGCAATACAGCAGCGTTGTTTATATAATCCGGAGCACCTAACTCATTGAATCGGCGGAGCGCGTTGCCGTTGTGCTCGTCAACTCTTTCAATTGTTGCTTTTACAAATGAAGGCAATCCCTCTACTTTAACGGATACCTGTTCCGCGTTTATATCCTGCAGCAGTGATTGGTGATTGACCGCAAGGAGCTGTACGCTGCCGCTTTCCGCCTTGTGGATCGCGTATATATCAACGGTTCCATCGGTGTAGACGTGATCATATAACTCGGTTCCAAGTTTATGGAGCAGCTCGAAAGCTCGGTAAGGTGCCTTTGGAACGCCGTGCAGGGTCAACAGGCCATAGCCTCCGTGGAACTCCTTGTGTGGCATTCCTCCCTCCTCAAATATATCGGAGAACGTCCAATAGGAGTAACCCTCAACGAGGCCAACGTTGTCCAATATTGTTTTGACAATAAAGGAGGCTCCGAACGGGCCGTCCGACGGCAGCCCGGCAAGGCTGTTCCACTCGGTATAGTATAAAGGCAGATCCCCGGCTTCGGATTTTGCCTTTTTGGCCATTTCGGTCAGCGTGCCGCGCGGGACTTTTTTCCATGCGTTGTTACGGACCTCGGCCATTTTTGCCATTGCCTCGGCCACGGCCGCCTGGTCGACTTCTCCCGCCTGGGCCTTTTTGCGTACTGACAAAAACTCATCCAGAGCAAGCCCTATAATGTCGTCAGTTGGGTAGTGGTGTGTAGAGACGAAGTCAACGGGTACATCGTTATTCCTGCAGAACTCAAGAAATTCGGGGATCCAGGAGTTTGCCGATGTTGCCGGGCCTCCGATGCGGAGCCGCGGATCTACCGCCTTCAGGCCGCGTGCGGCGTACTCGTATAGCCTGAAATACTCTTCCATCGTTCCGCCCCAAAATCCCATTGGAGCTTCCGGACCGCCAAGGTTGGGTTCGTTCCACACTTCAAAAAACCACTGGCGGACTTCATCAAGCCCATACCGCTCAACGCAATGGGAAGCGAACTGCTCAATGAGCCATTGCCACTTTCCGTAATCGTCGGGCGGTGATGTGTGTCCTTTATAATGGAAGATGGTAGTAGGGCCGGATGTAAGGGCTGACGGCATGAAACCAAGTTCCACAAAAGGTTTCATCCCTATTGACAACAGGAAATCAAATATCGAGTCAATATTCATAAACGACAACCTGTAATCGCTCGAGTCCGATCCCAGCCCCAGGTTTCCGCCTTTGAGCAGCACGCTCATATCGTCATCGAACAGGCCGTGGAAACGTACATACTTGAAGCCAAGTTCCCTGTGGCACTTTTCAAGCTGCCTGCGGTAATCTTCACGCAAAGCCGTTGCAGCATGGCAGCTGCCAACACAAAGCTCCCAATAGTGGGGGAGCGGCTTTTTTGAGGACAAAAAATCCAGGACGTATTTCTGCATAACTTCCCCTCTTTTATAAAGTATTGTTGGGTTAATGTACTATGGTGCATGTAGTTGTGAATATACGACATTGACTTTCCGCCTGCATGCATTCATGATTATACCATAGTTTTCTTATTACCGGGTCTTTAATTTTACAGGTCCGTATAATAATTCCATAGTGCAAAATATAAGAGCCTGTGATAAGTGCGGGAAACATAATCACAAGCTCAACACTATTGTCATTATTAAAATCATGTATTGCGGTCATACAGGTCTGAAAGAAGCTTAAAATTAGGATAGCTCACAGTGTCCATCAGGTATGCGGACCTCTCGGCCCCGGCTCTTCTGTTCGCATTCAGCGCTGCGATAAAAACATCCACGGTATGGATGCCAAAGCCATGCCCGTAAAATCGTCCGTCACCAAGGTCGATCACGTTTTCACCCTGAAGTTCGGGCGTAAGGGGATTGACATCCGGATTCGCTATGTATCGGCGGTCTCCCGGAAGATACGTGCTCGAGCGACGGATCATCCCGATTTCTCTGAGCGGTCTTTCTATCCGCTGCCAGTTCATAAGGTGGATATTCGTAAAAATTTTATTGAATGCTTCCTCAGGGAAGATCTCAAGCAATGCCTTGTAGTATACGATCACCATCGCCGTAGCGCACTCCGTGCCGTATAGCCTCGACTGTAAAAATATGTCCCGTATGGCGTCAGACGGTTTCACCCCATCCCGGAGAGCAAAACCGCCATCCGGCATTCGTATCCAGTATTCGGGATTGCAAGTAGAGCTTTGGAAAACCGTAAATGCAAACCTGGTCCCGTTCAGCGCTATGGCCGCATTTACTATCTCCCTTCGCATGCGTATTTCAAATCTGAGCTGGTTCAACGAATTATAGGAATATGTCATGCTGCTGGCCGCTATCAATTCCAGGGTCTTTCGCTCCAGGCTGCCTGCTGCATAATCCCCGAGCAGGGGAGAGGGATCGAACCGTTCTCTGTTGATAACTATCATAGGAAGTCACCCAGTAACGTCATAGCCGTGCGGATTTGGATATCGGGTTGCAACGCTATCCATTGCTCCCACACACGGCGGTTGTTTCGGTAAAGAGAGCTCGAAAATGCTGCCAGTACTTCCTTTTCCTTGTCGGTCAGTTTGCGAAAGTTATCCAGGCAATTGCATTCCTGCTCGTTCAACGGCTCGACCCAGGTGCGGTCACGGGGTGATATTGCCTTGCAGAGGTACTTGGCGCCAAGATCTGCTTTCAGAGGTTCGGGATCGCTTGTCATCTGAAGAGTTTGCCCTGTAAAGTAGAGCGCGTTTGAGTTATCATCCAGCCATCTCATGTAATCTTCGTATTGACGGTAAGGATCGGTGGGTCCACCTGGATCGGCAGAATTCTCCCCGGACAGACCCAGTAATTTTTTCGCGAATTCTCTTTCGGAAGGATCGTTCGATATCAGACGCCCGGCGATAATCCTAACGGCTTCGGGGTTATATGACTGAAAAAAGTACCAAACAAGATTATGTAAGTGTTTGCCGTTATTTGCACGCTTGAAGATCAAATCCGCTATTATTGGAAGCTCAGTATTGTCATTGCACTCACAAACAAGCAGCGCAACGGCCAGGTCCAATGCCGCATCATACTCTTCGGCGATCTCTGCAGGAGCGTTCCAATCATGACCGGTTTCGAGCATCCACTTTGCGACCTGCCTGACTACTTCGCTGTCCTGAAGCTTCAAATATGCCGTCAATTCATCAGCCTTTCCCGACCTGTGGAGTTCGCAGATCCGAACGGCGGTCAGTATGGGCTGGCTCAGACCTCCTGTTTCGATCAATGAAGGTATTTCGCCCAAAAGCAAAAACAGCACCGGAAAGCTCAAATAGCGGCCGTCCAACGCACGAGCAGCCTGATGCGCGTCACGTTCCGCCAATTCGCGAAACCAGCGCCTGAAAGCATCCGGGTCATTGCCCAGATGCTGAAAAACCCGGTCAAGAGACCGGGCGCTTCCGAATATACTCATAAAAAACGCCCCATTTTCTCATGTTTGGATATTTCGATCATCAATCCATCCTATGAGAAAAATGGGGTTTTGTTGAGCAATTTACCTGTTAAAAAGTGAAAAAGCTTTCTTATGAGCGGGATAGCGGAGAAAAGCGTGGAAAAAGAAGCAGCCGTTATGACCCATTTGATCTTTTCAATGATTATGGCGTTTCTGTATGGAACGGTAACCTTTGTGTTATATGTGTAAAAATAAGCTGTCAGTTTTTCCTTCCAGCCGCCCAAATCGTTTAGCGGAACAGGCAGAAGCTTTGGATCGATCTCAAGATCGAAGGAAACAGCCTTAAACCAAACGAAGAATGCAAAGAGGGAAGCAAGTGCGATCATCAGGTGCAGCGCAACAACCAACATGTGTTTGCGGACATACTCTGTCAAGTAATATCTGTCCTTCAGATCTGCCCTGAAACTCGCCGATTTGGACTTTAGATACTTGTATGCGAACCTTACATAAGCGACAAAAGCTAACACCCATACCAAAAGCAGCGAAAACCGGCCAACCATGGATATCATCCGTGCGCGCATTGCCAGATTGTCGATGCCTGATGTGTAGTATAACGGTCCAAGCAGCTGGGCGCGTGAATCAAGCAGTGAAGGGCTTTTCGAGCCGAACAGGATCCCACCCGCCGACAACTGGATGGGTCCGTATCCATAGGGAAGATATACAGCATACCTGTCCACACCCGTCCATGCGTCCCACAGTCCGCCGGATCCTTTACACACACCGATGATCGAGTATTCCTTGCCGTTTATGTAAATCGATAGCCCGACGCATTCAATCCTGGAAAACAGTGCGACAGCTATGTTTTCATCTATGACCGCAAAGGCCTTTTCTTCCGTTATATCCGAGTTCCACAGGAACCTTCCGTGGACCATTTTTATATTCGAAAACTGCCCGAACTGCCCGTCGCAACCATATACTGTGACACCGGCCAGACTTCTTGTCCTCTCGGATACATATGAATTTCCGTATCGGTAAAACACCGAGATTTCATCTCCAAAATCGTCCTTGAATGAATGATACTCTTGCAACGTGAGTGGTCTTCGAAGACTGACCAGTAATGTATCGACATCGAGAAGGACATGGATCGCTTTCAAAACGGTAAAAACGGAGAGGGTCAAAAGCAAAGAAAGAATGACACAGGAGCCTATATGTCTTGTCTTTTCACTTTTCATGTCGAGGAACAATCAATAACACTCCTCCCTCAGCTGCCGACAAGATCGACTATGGCCCCGTCATAGATTTCCCGATCCCATCCGACAACGACAAGGTCGTCAAATGCAAGGCCGGACGTTATCTCAACGTTTTTTGAGTCATACCAGTCTCTTTCGACCTCACGCAGTTGCAGGTAATATTCAATACCGAACAGGCCTCTTCTGCTCTTAACGACATAAACATCGTCATCAGTTATGAAAGCCGTAGCAGGGATAGCTTTCTTGGTGGTGTGGCTTTTAAGGATCACTTCGGCGCTATATTCGGATGCGTTTGCCACAAAAGATTTTTGGTCGGGTATATGTACCACCGCTTTTCCGCCCCGCGTGGTACCGACCACGCCTTCCATTTTGAACTCCTGCTGATTGAACACGGCAGTCACGGTACAAGGCATTTCTCTCGAAACCCTGTATATATCGCCGCCTGTAAAGACCAGGACCTGTTCGGATCCCTCCTGTGCATAATCCATTAAAACACCGCCTGAAAATGGAATCCCGTCCTCAATATATACCGAACACACCACGCCTTCGCCCATGGACTGGATTTCAGGCCTGACAAGCAGTTTCTCGAGGACGTCCAGCCTGCTTTTCGCCTCGTCAAGTGCCTGGGCGAGCTGGTTTTCAGTCCTGCCGTTGAGGATGCCGGTCGTGAGCAGATGATCCAGTTCTTTCTGCGCGCTGTCCAAGCCGGTCACTTCGATCTTCATGATCGTATCTCCCTGCCCGACAGTTGAATTTTCTCTATGCAAAATCGATTTCAGGTATCCCGACACTTCGGAGTATAATGTGTGCACTTCACCGTACTTCAATGTTGAGCTGTTCATAGGTGTATATTCACCTATAGTGGCGGTGGCTTGCAAGCCTTCCTGCACCGTGCCGGGATTTTTTATCCGTATGGTCACCAGCCGCGCGTATGTGCCTTCAACAACAGACGTATTGCCTACATCGATGACATCGCCATCCAAAACAGACATCATGGATGGAATGCTGACTTTAGCTTTCATTCCCGGCGTGATCTGATAAGCGTCAGAAAAGTATAATGACAGGATTAGTGATGAGGTGTCTGCAATACTGCAGAGCTTTGACCCTGCCGACACCCTGTCGCCTTCCTTGTATGCCATATCCGCAATTATGCCGTTTCTGTGTGCTTTAACCGTGTAAATGGAATCAACGACGCTGTCCGGGATCTGTGAGCGCAGAGTGTCGATTTTTGCTTCGAAAGCACGCCTGAACTCCAGAAGCGCTATTTCCGCACTCTCCACGGCCTTGCGGAGCGGGATTATCTGTTCTTCGATGCTTTCGATATCGAATCTGGCAAGGACGCTTCCCTCTGATATGATGTCGCCCTTTGTGACGAGTACTTCCTCGATTTCCAGAGGGACCGGCAAATCAAACTCCATTTTATATATGTTTTTGTAAGTTGCAGTACCTGAAGTGAGAGTGGCCGTGCTTAAGAATGTGGCAGCATATGGACTTGTTGTTGTGACTTTTGGCAAAGAAAAGTAATATACCGATTTGGAAATGAAGGTGCAGATCACGAGGAATATAACAAGCGCAACACCTATTGTGAGAACCTTCTTTTTCTTCCTGCTCATATGCAATACCTCAATGGAAATAGATGTGCTTCAGTGTTTATTTTTAACCATCGGAAGGGATGGAGAGCAGAGCCTATCGTAACAAACCCGAAGTTGATTAAGGTGTACGGCCGAAAGACTGCAAATGACTGCGATGATTGCTAAGGACTATAAGGACTATAAAGACTATAAGGACTATAAAGACTATAAAGACTACTAAGGACTACTATGAACGACTAGGAATGACGAAGGATAACTAAGGATAACTAAGGACTACTTTGAACTACAAAAGCCCTGAACATGGACTTTGACATTTTATTTGAGAGTTGCAAAGGTGATGCCCTCAACCAGTTCGTCTTCGAAAAAGAGGAACATCATCAGGGGAGGGAATAGTGCAAGGACACCGCAGGCAAAGCCAAGAGAGAGGTTGTCTGCAATCACCGACGCCAGGTACAGGGAAAGGGGATATTGGTAACGTTCGCTCAAAAGAACAAGGGGCATCTCTACCATGTTCCATGCGTCAATAAATCCGAGTATTACGAGCGATCCGATCCCTGCCTTGTTCATGGGGACTGCTATCATAAAAAGCTGTTTGAGCTCTGATGCACCGTCAAGGCTCGCCGCCTCCAGTTGCTCATTCGGTATCGTGTCAAAGCTCTGCTTCATCAGGAAAACGCCGAAAGCGGAGAAAAAGGAGGGGACGATCACTGCGGAATATTTCCCTATCATCTTCATCTTTTCAAGGACGATGAAGTTGGAAACCAAAGTCACCTGATACGGCATCATCATCATTACGATGACGATATAGAAGATGACATGGCTGTAACGGAATCTGAGTTTTGAGAAAGCGTATCCGCCGAGGCATGATATGACGACCTGTCCTGCCACGATCGTGAAGGACAGCAGCATGGAATTCCAAAACTTGACCAGGTAGTCCGGTCTGGCGACCAGCATTTGAAAATAGGCATCCAGGGACAGGCGGTCGGGGACGAGGTGGAAACCGGTAAACCCGCCGCTCTTTTTATACTCGGAATAATATCGCAGTATTTCTTTATGGCCCATAAATGAGTTTGCGATCGTGTATATAACAGGTCCGAGTACCAGTATTGAGATCAATACAAGGATGATCACGGCAGGGATACCCGGTCCCTTGCGTCTTATCTTTCGTCCGGAGGTCCTATTCTCGTTTTTGATCCGCATCAAATAACCTCACTGTCGGATATGTCTACTCTGAAAAGTAGATCTCGAAGTACTGCCTGGCTTCTTTTGCGCATTGCTCGAATGTCTTTTCACCGTCATAATACGGCTGCATTATGTCTTCAAGGATGGTGTATGAATTTCTGAACATCGGGTTGCTGGGTTGAAATCCGGGACGTGACAACCACTCGATATACTTTTCCTTTGTGTTGTAATTGGTTTGAGGCAAATTATCTGCCAGCTGCTCTTCAAATCCTTTCAGGACAGGACTGTGCCGCCTGTTTGCGACAATTGATTGCACCTTGTCTCCCAGCATGATACTTATGAAGTTGTATGCGTTTTCTTTGTTCTGAGAGTTATTAAGCATGAAGGCATATAATGATTGTCCCCATATAAGGTTATTGCCTGAGGTCCTCATAGGTATGATGATGACATCTTCTCCTGCTTCCATAAATGCTTTTGCCTCATTCTGATTGTGCAGCGTCTGAACCGCAAATAACACTTTATATGTCTGCATCACACTGACCAGGTTGTAATCGGTGTTCATCGTAGCCTGAAGCATTTTTACTCCGTTGACGATCACTTCCTCGAAATTGAACTGCTGCGGAATGGGATTTTCACGTTCTATCCTTGCAATCAAAGAGTTGATATCGGTGATCCTTCTGATATACGGGTCATCGTCGGGAGACGGGTTGTCCGGATCGACCAAATTCAGTTTCTTGTTCTCAAAATCTATTTCCGAGGAAACCTCGCTCCAGTCGTAAATAAATTCCCCGTTAAGGGTCGAGTATCTTGAGCCATTCTCTTTCATTACACGGCATAGCTCATCCAGGAAAGTGTCGACGTCCGAGAGTGCGTCTATGGAGAACCCGTTACGCTCAAGGTTTTCACGGGTTGTCAGGAAAAATACACGATCCCAGTAGATTGGCATTCCATACTGTTTTCCGTTGTAACTGTAAGATTTGATCACGTTCTCGTGATAGTTTCTCATATCAAAGTTTTCATCTTTTTCAAGGAACGGTGTCAGGTCGGCGATCATCCCGTTTGAAACCATCTTATATAAATCAAGATTGAGATAATATGAGTCGATTATGATGTCGGGACCCTTTCCGGCCATAATGTCCGTCTGTATCTTTTTTGAGATCATCTCTGTCGACATTGATGTGTCTCCGCCAGTGGGATCGTATACTTCAACCTTGATATCCGGATACTGTTGCTTATACAGTTTTATCGCTTCATCGACAATAACTTGCTCTATATACTGACTCCATCCCGGATAATAATAAATCTTTAGGGAATCGTTCACCTGGTTTACTTCTTTGACATCGGGAGTGTCTTTATTATCAGATCCATTACAACTAAACAGGCATGTTGCCAGCAAAACTGCGGCAATCAAAACACACAGCAGTGTTTTGCCACGCTTATATGTTTTATTGGAAAAAATCACTGCAAACCTCTGCTTGAGTGTGATTTTCTCATTTGCCAGGCAGTTAACGGTTGCCAAACGGGGAGCGGATGTGCGTTTGACTTCAGACAAAAGCATTTCGCTGTACTTTACCCTATATTCCGCAGGTTTTCCCAAAACGATATCTTCATCGCATGCGAGCTCCAATATCCGGCCTGCATAGCTCTTTAGCAGCCATACAAACGGGTTGTACCAATGTATAGCGGCAGCACATAGGAAGAGGAGCTTTTTTAAGGGGTCCTTTCTTTTCAGGTGGGAGATCTCATGAGCAAGAATATATTGTAGTGTTGACTCACTGTAATCTTCATCGGGAAGCAGTATCACGGGCCGAAAGACCCCTGCTGTCATCGGCGTTTTGATTGCTCTGCAGCGATATATGTAAATGTCTTTATGATGTCCTGCATCACTTTTGACTCTTGAGAGAACGGAATCATCGAGCTCATTAGTAATTAGGCATGCACTTTTAATGGTTCGCTTCTTCCAGATCAAAAAGAGCAGGCACTGATATGTAAGTATGGCAAATATACCTGACAGCCAGATATACTTAAGATTGGGTATTATGTTTGACCTCAACAAACTTTTTGCTGAAGCGGCATTATGATATGTAACATCATATTTGATTGGCCTGACCGGTAAGATCTGATGCTGTTCAGTTTCCTGTTGCCTGTTCTTCGAGTTTTCTGGTGTTATTGCATTTGATATATCGGTATCATACAATAACGGTGTTTTGTCAACATACCTGACAGTTACACTATAGTCGACGTTATCATTCAGGGATACATACTTGTTGAGCGGGACTTCAAAGCGGGGGAGTGGAACAGCACTTACTATAAACGACACAGGAACAGCAAGCATGAGCATAAATATGATGATCAGCTTTTCCAGCCACCTGGCGCCGTACCGCCTGAGAAAACGGTCATAGAAGGCAATGTATAGCAAAATGATCATTAATGATATGATACCGTTGAGTGCGTAACTGATAAAAATGTCTTTCATTTGAGTCACCGCCCATATAGTTGATTTACTTCATTTCGTACTGCAGCTTGCTGTTAACACGATAAAGACACAGGACAAGGAGAGCCAGAACGATGAATATCAGAAAAGCCGCGACAGAAAGACGCGAGTAGTTCAAGCCGGCGAAGTTGTTGTTGATGAAATGCTGAAGCATATAAATACTTTTGTGCGGTATTTCTCCTCCCAGGATAAAAGCCTCCCTGAAGCTCTTGAAGACGTTTACTATCGATATCACCGTGACGAAAAACAGGGTCGGCCTAAGCATGGGGAGGGTCACATAGAGAAGAGTCTGACGCCTGTTTGCTCCTTCCAGTGCCGCCAGTTCAATGAGCTCGCCAGGTATCGCTTTTAAGCCGGCCAATATGAGCACCATGTTATATCCTATGTTCTTCCAGATAAACAGAATTATGAGAAGGACAAAAGCCCAGTCGGAACCCAGCCATTGCTGCACCGGTATTCCTACAGTTGTCAGAAATGAGTTTACGATACCTCCGTCTGCGAAGAAAACCTGGATGAACATCGCGATCGATGCGACCGGGACTATCATCGGCGATAACAGTATCGTGCGAAATATCTGCGAGCCGTAGAACCTTCGATACAGCAGAAGTGATATGAACAGGGAAGAGACCATTGCAAGCGGCACGCCGATCAGGATAAAGCGTATAGTGTTCCAGGCCGCCAGCCGGAAAGCGCTGCTTGCAAACACGTCCAGATAGTTTTTGAAGCCGGCATAGGCGAATCTTCCCGTGGTAAATGTATAGCTGATGCTTATTATGAAAGGGATGATATAGAAGATGAAAAATCCCAAAAGGAAAGGCGAGGCCATGATCAAGCCTATTCTTGCTGTCCTTCTGATGGAGCATCGCCTACTTTCCGTTTTTCGCTTTAGTTGGGGATCCTGCTGCTAAGGGTCGCTGCCCTCGAAAATGTGACAAAATGGACCCTGCGTGTATGAATCAAAAAAGTTATTCTGAGTTTTCTTTTGATGTTTCAATCTTTAATGAGTTGATATACTCCTCGAGCTCCTGCAAGTCTTCCTCGGTCAGCTTCTTTGCGCTGTGCAGAGCAGCAATGAAGTTTACGGGGTTGCCGCGGAACAATTGCCCCAGAAGAGTACTGCTTTCGTTTACCAAATATGTTTGCTCATCTACTATTGCCTGGTGCAAAAATGCTTTGCCGTCTTTTATGCGCTTTATAAATCCCTTGCGCTCAAGACGAGTCAGAAGAGTGAGTACTGTGTTAGTACTCCAGTTTTTTTCTGACTGGAGAGCCTGCTCGATTTCCATTCTGCTGACAGGTCTTTTGAATTTCCAGATGACCTGCATCACGGCAAGCTCGGAGTCCGGCAGCTTTACGATATCTTTGCTGATAGCGCATCACCTACAATTGTAGTATTTGCTCTCATATTAGCAGATATATAATTAAATGTCAATGATTGGTTAGTATGATCATGCTATAGTCACATTGCGTATCATTCTAAACTGGCGCGCTGCATTATTATAAAGCATACTTATAGACGATCATATAAACCTATCTCGCCACAATTAGACATTTACAGGTGTTGTAAATAATGGTATAATATGTATATAATAACCAGGTAAACTTTTATATAACATGCAACATTATTTACCAGTTTGTGTAAATATCAATAAAAGTCCAATAAACCGACATCCATATATTTTTCGAAATATCAAAGCTGATTGGTGTGACCATGCAATCATTATATTGAAAGGGCTTGAGGTGGCTATAATGAAACGTGGCACAGTAAGGTCCAGTGTAGGAGCAATAGTGTTTCTGGTTGTGTTAAGCGGTGTAATATTACTCAGTACAGCGTTTGGTAGTTCGTTTACCAAGGTCGGTGCGTATAGCCAGATCGATGCATTAGCTGAAGGTGAGGCCATACCGGATGCTGATACACCGGTGGACCAGCCCGATACCGAAACTTCGCTTGATGAAGAAAATGATATGACTGATGAGGATGGTATTGAAGTGCCGGACGATGGATCGGACGAGGATCCGGAGATGGGTACAGGAGAAGAAGAGGAGCAGGGCGGTGAAGGTACCGAAACTGACCTCAATGAGCCTATATCAGAGCCGGATGAGCCGATAGTCGATCCGGATGATGAGCAAACGGATGAACTCACAGAGGATCCCGATAGGGAAGACGCTGACGGTTCGGATGGATCGCCAGAACCGGTTGATATACCCGGGCCAAGGCAGTATCCTCCCGAAAATGACGGTGACTTTTACTTTGCGTATTTTAATGTTCGGACCGAAAACAATGTGAAAACGCAGATAAAAGGTTTGATATTGAGATTTATAGGTTTCATCGATTCTATCGATCCTTCTCTGCTGACGGATGTCGTGTTGACAAGAGACGGGGTCCCGGTAGATACCGGTTTGTACATGACCGGACATAAGATGCAATACCTGTGGCAATACAGAGAAATCACAGATTTCTACTTTGATTTCCGGGATAAGATCATTGAGCCTGGTATTTATGGTTTGACAGGCAGGTATAACGGAGAATGGTTCAAGGTATACAACAAAATCATAGAAGAGCCTGTAAACGATACACCGGCAGATGCGTCCGATTTGGTAAATGCAGGCTGGTGCTACTATACCGGGATAGATGGAAAACCGATAAGCGTCAGTGAGCTGGTTTTCAGATTTGACGGGAAGCAAAATAAGTTTTACCAGGATGATCTGACCGAGCTGGTCATAACAAGGAACGGTGTAGAGATCCCGTTTTCGTTCATGGATCATGTTTTCAGATATTATGAGTATAATGATTGGATCGGTTCGGGCGATACCAGCTTTAATCTTGTATTGAATGAGGCATTCACTGAACCCGGAACTTATGTCGCCAAAGGAGTATACAGGGGCATGCCTTTTACCTCCATGGAGATAACTATTCCGTAAGAAATATCGATACTGACATACCGGCATAATTCAACCCCATTCTCGGCAGCATACGCATACGTTAAGGGAATGGGGTTTTTATATGAGATATCAGACGGATCTTGATCATCAAAAATTCAGCAAATTAAGTGTACCGGCAGATTTCAGTAAGTTAGTGATGCGAGAATAAAGGTCAGGAGTGACAAGATGAACGAAGATATAATAAAGCGGGCAGGAGAAACAGTTGAGAAAAACACGGGGGCCGGTTCATACTGCGTATTGGCGCAGATGGACATGGACGATTATCCGACAGCATCTACGATCACAGCTTCAAAAGCTGACGGGATCAACTGGATAACTTTCTGCACCGGATTGGGCAGTACGAAAACCAACAGGATAGGAAAAAGCAACAGGGCCAGTGTTTGCTTCAGTGCTGATGAATATAACATCACATTGGTTGGCGATGTCGAAGTGCTGACCGATCCGGAAATAAAAAGTGAAATGTGGTATGACGGTCTTGCCAATCATTTCAGCGGTCCGGAAGATCCTGATTATTGCGTTCTGCGTTTCAAAACAAAACGGTATAACTTATTGGTGGACTGGAAGGAAGCCAGAGGAGAGTTATGAACTCTCATTGTTTCTGACAGTTTGATGATAGCCCATGCAAATTGGATCTCGCGAAACAGACGCTGTAAACGGCCGATACATATGGCTGATCGGGTAGCCAATCGCCTAAGTCACGGACGATAGACTACCCGATCATGCTTTGCACGTTCAAAATATGGGACTCTCGTGAGAGACTGGTCAGAAAATGTTCATGATATCATCTTTTTTGCTTACAATGAATTTCAGCATTTCCCGATTGGTTTTCGCAAGTTCTTTAAACTCGTCCCTGCTCTCGAAAAAGGCGACGCAGATCATCTGGATGGAGCATATCACATAAAATACCGCCTGCTTTTCTTCTGCAGTCAGCTTGCTTTCCGAGTCGTATCCTCGCAGGATCCCGCCAAGGATGTCGAGCCATTTATCATACACCTCCGGACTGCTTTCGCACAATATTCCGGTCGCGCAATAGCAGGGATCCCACAGGCGGACGTTGACTTCGCTCAGATCGAAATCTATGAATCCGGTCACTTCGCCGTCTGCAAACAGGATATTGCTGGGATTGGGGTCTCGGTGTATGAGCTGTTTCGGAAGACTGTCAAACAGATTCCCGAAGGTTTCGATGTAGTCAGTAAAGAATCCATCATCCAGTCCCATGTTCCACTGCAAGTTCTGCTGGCGTACGTTTGGCAGTGCCCACTCGGTTACATGTTTGTATAGATCGACCTCATCGGGCATGACTTCGCTCTGTATATCTTTCAGGGCTTCGTGGAGCCTGGCAATGCTTTTGCCATACTTCATGCCAAAGCCGACACGGCTGTCTCCAAACCTGTCTGACTTCGGGAGAGGATTTCCCTTCAGGCCATATGAGAGGATGAAAATCTCCTGGCCGTCAAGGTATTCCGCGCCTGTCCTTGCGGGCACGGGAAGTTGTGAGGTAAAACCTTGTCTTGAGAGCGCTTTTGCTACCTTAAGATTTTTAAGCAGCTTTTCGCGGTCGCCGGTTTTCAGGACATAGTCGGTGCCTACCTTCCATACGTTGCCCGATACTCTCGATCCGTCCATGATGTAGATGTCTTCGATCGGCAGGCCCCTTTCGATGTCCCAGTTCTCAAGGATCTTCTGCAAGTCTTTCCTGGAATACATAATGATCGCCACCTCCGGTTTGTTAGGCTTATGGTGCTTGTAAATAGAGAGATATTTTTTCGGAGAGCAGCCATACATCCTGACAAAAGCCTTATAAAACCCGGCATATGTATCGAATCCATACTCAAGGACCACATCGATGGCCTTACGCCCGTCGGCTATCTCGCCAAGAGCATGATCCAGGCGCCGCTTAAGGATATAACTTGAAACCGACATTCCAATTACGGACGAAAACAGGCGATGATAGTGGAAGGTAGAGTAATGCGACATCATAGCAAGTTCTTCGGCTTTAATATCGGCCTTGAGGTTTTGTTCGATATAGTCAATACTGGATTTGATTATATCAGGTATCTGCATGGCTTATCTCCTCCGTACGGTGGCTTTAGTATACTACATGAAGATACCATAAACATTTCCTGCAGTGCTAAGATACTGCAGGTCAAAAACGCTTCCCATGACTCACATGCAGATTCAGGTATTTTCACTTTGGAGGGGCTTGCCCGCTTCCAACAGGACCTTGCTTCTCATCATGAAGAATGTCAGGATCACAAGACCTATGCCCGATACGATCAATATTGATTTTATCGAGATCATATCGGAAAGCGGCCCGAATATCACCATGCTGAGAGGCGTAACGCTGCCCGATATCATCCCCATAACGCTGAATACCCTTCCCCTGAAATCATCCTCGATTTTTTCCTGCAATATGACCGTTATGGGGGTATTGTACATGGGTATAAACAGGTCAAGGACTCCTATGACTGAGATGTAGATCCAGTAATCGGGGGCGACTCCCAAGGCTATCAAAAACAACGACAGGACCATATTTGCTACTATAATCGTGTGGTACCTGTTTTTGAAACCGCCCCAGGCTGTCATGACAAGTCCGCCCAGCATCATGCCGACCGAAAAGGTGATTTCCATGACTGTCAGGCGCCATACTTCATCGCCGAAGGCGCGGGGGACCTGCAGCGTTGGCAGGAAGATCGCCGGGGCAGTGAGAAAAGCGTCAATGGCGAGAAACAGGAAAAAGGCCTTCAAAAATCTGTGTTGTGATATATACATAAGCCCGCCGCGGAGGTCTGCAAAATAGGTCGTCTTTTGCTTCTCCATGGCCCTTGCGTGGGCAGGAACATGCAGGAAAAAAAGCAAAATAGCGATCGCAATAATGGCAGTGATCACATCTATGAAGAAAATACTCCCGATTGGCGAGACTGATAATAGAGCGCCGCTGACCACAGGGGAAAGGAGCATCATGACCGACATGATGGTCTGATTTGCCGCGTTCACTCTCGTCAGCTTTTCCGTAGGCACGATCTGAGGGAGGAAAGCGCTCACCGCAGGGGTTTGGATGCTGGTACCGAACGAGCGGACAGCAGAGACGACCAGAAGCATCCACACGGAACCGTATCCCATCATGAACAGGATCGCCATCACAAGCGTGGACAAGGCAATGAGAGCGTCCGATACGATCATCAGCATTTTTCTGTTGTATCTGTCTGCCCAGACGCCCGCAAACGGAGATAACAACAGGTTTGGGGCATATCCGCAGATTATCGAGAGAGTCATGATGAGACCAGACCGGGTTTCAAGGGCGATGTGCCAGGTGATCGCAAACTGCACGAGTGAAGAGCCTAATAGGGATATCGTTTGACTTGCAAGAAAAAGTACAGTGTTTCTTTTCCAATTACTGCTCATATTCCCTCCTAAGAAAGCTTTGAAAGCAAAGTCACGCTGGACAATTGTACCATGCAGCCGCTTTTATTACAAGTTTTTTGAAAAAATCTAATCCATTTCTAATAAAAAACAACAAAAAGCGTCTGATATTAAGGATATTGGCGGTAGCGGCGTTGTAATATATGTTATAATCTGAATATAAAACTCATTTTGACTTGTCCTATAAAAATACGTACCATAAATACAGCTTTGGGAGACACGATATGAAGTGTGATCATAATTGCCTCGACGATCATATAAGTTGTGTTCAACATGTACCCATCTTTGCAAATCTCACCCGCGATGAAATGCTGGAGATTTCTGAAATTGCGTCATCCCGCAGTTATAAAAAAGGCGAAATGATATACTGGGCGGGAGATAAGGGAGGAACTCTGTTCGTTCTGCATACCGGCAGGGTGAAGCTCTTTCGCCTGAACGAAAATGGGAAAGAGCAGGTCCTTCGTCTGGTAGAGCCCGGTGATTTTATCGGAGAGTTGTCACTCTTTTCATCATTGCAGCTCACGGACAACGCACAGGCTCTGGAGGACTCCACCATGTGCGTTCTCCAGGGCGAACGCCTGAAAGAGCTTATGGTAAAGTACCCTTCGATCGCCTTCAAGGTAATCGACGAACTGTCCAGAAGGCTGCAAAAAGCGGAAAACAGGATCGAAGCGATCAGCCTGGAATCGGCTGCAAAGAGGGTCGCTGACGCTTTGATCGAATTTTCAGGCGGCAGACTTGAGTTTGAATTGCCGATGACCAAGGGGGACCTGTCTTCACATTTGGGAATAAGCCAGGAAACATTGAGCCGGCATCTTGCGGCATTGCAGGATGAGGGATTGATCGAGATGAAAGGTCATCGAAGGATTATCATTAAGGACATGGCCGCTTTGGAGCAGGCAGGCCTTGATCGGCAGTAGATGATGTTACTTTGTACGGGTGCCGGATACTCAAATTTCTTAAATAGAGCGGCGCTATAGTCGAATAGACTCTACTTAGCGTAGGTTGTGCAGATGCTCAAGGAGTGCTATGCTTGAAGTGTTAAGGCGGTGATTTTTTGAATCAGTATGTAACAGGCTCGATGATAAGAAAATTCCGGGAAAAGAAAAACATGACCCAACAGAAACTGGCCGAAATGCTCAATGTAAGTGATAAGGCGGTTTCAAAATGGGAAACGGGGAAAGGGTACCCGGATATAACCCTCATTGAACCGCTCGCAAAGGCGCTCGGTCTTTCGGTCGTGGAGTTGTTGTCAGGAAATGATATCACTAACAGCAACCGCTCTTTTAATATGAGCAAAATAGTATTTTATGTGTGTCCCGTTTGCGGCAACATAATTACAGCCGCAGGGGCCGGTGTTATATGTTGTTGCGGAATAACCCTGCCGCCACTTGAAGCAGAACCTGAAGACGGAATCCATGCGACGGATGTCACGATAGTTGAAGATGAGTACTATGTACTGATCTATCATGAAATGACAAGGGAGCACCATATTTCTTTCATCGCGGCAGTATCCGACTATGGTATGAACCTGGTCAAGCTCTACCCTGAAGGAAGCGCGGATGCCAGGTTCAAAGTCGACAGGGTGCGGAAAATATACTATTACTGTAATAAGCACGGCCTTTTTGAAAAGAAAATCAAGTAAATCATTCAATCTTGCCTGTAATTTAGAGCGATTTTCAATACAGATCAACATTCAAACCCCGACGTAGCCTGTATAGCTTCGGCTGCTTCGGGGATTATTTTTGCCATAAATCCGAGTGAACAGGTAGGAATTTGGGGTATTGCCAAGTATTTTGCGTAGAAAAAACTTGAAAAATACGATAAATTAGGATGGTAAAACAAAATTACTAATAGGGTGTTATATATATGAAAAAAGCAATTTCTCCCATACTGGCAATCATTTTAGCTTGGGCTATAGCCCTACCGGCCGGGGCACTCGACGAGAAGTTCAACATGTCTTACATATACTTCGGCAGCCCGTCTGATTATTCGAATCTCGTGGACAGGACTCAGGACTCCGTGAATGAAGTGGCGCCCGCATATTTCTCGCTTACCAAAAAGGGAGAACTGGTGCTCACTCCGGCGGTGAGTACCGAATTCGTCTCTAAGATGCATGAAAAAGGAATACTCGTGGTGCCTTACATAACCAATGATTGGGTACAGGAGACTGGTATTGCCGCAATGAATAATAAGCATAAACTCACTGATGACCTTGCTGCTGCCGTCAGGAAGTACGATCTTGACGGGATCAACGTGGACATCGAGAATCTTACGGAAAAGCAAAGGGATGACTATGTCGAGTTTGTCCGCCTGCTGAGGGAAAAGCTTCCGAAGGGAAAACGCATCGTGGTGGCGGTAGCGGCGAACCCCTGGGGCAGTACGACCGGTTGGGCCGGTTCGTATGATTACGCCGCACTTGCCAAATACTGCGACTATCTTATGATCATGGCCTATGATGAGAGTTATCAAGGCAGCAAGCCGGGACCTGTTGCGAGTATTTCTTTCGTGGAACGGTCGATCCAGTATGCCCTTAAGCATGTTTCCAGGGACAAGCTGGTTCTGGGCCTGCCGTTTTACGGACGCATCTGGTCGACAAGCGGCAGCGCGATGAACGGATATGGTATTAGCAACTCCACAGTTGAGTCCCTGATAGCAAATTATCGAGGTTATGTCACCTTTGACAATGCAAGCAAATCAGCCCGTGCCACCATAACGGTCAAGTCGGGCGATAAGAAGCCGGTAATTGGCGGGAAGGCCCTTCCCGCAGGAACATATGTCATCTGGTATTCAAACGAACAGGCTATAAAGGCAGCACTGGACCTAGTGAGGAAATACGATCTTATGGGTACCGGCAGCTGGAGCCTGGGCCAGGAAACCGCCCGGACCTGGGATTATTACAAGCTTTGGCTTAACGGCGCCACCTTCGCGGATGTCCAGTACAGCTGGGCAAAGAAAGAAATACTTGCTGCCTATATGAACGGGTGGATGACAGGCATTTCTGCTGATAAATTTTCACCCGGTACCTCACTTACCCGGGCTGAGGCCACTACAGTTATCGTGAGAATGACAGGCCTGCCGGCTGAAAAGGGATCCCTTTTTGATGATGCCATCGGTCATTGGGCAGAGGCTTATATCGACACAGCCAAGCGATACGGGCTGGTATCGGGAACCGGAGACAACAGTTTCGAGCCGGACAGACCGATCACCCGGGCTGAGATGGCCGTGCTGCTGAACAACATCCTGGGGTATAGCGCAGGCAGCAAGACATTCCGCGATGTTACAAAAGACAGGTATCCATGGGCATACGATGCCATCAGTGCATTACATATGCAGGGAATCATAACCGGATATACGGACAACAGCTTCAAGCCGCAAAACTACATAACACGTGCCGAGATGGCAGCACTTATCACCAGGCTGGATACGTCTCTGATGAGCGCTTACGCCTTTTCAGTACAGAAGGACTAAAGACCATTTTGCGAATCCAAAGAGTTGAAATTTATCAAAACATGGTTTGACAAAGCCAACCCTTCGCACGGATAGAAAGTATCGGATTTACTGATCGATCGGAGTTGCAGTGTTCAGCCTGCATTAAATTGACCTGTCGTCTTGACAATACATTAAGTGAGGAGAGCAGCACCGGTTTGATGATAAGCCGAAATACGAGAAAAAATAGTCAAAACAGAGAAAAAAATAAAATATAGTAGAAAATAATCATATTTCCCTATTGACTTTGTCAGGGAAAAATGTATAATGAGGTTAATAACAGCTAAAAATGTAAAAATGAAACAAAAATTATCATTATTTGCCGGAGAGATCCTGACTGATAATGGCAAACCCGTCGAAAGGCGGCGACGCAAAGCTACAGGGCCTTATCCCCACAGGGGATTGGCAGCCAGCTACCAAACTAGAGCTCTTTTTCTATTGTCTAAAAATAAACCAAACCGATCCATTATAACTTGCTAATCTAAAAAATTAATATTTTATCCGTTTATGATGCTGGACGATCGTAACTGAAGTTCCATGCATCTCAAACGATAAAGGCAAACCCGTCGAAAGGCGGCGACGCAAAGCCATAGGGCCTTATCCCCACAGGGATTGGCAGCCGGTTACCGAAAGGAGATCCATGAACATATGGTTCGTTTTTCCAGTATTTTTGTTATTATTGCGCTATTATTCGTTTCGCTGTCGGGAACCGCATCGGCAACGAACAACAGGATAGACGTCAGCACATCCCCTGAAGGGTATTTCACGGTCTACTATTCCGATGACAGCGACGTTAAGATGAAGGTCGGAGTCTCTTATGGAGAGAATACGACATATTACAATTACACAGCGGGGGAAATTTCCTCATTTCCTTTCACCTACGGAAACGGTGACTATTTGATCACCGTTTACCGGAACATTTCAGGCACTACATATAAAGCTGTGATGAGCGAACGCGTGTCAGTCGTCATCAAGCAGCAGTTATCACAATATCTCATCAGCACAAACGAGATCACATTCTCCGATACTGATGCAGTCGGCAAGAAGGCAGCGGAGCTCGCCAGAGGAAAAACCACTGATGCGGAAAAGGTAGTAGCTTTCTATAACTTCATTGTCTCAGAATTCAAATATGATTACGAATTCGCGCAAAAAGTCATAGACAGGAAAATCACTACCTACACGCCGAACACCTCCAAGATACTTGAGGCAAAGAAAGGGATCTGCTACGATTTCTCTGCATTGTTTGCTGCTATGTGCCGCAGCCAGGGGATTCCCAGCGTCATCACGAAAGGCTATTATGACGGAGTCCG